>Ga0136600_1000228_pt1 | contig 31183 bp, 24 predicted proteins | sample AntRauMFilla2698_FD_104634 | JGI IMG/M metagenome (GOLD analysis project Ga0136600, IMG submission 104634) | Saline lake microbial communities from Rauer Islands, Antarctica - Metagenome Filla 2 #698 | ecosystem: Environmental > Aquatic > Non-marine Saline and Alkaline > Saline | place...
AAAGTAATTCTTCCAACCCGTGTAGTCGATCGGCGTGACGATCGACTACACGGGGGATTTGATCTGGCTTTTGGCTGGATGATATGTCATCCGTCAGGGGAATTTCATGAAATTCCCCTGACGGTAAATGGATGTGCAATCCTAACTCAGCCCCAAACACAACATCTGCTTTCTCTTCAAATTTCACGTATTTTCAACTTTTACTTTATTATCAACCCAAAAACACCCGGCCATTAGCGCGCTTTATGCAGATTCAAAAGATTCAGCTTCAGCATTTCAGAAATCACACGCATTCAGAGATGACGTGGTCGGATGATATTAACCTGATTCTGGGACACAATGGCGCCGGAAAGACCAACATCATCGATGCTATTCATTATCTGTGTATGTCGCGCAGCTTTGCGGCTTCGTCCGATCAATATGTGATTGAGCACAATCATTCATTCTTTAAAATTGACGGCTGGCTTTCGGGATCTATTCGCTCTGAATTTAAAGTCACATGCAGCTACAAGCGTGGAGAGGGGAAAAAGATCTGGGTAAACGACAGCCCCCTCGACCGCCTCACCGATCTTATCGGCATGGTTCCCGTGGTTGTTTTAAGTCCACAGGACAGAAAGCTGACAGCTGAAGGCCCGTCAGAGCGACGTAGTTTTTTAGATTCAATGATCTCTCAGCAATCGAAAAGTTATTTCCGTGATCTGCTCGATTACAAGAAAGTGGTGAAGCAACGCAACGCTGTTTTGTCGAATTATGGGCTGGGCGAATCGGGGAAAGATCACTTTCTGGAACCGTGGGATGAACAATTTTGTCGCCTTGCAGCCCGCATCACCTTGAAACGGGCTCGGATTCTGAAGCAATTCGCTGAATTTTTGGAAGAAGTGTATCAGAAAATAGCCTCGCTCCATCTCAAGCCCCGCATGGAATACAAAGGCGCAATGTCTATTTCTGATGATGACGATAATGAGATGACAGAAGAGCAATTGACAGAAATTTTTGAGAAACAATTAAAAGCAGATTATAAAAAAGAGCGTGACCGACAATATACCGGTGTGGGACCTCATCGCGATGACATTATTTTCTGGCTCGACGATATTGAACTGCGCAAATATGGCTCACAGGGGCAGCATCGTCTTTTCGCACTGGCATTAAAAATGGCTGAATTATTTTATCTCACTGAAATGCTCGACGATCTCCCAATATTTTTGCTCGATGATGTTTTCGGTGATCTCGATCCTCAAAAAGTCAATCTCCTGTTCGAAATGCTCGATGAGCACAATGGACAAACATTTGTCACTGCCGCAAATCCCGATGTATTTGAAACCGTATCGGATGCGGTAAAAAAGCGGATTAAATGGTATAATGTGGAAGAAGGAATAATAACGGAGAAGAATTATGTCGATGTTTAAACGCCAGCCCAAAGCGCTGGGAGATGTACTGGGAAAATTTCTTGATCAATATCCGCATAAGCGGAAATTGCGTCAGGGTATGGCCATTCACCAATGGTCTAACATTGTGGGAGAAATGATTGCGGAAAACACAAAATCTCTTAATTTCGAAGGAAATCGCCTCGTTATTAAAATGAGTTCATCGGTCTGGCGCCACGAAGTTCACAGTCAGCGCTATACCATTATGGGAAAGGTGAACAAAAAAGTAGGCGATACGATTGTGGAAGATATCATTGTACGCGAATAAGCGCAGCGCATGGAAGAAATATCATTTTTTGAAAAAATTAAGCAATGGTTTGAGAAAGACTCTGACAAAGAACGCATCCTCAACCGCGAACGAGTTGGCATCTTCATTGTATCGTACATCATCGCGCTCGGACTTTGGTTTTTGGTCAATCTCGGGCGGGAGTATAACATTACTGTAAAAATACCCATTGAAGTGGCCTCCGTACCCAATGGCAAAGCCTTAATCTCAGCGGTACGCGACGAAGTTGAGGCTAATGTTAGCGGTGAAGGCTGGATGTTGCTCAATATTTCCAGCAATAAGCCTACGCTTCAGGCAGATCTTGAGTCGTCGGTAAACGATGATTCTATCTACACATTGAACGCCCTCGAATCACTGCGCCGGCAGATGATCAACTATCCGAATCTTACCCTTCTGAAAGTCACACCACAGGAAATTGAAATCCCTCTGGATGATCTCATGGAGAAAAAAGTACCCGTGGTTCACAATCTTGATATCAATTTTCGGTCGCAGCATAAAATGATAGGTAAACCACGATTGATTCCCGATTCAGTTGTAATTACCGGAGCGGCCAGCAAACTCAGAGATATCAACTTCTGGCCAACAGAATCGTTGACGCTCGATGAAGTAAGAAGTCCGGTGGATGCTACCTTAAAACTTTCGCAACCGAGTGAAATGGTAAACTTAAGCCGAGAATCTATTCGCTACAGAGCAGATGTGGAGGAGTTTACTGAAGGAGAAGTAAGAGTACGGGTCAGAACTATAAACCTTCCCCGGGATGCTGATGTGGAATACGACCCATCGGCAATTACCATCAAATATGACGTTCCGTTGAGCAAATATGAAACTTCGCAAGATATTATCCCCTATCGCGTGTATGTTGATTACAGCGAAATTGTAAACGATTCAACCAGATTCATCACCCCGCGGGTTGAACCTGTCGATTCCACACTGAATTTAGACATCCGCAACTGGTCACCCCGAAGAATTTCCTACTACAAAGTTATTGAGGAATAGGCTTAGGCAATCCATCCTGGGCAGCCGACAGGCGTCAGTCGAAGGGTGCCGGGACGGGTTAACCAAGGCTCATGATTCTATTAAAACAGGCAGGTTTATAGCTTTACAGCCCGGGTTTAAATCGCCCTTTGTAATCCTTCAATAAACTCAGAATGGATTCCTCAGCATCCCGACGCATCAACCATTCAAAATCTCCATATTTCCACATCAGCCCTAACCTTTGGTTCGCAAAGGCAGTGCAGTTCTTGTATATTTAGGGTTGAACCAAACTCTGAGAGACAAGTATCATGAATCGGAATCACAAGTTAAGTATCATCGCTGTTTTTGATGATAATCACGATGTAATTGAACCCACGTTGACCGCTTTATTAGAGTGTGAGCAGGTTGAACACGAACTCAATATTATTTACGATGGCACGCAGGACATTGGCCGGGAAACGATTCAATCCCTGCTTGAATATTATCCAAAAGACGATGTTTTTTTCTACGATCACGAACAGCCTCAGGGAATTGGTTCTTCCATAAATGAGGGATTATTCAACAGCAGCGGCTCTGTCATCTGGCTTGTCCGCGATTTGGAATCTGTTGATGAAGAAAAGCTCAAATCTCTCAGTGAAAAACTTGCCCGAAGTGGCGCCGCATGTTGTGGCGTTTTGCCCGATAATGACGCCGATATTTTAACCCTGCTCGATGATTCAACGTCCGCTAAAGAGCAATCCTTTTTATGGAACAGAGACGCGTTTAAGGATTTTGACTTTTTCTTTTCTCAGTTTTTAGGACATTTTCACAATACCGAGCTTTTCCTCCGGCTACTACCGGATTACTATCTGCCTGTGGCGGAATCGTTTGTAACAACAACCGGAATGTATAAGGCGGATAAGAATAAAAAAGTGTATCAGGAGGTGTTGTTCTCTATGCTGCGCAGCAATTTGTTTGAAGATGCTCAAAAACGCCATTTTATGGATCTTCTGAGAGAAATCCTGTTCCAGACGCCTGATGGGGAAAAGGAAGAATCTTCTGCAGATATAAGTGATAACAATCCTGAAACAGCCGGATCACCAGTAAATTATGATCCCGTATTGGAAGCGCTCGAAGAGGAAGAAAGCTATCCCGAACCTGAATATCTGCTCACTGAGGCCCAGCGCGAACGCCAGCTGGGTAATTTTTCCAGAGCATTAGCTATTGTGAGAGAAGGACTTGAGCATTATGAAGATCACGACCAGCTTAAGAAATTTCAGATTGAGCTGTTGGAACGCCTGGGACGTTATGTAGAGGCATCAGAGCTCAAACACGCCAAACCTCACCACCCGCCGGTAACAGAGGAACAAAAAGAAGAGCCTGCTGAGAAATCAGAAAATGTTAGTGATGGTGATAGTGAGACTATTCCCGAAGCCGAAAAGCCTGATGTTCCGTCTGATGAAAACCTATCCGCAGAAGAACAATCTGCAATCACAGAAAACGAACCTGTTAAGCCGGGCGAAACTCCCGAGCTGAGTGATGACAAAATTGAAGTTTCAATCATCATTCCAACTATGGCCCACGGACGACATCTTTTGGAAACCGTCCTCGCTTCCATTCAGGAAAATATTGATCCAGAAAATACCGAGTTAATTGTTGTTGATAACGTAAGCCTCGACGATACATTTGAGCTTCTTGAAGATCTGGAAAACATCAACTTCTTTAATCTGACCGTGCTCAGACAGCAACAAAATCAGGGATTCGGGCGAAGTATTAATATCGGACTTGATATCGCCAGAGGAGATTACGCACTCGTTCTGCATAACGATGTATTGGTCCATTCAGATCTTCCAACACTTTTCAAACAACGCTTTGAGCAGGATGAAAGCATTGGAATTATCGGCCCGCTTACCAACCGGACTTTAAACCCCGATCAGTTTTTGCCTCAGGATTCAGAGCCACAGGAGGCCATTGAAGAAACCGAATACGTTGACAGTTTCTGCTTTATGATTCCTGTGAAGGATGATCTCAGAATGGATGAACAGTTTGGACTCGCCTACTTCGACGACATGGATCTTTGCCGGGCGATAAGAGAGCGCGGGAAGAAAGTGGTTGTTGACAGATCGGTATTTGTGGAGCATTTTTTAGGTGAAACTACGCGTCAGCTGAATATTGAGCCCGGATCACAACGCTACTACGATAATGAATGGCTGTTTCACACCAAATGGGGCAACATGCCGGAAATGCCTCAGGAAATTCTTGAGAAGGATGAAATAACCAAGCTCTTTAACCTGGAGCAATTTCTGATTAATGGCCACGTGACCGATCAGCAAAAACAGATGTTTAAAGATTGGTTTACGGATGAGATCAAAACCTTTATTCTCAATGAAACCTGGGAACCGGATTATTTTTTCCTGCTACTTCGCCTGCTCATGAAAAACGATCGACGGGATGTATTGCGCATGCTCGAAGATAGAATAGAGCGCTATGAACTCCCTCCCGGTCTGGTTGATGAACTCGTTGAGTACTATTTCAACAAAAATATTTTCTCGCGCTGTCTGTACTACATCGACAAATTTACCAATCCCGCCAACGACAAATATCTGATCTACCGCCTGCACATTGCCTGGGCTGAACGAGATCAGGATCGGGTACATCAGTTGATGGAGCAGTTGCTTGAGAAAAATCCCGGAAACCCTGATCTGATGAACATCATATCTGCCTATCACAAAGAAAACGGTGATCCTGAAAGCTCAAAAGAGTTTAAGGAAGTTGCAGCACAGCTCGATCCCATAAAGTTTGGACGACGGGATTCACGGGAATATTTTGGAGAGAATTCATAGTGATTGTTCGCAATCTGACAGAATGTAAGTCGGAAGAGAATTAAAATTAGCTCTAATCCGTTTGATCTGATACATTAACACAGGATCAAATTTCTACAGGAAGCGAAGAATCAGGAATCATGGATAACGCACTCATCATTTTCGTTAAAAACCCACAACCGGGGAAAGTAAAAACCCGATTAGCCAAGACGGTGGGCGATGAACGCGCGCTGGAAGTCTATAATGAGTTGATGGAAATTACCGCCCGGGAAGTCAGCAAAGTTTCCAACGCCGACTGCTTTGTATTCTACAGCAACTTTCTGCCTGAAGATGATAACATCTGGAAAGATGAATACGTGATTAAAGAAATTCAGGAGGGAGAAGGACTCGGAGAACGCATGAACAATGCTTTCAGTCATCTTTTTGAGCAGGGATACAAACGCGTGGCTATTATCGGAAGCGATCTGCCTGAACTGACGCAAGAACTCATAGAACAGGCTTTTTCAGAACTTGAAGAGGTTGATGTGGTTCTCGGTCCCGCTAAAGACGGTGGGTATTATTTATTGGCGATGAAAAAACTTTTTCCTCAATTATTCGAAGATAAATCCTGGAGCACCGACGCTGTTTTTGATGATACAATTGATGATTTAATCAGCATGAACAAAATCTGGCACGAGCTTCCCATTCTCAATGACATCGACACCGAGGAAGATCTGAAGATGATGGACGTAAAACGAATGCTCAGAAAAGCCACGCAGAAAGAATCGCTTCAACTATAATTATCATTCTACTGCTGATTTAAATTATTCCGTTTCATGCCCTCTCTCAGCGTAATTATTCCAACCTATAACGAAGAGCAAACTCTCAACAAAACGGTTCAGAATCTGCTCAAAACCGCTAAAACACCTTCCGAACTTGAAATTATTGTAGCTGATGGCGGAAGCAACGACAAAACTCAAGAGATTGCTGAAAACCTTCCGGTCAGATTTCATTCCTGCGACCGCAAAGGCCGGGCCGCTCAGATGAATGAGGGCGCAGATCTTGCCTCAGCTAACATTCTTTACTTTTTACATTCCGATACATTAACTCCACAGCTTTGGGATGATCATATTTTAAATACCTGGAAAAAAGGTCACAGAGCGGGATGTTTTCAGCTAAAATTCAGTGATGATCATCCGGTGCTAAGATTCTACAGCTGGTTCACCCGCTTTCAAAAACGTGCCTTTCGCTATGGCGACCAAAGTGTGTTTGTCAGCAGAGAGTTTTTCAGAAAATCAGGCGGTTATCTGGAAGATCACATTGTAATGGAAGACAACGAGTTTATCTGGCGAGCGTTTCAGGAGATCGGCTTTGTGATTATGAATGAGGCGGTTATCACCTCTGCCCGGCGCTATCGCGAGAACGGGATTTTTCGTCTTCAGGCGGTGTTTTTACTTATTTACCTGGGATATTTCATGGGATATTCTCAGGAACAGCTGGTGGCTCTTCACAAGAAGATGTTGCGGGGATGATTTGGGTTTACGAGATGGATTTGATAAATCAGATCCGTCCTGCGGAAACTTCTGGAAACTCTGCTTACTCTCTCCAGTCCGTCTTCGGCCGGTCCAATGCTTTGCTGCCCATTTTACTTCTGTGAATCTCTCTCCCGGGATCGGCTCTGCCATCCCGCATTTGGGGCTGGCTACCGATGCTCGTCGCACAAGATTTTGGGCGTTTACAATTTATAAAATCAGCTAACGTTTTTCTAAGTAATGAGACACCGACAGGTGTCCAACCATTCTGTACAAACAGAATGAAATAGCCATGAGAAATATCAGCGAGAGAGCTCCATCAGTTAAACCACCCTTCGGGGTTGCTAACGATCCGATTCAAAATAGCCTCAGGTGTTACCTGGGGCTATTTTCATCCTGTCCCATGATGAGTTAAACGCCATTCGGCGTAAGATTTTGTCTCCAGTCCGCCAGCCGGTCGGAGGCTCTGCCGTCCCGTATTTGGGGTTGGTTACCGATGCTGGTCGGTCAAGATTTTGGGCTTTTATAATTTTCCAGCTATTGAAGTGTATCAAAATTACTTATGAGCTTAGTGCTCCGCGGCGTGGCGGACGGCAAATCCTGTAACCCGGAATTCCGCAACGCGATCCCGTCGGGGCATTCCGGGGATAGTTAACTAACCCAAACAAGTAAGCGCCGTAGGTACGACCTGTTTTGTTATATAATCCGTCCTTACAGGACTGTTTTGTAGCTGAAATTTTGCGTTTACATGATTTGAAGATTTCAGGAAGGTTAGCGCCTGAAATGCTATTCAACCCGGACATTTTTGATCAGATAATTCGTCAATATCCAAATCAACGCGGTAACCTCACCTCCCCATCAACATCTCCTTAAACCGATTAACAATCTCAGGATCGGTTGATCGAAACTCTTCAAAAACGACGTGTGATTCGGGCTGTTTCGGCTTTAACCTTATTCCCCAAAGTGGTTTCACGGATGTTGGCAGCATAGCGTAGCGGCCATCTCCGATAAGCAGCGAATCTTCAGGATGCTCAATTAATATTCCCTCAGAAAGCACAGAAAATCGTTCAATATCATTGACTTGAAGATCATCCAGCTCCGGGGTTGTACTCAAAAAGTTCGATACATCTAACAGCGGTGTATCTTCTCCCTCATAAACTTTGATTTCGCTCCAGGGCAAAAGATGAAATCCCGCTGTGTACAACACATCATCCGCCACATATTTTCCGCTCCAAAGCCAGTTATTCGCAATGGTGGGTTTTGCCAGCAGATAAGAAACAGGGAGATGTCCACGGCTATCGGCAAGATTTATAATTTCAGATTTCACCCGGTTATGATTCCAAGCAGCCCAATTGAGGTACAGTAAAGCCCAAACGATGGATAGGAAAAATCCTTTTTTATGCTTTGAAATCACGCTCCATAAAAATCCACCCAAAATGCCCACTGTAAACAGCGGATCGAAGACAGAAACCAGATTCCACGCGATGCGCTCATCTGAAAACGGCCACAGAAGTTGAGTTCCGTACGAGGTAAACGCATCAGCAACGCCAGACGTCAACATACCTATAAGCGTGAAACTCCAGAGTGTCACGAAAGAGAGACGATTTTTCAAAAACAGCCATAAAATTCCTGAAACAAATACAGCGCCAAAGGGGGCGAATAGCAAACTGTGGGTAAAAAAGCGATGAAATTCGAGCTGAAGAAGAGGATCGGAAGCAGAATGAATCAACACGTCCAAATCAGGCGCTAAAGCACCGGCGCCACCGGCCACAAGTATCGGCCAACGGTTTTCTTTCTGCTTTTCACGTGAAAGAAGTCCGGCAGTTACAGTCCCTAAAAGTCCGTGTGTGAGAGGATCCATGCTTTAAAATTCGCTCAATCGGAGAGCTTAGCAGTTTTAATCATTCATTCAACCGGAGTAAACTCCCACTCCATGTTATACGACCATTTGTCGAAGTAAATATTTCCGCCACGCCATTCAACTTCGCCCCGTTGGGAATCAACGGTTTCTGAGCGAAAATGCTTTTTCTCAGGATTAAACTCACGGGAGTAATCATCATTAAAAATCACCCGGTAGCTGTCCATGCCGCCGAGGTAAAAATAGGCGCTTTTTTCATCGGGCGCTCCCTGTAGTTTTCCGTGAGTCACATCAACAGGAACCCAGCCATAGGGCTCAAAATAAGCCATCATCCAGTCGTGCATGGTATCAAACGATTCGGGAGAAAATTCCCAGCCGGATTGCCAGCGAGCCGGAATACCGTTCATTCTGAAGAGTGTCATCAACAACATAGAAACTTGTCCGCAATCGGCCTGACCAGTCTCAAACGCGTATTTACCAAGATTTCGGATCGTTGAATATTCCATCGCGCCGGCCCAGGGAATCGCATCCACATAGTCGAACAACATTTTTGCTTTGATGAAAGGATTGGTTTCATCACCAATCAGATCAGCAGACATCTCTTTGAGTTCATCAGTAAATTCAATGTGTGGGAGACGCTCTGACAAAAAATGATCGAGCTCTGCTTTTTTCTCATCCGACAGCTCCTGAACTGTTTCCGCTGAAAGTGGAGCATAAAATCCATTCGAGGTGTATTCGTACGCAACTTCAAAATGCAACTCTTTTCCGGCCTCAGCGATATCCTCCATATAAATAGTGCGCTGCATCTGCTTTTCCGGAGCCACAAAGTAGGTTGTATGACTTGTTTCGATCAAATTTACATTCATCTGCCGATTCTCAATTTCTCTTGGAAAAGGAATCCAAACGCGTACTTTTTCTCCATGCGGAACAGCATTGGCGTCCACCGTGACCGATTGAGTAATCTTTGCCCTCATCGGTTTCACATAAGGAGATGTTGAATTTTGAGCGGCTTCCATCACCTCTCCGTGATGTTCATTCCATTCGTAGAGTGGCGGTTCTTTGGTGAAATAGTCCATTGCACGGGTGAGCTTCTCCCGTGCATCTTTATGAACATGAAATACATTACTCACCGCGCGGTTGAAAAAAAGGGTATCACCATCAATAATCTTGAACTGATAACGCCCTTCTTCAATCCATTTATTGATGCTGTCTTCTTCCATTTCAGAAACGTAATACCTGGTTTCATCCAACACATCCTGACGTGTTTTCGTGAAATCTTTTCTGATACGTTCCATTCGTTCACTTTCAAACAACCATTCCCGGCGTTCATCTCTGCTCACTTTTTTCTGTTCTAAAACGCTTTCAATTACAGATTCAGCCTCAGAAAACTCCCCTGAATCTATCTGTTCTCTGACAGTTTCAATATCGGATTGCTGAGAATTGGACGCACAGCTCACTACAGTCATGACAATCACTATTAATAAAAAGAATTTCATGGCAGATCGTATTATTGGTAGAACGTTGATTAACAGAAGATATTTATTATAATCAACTTAAATTATTGCATATCAATCCATTTGTAAAAAAAATGTTGTGGCTGAAATTTGTATGAAATCAGGTTGCCGATTCATTATTTACCGAATTGAAACGAACAAAGTTACCATGCTGAGCCACGTTTTTCTGAGCCTGACATAGCGTCGATGGACTCATTTTATTTCTCAGATTAAGATCAAAAATCATTTAACTCCGTTTAATTTAGCAAAATATAAGCCAAAGCATACCTCGTCCCGTCACCCTTTCCGCCAGCCGGCGGAAGCTCAGGATGGATATCGTCTTTTACTCTTATCCTTTGAAATTAACGCATTTTTGCGGGCGGAACCGTTATTGTCATTCTTAGTGTTCGTCGTTTTTGATCTGCTCAATTTGATCTCTGATGCGCGCTGCTTCTTCAAATTCCATACTTCTCGCGGCGTTCATCATCGTTTTTTCAAGATGTTCGAGGAATTTCTCTTTGTTCTCAAACACCACTTCTTTCATGGCTTCGTTCGGTTTGTAATGTACGCCATCTTCTGCCACTTTTATCTGTTCTCCAATAGGATTTAAATCGTATGGTTTTTCAAGATCCACTTCTTTATTAGAGATGAGTTTCGGATCAACCAATGGCTTCAATTCCTTTTTGACCGATTGCGGAGTGATTCCGTGTTTTTCGTTGTATTCCATCTGGATCTTACGACGCCGATCGGTTTCGTCCATTACCGCTCTCATACTTCTGGTGATTTTATTGGCGTAGAAAATCACTTTTCCTTCAACGTTACGTGCGGCACGTCCTGCAATCTGAAACAGCGAGGTTTCTGAACGTAAAAACCCCTCTTTGTCAGCGTCGAGGATAGCGACAAGTCCCAATTCCGGAATATCAATTCCCTCACGTAACAGGTTGATTCCCACCAGTACATCAAAATCTCCCCGGCGATAGCGATAAAGTACTTCCACACGCTCAATTGCGTCCAGTTCGGAGTGCATATACGCCGCCTTAATTCCATTATCACGCAGATATTCGGAGAGCTCTTCACTCATACGCTTGGTCAGCGAAAGCACCAGCACGCGTTGATTTTTCTTCACACGTTCGTACACCTGATCAATCAGATCATCAATCTGATTATCCAGCGGGCGCACCTCAATCTCGGGTTCCATTAATCCTGTGGGACGAATAATCTGTTCCACAAATGCGCCTTCCGATTTTTCCAGTTCGTAATCACTCGGCGTTGCACTCACAAAAATGGCCTGATTTTGAATCTCTTCCCACTCCTCAAACTGCAATGGGCGGTTATCTAAAGCCGAAGGCAATCTGAAACCATGCTCTACCAATGATTCCTTACGCGAGCGGTCACCGCCGTACATCGCTCCTATTTGGGGAATGGTTTGGTGACTTTCATCCACCACCAACAGAAAATCATCAGGAAAATAGTCGAACAGACAATACGGACGTTGATCCGGTTTTCTACCCGCCAGATAGCGTGAATAGTTCTCAATTCCCGGGCAGTAGCCAATTTCCTGCATCATCTCAATATCAAAAAGCGTTCTTTCTTCCAGGCGTTTGGCTTCAATAAATTTCCCTTCTTCTTCCATCACTTCGAGCCGCCAGTACATCTCTTCACGAATCTGCTTGATGGTTTCTTCCATTCTGTCTTTGGTCGTCACAAAGTGAGACGCCGGATAGATGGTGTACTCATCCAGCTCTTCAATTACATTTCCGGTATCCGGCTCAATCATCTGAAGCTCTTCAATTTCATCTCCCCAAAACGAAATACGCAGTGCGTTATCTTCATAAGCGGGAATAATATCCACTCTGTCGCCTCTGACGCGAAACGTTGCCCGGCGGAAATCAGCGTCGTTACGGGAGTAATGCAGATCAACCAGATCGTACAGCAGTTTTCGACGGGGAATATTCATGCCTACAGCCAGCGGGATAATCATCTGCTTGTACTCATGCGGAGAACCAATACCGTAGATGCAGCTCACTGAGCTCACGATAATCACATCTCTTCTGCCACTCAAAAGCGAACTTGTGGCACGAAGTCGCAAACGCTGAATTTCATCATTGATCGAGAGGTCTTTCTCAATGTATTTATCCTGCGAAATAATGTAGGCTTCAGGCTGATAGTAATCGTAATAAGAGATGAAAAACTCCACGCAATTATCCGGGAAAAAGTCATTTAACTCGCGATACAGCTGCGCCGCAAGGGTTTTATTATGACTCATCACCAGCGTTGGTTTCTGAACTTGCTCCAATACCGAAGCCACCGTTCGTGTCTTTCCCGATCCGGTAATCCCCAAAAGAGTTTGCCATTTATCGCCCCGATTGAGTCCCTCGGTGAGTTCTTTAATAGCTTTAGGCTGATCGCCGGCGGGTTTGTATGGAGAATGAAGTTTGAATTTTGACATAAAATGAATTTTACAGCCTTGTGGACTATTGTATCTTTAGGAAGATTCTGAATTTTTCGCAATTTGAAAGATCAGCATTATCGCGTCCAAAAGCATCTTTTATAGATGGCTTCACAAAACCATCTATTGAATCTGCCTGTGGCCTTTAACTCAACCAAACATTCTTGTTTTTTAAGGCTTTCTTAAAGCAAATTCTCAAGATGAATGTTTTGAAATTTAACGCAAAGCACGGACGCTTCAACTATATCGACATCAACCAGAGAAAAAACCGCATGCAGAATCAACAAGCGCTTTCGGGAGCGCGTGATATTATTGATGACATCGACACGCAAATTTTAGATCTGTTACAGCAACGTAACGCTATTGTGCAGGATGTCATTCAGACGAAGATCAAGAAAAAACTTCCCATTTTTGTCGCTCAGCGCGAAGATGACAAAATTGAGCGTTTCAGAAAAGCAGCTGAAGTGCGCGGATTGGACGCCGAATGGGCCGAAGATTTCTTACGGATGATAATGAGCGCCTCGCGGGCAAGTCAGTCGGATGGCAACAGTTTTCCATCAGCCACAAAAGAACCCAAAACCATTTTAATTGCCGGTGGAAAAGGTGAAATTGGCCGATTGTATTCGAGAATCGCAGAATTCAGTGGGCACAACGTTCGGGTGCTTGAGAAAAATGACTGGGATAATGTGGAAGCGCTCTGCGCGGATGTGGACGTAGCTATCGTTTCTGTAAATATTTACGCTACTAAGCAGGTTGTCGTTGATCTGAGTAAATATCTCCCAAAATCAGCTATTCTGTGCGATTTCACGTCAACCAAAGACGGAATGCTGGATTGGATGATGAAGCATCATGAAGGTCCCGTGGTGAGTTTGCACCCGATGCACGGCGGTGATGTCCACAATCTCTCCAAACAGTTGATGCTCGTCATGCCCGGACGGGATTATGAAAAATCTGATTGGCTCATAAAGCAGGTTGAATTGTGGGGAATGCGGATTAAAGTGGTCGATCCTGAAAAACACGATCACGCCATGCACATGATTCAGGGTTTGCGACACTATGTAGCACTTTTACACGGATCATTCATGCGGGCATATGATTTGAATCCCGAGGATATTCTCGATTTCTCAAGTCCCATTTACCGCGCTGAATTGATGATGACAGGGCGAATTTTTGCTCAGGATGCGCGTCTCTACGCTGATATTGTATTTTCGAGCGAGGAGCGTCGTGAGCAGCTCAAACATTTTTTCAATCACCACTATCTCATCACCCAAATGGTTGAAACGGGTGATAAGGAAGGGTTTGTGAAGGAGTTTGAGTCAATCGCCGAATTTTTTGGCGATTTCGCCGATCAGGCGCTGAAAGAGAGCGGCTATCTCATCCACCGCCTGGCGGATCGGTTTTCATAATTGTCATTTCTGGCAAAAATATCTTTTTGCCAGCGACGCAGCATGCTGCGTCGGCACACCGGGATTTTGGTAGCAAAACCCGGTGTGCAAAAGTCAATTTTATTGTGGATTCGTGGCCCACACAGATGATTCGGTGATGAATCCGCGATCGGGGAGGGCGAGCATCGCTACGATGGTTTCGGCGATATCGGAAGCGACGAGTTTGGTTTTGTTGAACTCGCGATTGCCCATTCCCGCGTTTTTAGAGAAATGAGTTTGTACTTCGCTCGGATTCATCTGCATCACGCGAATATTGTGGGGACGCAACTCAGCTCTCCAGCACTCAGTAAGTCCGCCAAGGCCAAATTTTGTGGCGCAATACATGCTTCCTCCGGCAAATCCTTTCTTTCCGGCGCTTGACGAAATATTGATAATATTTCCATAGTCGTTTTCAACAAAAATTTTAGCCGATTCTCTTCCAACCATCATAGCTCCCACGAGATTGGTTTGGATCATCTCCTGAAATTCTTCAGTGTCCGTTTCCACCAATTTGGCAAATCCGCCATACGCGGCATTGTTGATGAGCACATTGTAGCCGCCCATCTTTTTATTGGCTTCCTGAACCATGCGGATTACATCTTTTTCATCACTCACATCCGCCTGAATGGGAATGGCGCCGATTTCATCAGCCACCTTAGCACATCTCTCGATATTTCTGGCCGCTATACACACTTTCGCTCCTTTTTCGATAAGCTGATGTGCGGTCTCTTTTCCAATTCCAAGGCTGCCGCCGGTGACTAATACTTTCGCGTTTTTAAAATCCATAGACGTATAAATGATTTATTGTTTTCTGTTAATTTCTCAATCCCTATAACTGATTGAATAGCAACATCATTCAAATTCCTGAGAGAAATAACCACTAATATTCTTCGATATCTTCCCACTTTTTACATCTCTTCATAACTATCATGTTTTTTGAGTCCGTGGAATGTGTACTTTAAGACCTCAACACATACATCATCAATCATAATTACAGATGCTTCGATTTTTCAGCCTGTTTCTGGCTTTGACATTTTTACTCTCCTCTTCACTTTTTGCCCAATCTCTACAGGACAAAATTGGTCAGATGCTGATGGTAGGACTTCCGCCCGGCGATGCCAACAAAGATACCCTGCTGGCTGATATTTCCGAGCGAAATTTAGGCGGCGTGTTGATGTTTGCCTACAACATCGATTCTCCCGGACAGATTGCTGAATTAACCACTGAGCTTCAGGAGTTTGCTCCTCTGAACAATCTCTTCCTGGCAACAGATCAGGAGGGCGGAATTGTGGCCCGCCTCGATGAGCAGAACGGATACGAACGAACATATTCTGCTGAAAAACTGGGAGAGGATTTCAACTCAGAAGATTCCACCCGCGCGATGGCTTCCCAAATGGCATCCTGGCTTTCTGAAGCAGGATTTAACGTCAATTTCGCTCCTGTGGTTGATGTAAAAGTTGCCCGGTTCGGTCCCGCTATCGCACAGCTCGATCGTAGTTTTAACGCTAATGAAGAGGTGGTTTACCAGCACGCTTCGTGGTTTGCCGACGAGATGCACAAAGAAAATATCAGCACCGCGCTGAAGCATTTTCCCGGTCACGGCAGCGCCATGGACGATTCACACCATGGATTCACCGACATTTCCGACACCTGGCGGGAAAAAGAATTGGTACCGTTTCAGCAATTTATCGACGATGGCTATTCCGATATGATTATGACCGGCCATCTTTTCAAAGATGATTGGGATGACACGTATCCTGCTTCTATTTCACACGCAACTATCACAGAAAAACTGCGCAACGAAATGGGATTTCAGGGCGTAGTGGTCAGCGATGAGCTTTTCATGCGGGCCATTCAGGATAATTTCGGGTTTGATGAGGCGGTTATTCTGGCTGTAAACGCTGGCACCGATATTTTGCTCTTCAGCACCAACAAATATAACGACATGTCACTTGTTCGTTACCTTGTGGATCTGATCTCCCGCAAGGTTGAAGACGGCACCATTGCGACATCTGTGATTGACGCAGCCTACAATCGTATTCTAAAACTTAAAAAAGAGCGCATTCCCACTTCAACAGAAGATCTGCTCGCGGAACATTCACATCAGCAACCGGGAAAAATTCAGATCAAGAATTATCCCAATCCTTTCAATCCGGCAACCACGCTTGAGATTCAGTTAGCTGAAACCCAACACCTTTCAGTGGAAATATTCAATATGATGGGACAAAAAATACAGACGCTGGCGGATAACTCATTTTCAGCCGGAGTTCAAACATTTCATTTTGACGGCAGCAAACTGGCATCGGGAATCTATCTGGTGCGTGTAACAGGCGAGCAAACTCAGCAGCTTCATAAAATGACGCTGGTTAAGTAATGGTCGAGTTCGATTCTTATTTGATCAATAAATGCTAAAAAGGGTACATCCTCCGTACCAATCCACCTCATTCGGTATCGATTCTATACTGAAATTTGTTTAGTTACCGAATTAGAATAAAATCAACAACTTGTTTATTGCATCACAAGATCAATACCTGTTCAAGCTCTTTTGTGAGTCGCAATTAAACTCACTTTTAGAGTCGAACTCAGGTTAATACTTTTTTTTTAGGCAGATCTAAATAGCGGGATGTCTGTACACTGACAGCTTGTTTGTATTTTTTGATGGATTTTAAGATATGCGCTACCTGCGTTTTCAGATCTAATACTACATGTAAATTCAAGTCCGATATTTTCTGTCTATGCCTTTTATTGATGTCATCGAGCCCGAAGAAGCCACCGGTTCTCTCAAAGAGATCTATGAGAATCTTCAAAAATCACGCGGGAAAATTGCTGAAGTTCACAAAATTCAGAGTTTAAATCCCGAATCCATCGTGACCCACATGGATTTGTACATGGGCATCATGTTTGGGAAATCTCCCTTGAAACGGGCGCAACGAGAGATGATAGCCGTGGTTGTTTCTGCTGCTAATGCCTGTGAATATTGTCAGCTGCACCATATTGAAGCGCTCAACCACTACTGGAAAGATGATAAAAAAGTGGAATTACTGCGGACCGATTTCACCAGCATTGATCTTTCTGATACTGATACTCTTCTGTGTGAACTTGCTCAAAAATTAACGCTCAATCCGTCCTCAATTGATGAATCTACAATCGAAAAGCTCAAAAGCAGCGGAGTAAACGACCGGGCTGTATTGGACGCTACGCTTGTGATCAGCTATTTCAACTTTGTTAACCGTATGGTACTTGGATTGGGCGTGGCGCCGGATGAGGATGAAATTGGCGGTTATAATTATTGATATTTTTCGTGAATAATTCAGGCTAATTGTCTTAGCCGAGCAAGGTGGGAGTTACTTCTTTGATAAACGTTTCAACCTTCTCTTCAGCGTTTTGTTCAAGCTCAGAAATCGGCAGAATCGCTCCTTTCCAGTTTTCTGATAGTTCCCAATAGCCGTTTGTCAATTTTGCTTTTTCACTGTAATCGATGGTTTCATCGTTCAAACTGTATCCCGAAAAATAGAAGTAAGCCTCTCCCGCCATGCTGTCCTGTACGGCCATTCCAAAACCAAGTCCGCGTTTAGCATTTGGTTGATTATAGACGCCCGTATCAAAATGATGCGGCCAGATTCTGATCTCGCCGTTTGCCACCAGATAGCCATTCACTAAAAAACACGACCGGTTGGCTAATTCCCTGATGCCTGTCCAGATTTCACGTTTTTCTCTTGACCATTTTTCCAACGGTTGATCAGCGAATTCAAATTCGGGAATTTCATAGTGCATGTCAGCGCGAAAATCCTCTTCGGAGACTCCCAAATCACTTAGTTTTTGAGCCAGCATTTGTTCTGTTTTTGCAATTGTATCATTTGCCGCCGATACAGAAGCATGAATAGAATAACTGTCATCCAACAACTCAAACGCAAACTCTTTGAGATTAAAGCTCAGGCAAAGACGCTTATTACCAATCTCTGCCCAACGCCCGTAGAGACGACTTGAGAGCGGATCAAAATAGAAATTAGTGTGACTGTCATCTTCTTCTTTCGAAACACAGGTTCTGTTGAATTTGGCGATGAGCTGAGAGATCAGATGAATCTCAGCGTCTGCTTGATGATAGGTTTTAATCATAGATCTTTGGTTTCTCACTGTTCATTTTCCAGGATGATAATTCCGTTAATATCTCGTCAATAATTGAATGGCAAAATAATCCTGATCATCAGTCCATGTAGCAACTTCTTTAAAATGGGATTGCGTCAATTCCCTGAATGACTTTTTTGAATATTTATGGGAATTCTCAGTATGAATAGATTCTCCCTTTCTGAATAAAAGCTCTCTTTCATCAATAATCACTTTTTGATCAGTAGTGCTGACCAAATACATCTCAATACGATTTTTCTCTTCGTTATAAATGGCCTTGTGTTCAAACTGATTCAGGTTAAAATCAGCGCCTAAATCCCGATTTAACCGACCCAGAATATTTTTGTTAAACGCTGCGGTTACACCTTCACTATCGTTGTACGCGTCGAGTAAGACTTGCCGGTTTTTAATCTGATCAAAGCCAATAAGCAACGAGCCATCTTCACCCACAATCTGAGCGATTACGCCCATAAATTCTTCTGCTTTCTCTCTTGTGAAATTTCCAATAGTTGATCCGGGAAAATAGGCCACATTGGGACAATCTTCGGGAGATTCAGGCAGTTGAAACGGTTTTGTATAATCCGCAGCCACAGGACTTACTGTTAAATCAGGAAACTCTGAGCGAATATTTTCAGCAACACTATTGAGAAATTCTTCTGAAATATCCACCGGTACATAAGCTTGTAAACCGGGCAATGCTTTTAACAGTAATCGGGTTTTAAGGCTGCTTCCACTTCCAAGCTCCACCAACTTACAGTTATCGGGGATTGCACCCGCCATGGAGCTGATATTTTGTTCCATGATGTTTAATTCTGTTCGGGTGAGATAATATTCATCGAGTTCACATATCTCTTCAAATAGGTTGGATCCGCGTTCATCATAAAAATATTTACTGGGAAGCGACTTTTGCTCCTGTCTTAATACTTCAAGCACTTCGCTGAGCATTTCAGCTGTGCCCGTTTTTTGCTCTATAACTGTTTCCATAGATGATTAATCGAATGATTCTATTTTCTTTTATTTAGCCAGACGGATGCCAGTGAATTGCCAGCGTTCATCGGCGTGGAAGAAATTGCGGTAGGTTTTTCTGAAGTGTGATTCAGACGTAGCGCACGAACCGCCCCGCAACACATACTGATTGCACATAAACTTGCCGTTGTACTCACCCAAAGCGCCCGGAAGTGGTTTGTAACCAGGGTAGGGAGCATATGAGCTTTGCGTCCACTGCCAGACATCACCAAACATTTGTTTTAATTCGTTTTTATTCTCCTGCAGCGCAACCGGATGGAGATAATCGTTATCGACAAAATTCCCCTCTGTTTCTACCGTTTCTGACGCCACTTCCCACTCCTGCTCGGTAGGCAGGCGACATCCTTTCCAGCGGGCGTAGGCTTCGGCCTCAAAATAACTTATGTGCGTTACCGGCTCATTGGGATCTATTTTTTCACGTCCCGAAAGCGTGTAATGAAACCATTCCGCATCTTCTTTTTTCCAATACAGCGGTGCATTCCAGCCTTCATCGCGAATGGTTGAAAATCCTTCATCAAGCCACCATTCAACCTCCTGATACGCTCCGGCTTCTATAAATTCTATAAATTCAGCGTTTGTCACCAACCTGTCCGCCAGTTCAAAATCGTGGATATACGTTTTGTGTCGTGGAAATTCATTGTCGTAGCCAAATCCATCACCGTCGTGACCGATTTTATATACGCCTTCCTCAAACGAAACCCAGTTTATTTCGGGAATGTGATTTTTTCGTGGCCGAACTTTTTCACGGTATACAATATTCAGCGGATTTTGAGCAAACATATATTTAAGATCTGTCATCAGTAATTCCTGATGCTGCTGCTCGTGATGTATGCCAATTTCAATTACAGGTGCATATTGGGCGAACTCCTTATCGGTGCTGTTTTTAATAAGATCAAGCACATGGCAGTTGATTGACTCACGGTATTCAAAAACCTGACGGACTGTGGGTCGGGAAATATTTCCCCGTCGTGCCCGGCAGTGAGGGACTCCGGTTTGCAAATAGTAGGAGTTGAAGAGATAACTGTATTGTGGATGAACCGGCGAATAATCGTCGAGAAATTTTTCCAGCAAAAATGTTTCAAAAAACCACGTTGTATGAGCGAGATGCCATTTAGCCGGACTTGCGTTTTCGGTAACCTGAACTACATAATCCTCAATTTCGAGAGGTTCTGTAATTTTTTCTGTAAACGCCCTTACGGCCTCAAACTGCTGCCCGAGGTTAGTTTTAGTTTTGGATGTTTTCTGGTCTGTGCTTTCCATATAATCTTGTCCGTTATTTTGTTGTGATCTATTTACGTTTTTCAGGCGTAAGCTTCTGTCGTTTCCGAAACATTTATGAATTCTTGTTTATGCTTCTTAACAATTTCTCTCTTCGATACATAAATCATGTGTAAACAATACTTACTGAACTTCTCATTAAATGAATTGTATGATTTAATCATTCCACATCACCTTATTTGAATGATTTAACCACTCAGGGCGGTTAATCTCTTAGTTCTGAATCGGTTAAATAGATAAACTTATTTTAACAATCTGCATCTTCTTAAATCACTAAGTTCATGCTGTTAATTTTCACCTTATTTAAAGTTTTATGCTCAGGTTAATTGTTGGTGCATTTCTGATCTTTAGTTTTCAGATATCTTTGCTGGCGCAGGAATCGATTGAATATTTTCTTCCGGCTGATGTTTCTTACAATGAAGACATCACTACTCCTGAAGATTTTTTGGGGTATCAGGTGGGAGAGTGGCATGTGCGTCACGATCAACTTGCCGCGTATATGGAGCTTTTGGCTGAGGAAAGCGATCGCGTTTCAATCAAAACGATTGCCCGAACCTATGAGCATCGTACGGCGCTGGTACTGACCATTACATCTACCGAAAATCACACCAATCTTGATGACATTAAAGCCGAGCGCGTAAAGCTCAGAAACCCCGAACTCTCTGATCAGGTTGATATCTCAACCATGCCATCGGTGGCCTATATGGGCTACAGCGTTCACGGAAATGAGCCAAGCGGAAGCAACGCATCTCTATTAGTAGCTTATTATTTAGCCGCCGCCGAAGGTGAATATGTTGAAAACTTGCTCGAACATGTTGTTGTATTGCTCGATCCAAGCTTGAATCCCGACGGACTAAACCGTTTCGCGCACTGGGCAAATACTCACAAATCGAAGAATTTAGTAGCAGATCCGCAAACACGTGAGCACAACGAATACTGGCCATCGGGACGCACTAATCACTATTGGTTTGATTTAAACCGCGACTGGCTGTTGGTTCAACATCCTACAAGTCAGGGAAGAGTCAAGGTTTTTCAGGAATGGGTGCCCAACTTTTTGACAGATCATCACGAAATGGGAACCAATTCCACCTTTTTCTTCCAACCGGGTATTCCAAGCAGAACCAACCCGATCACTCCGCAGGAGAATCAGGATTTAACCAAAGAGATGGCTACTTATCACGCTGAAGAGTTCGACAGCAAACAGGCGCTGTATTATTCTGAAGAGAGTTTTGATGATTTTTACTACGGAAAAGGATCAACATATCCTGATGCAAACGGAAGTATCGGCGTGTTGTTTGAGCAGGCTTCATCACGCGGACATCTGCAAGAGAGCATTCACGGAGATCTGAGTTTTCCATTCACTATTCGCAATCAGGTTCTGGCGTCGATGTCAACGTTGAAAGCTGCATTAGAGATGCGGGAAAAGGTAAATGATTATCAGCGCCGTTTTTTCAAAGAGAGTCTGAAAGAAGCAAAAGACAGCCGTATTAAAGCCTATGTGTTCGGAGAGGATTCTGACCGGGCCAAAACCCGACATTTTCTGGAGATCCTGAATCATCATAACGTGGATGTGTATAATCTTGGAAAAGATGTGAGTCACAATGGAAATCAATATTCAGCCGGGTCATCCTTTGTAGTGCCGGTTGAACAGCCAAAATATCGCCTGATTCGTGGTATGTTTGAGACGATGACAGAATTTAACGACAGTCTGTTTTATGATGTCTCCTCATGGACGCTCCCACTGGCGTTTAATCTGACGTATGACGAACTGCGCGGACGCAACTTTTCTTCTAATATGCTGGGAGAAAAGCTTCAGGAAGTTCCCGAACTGAAAGGCAAGCTCGTTGGTGGAAAATCAGATTACGCTTATCTGTTTGAAGTTAATGAATACTACGCGCACCGGGCTCTTGAGCGTTTACTCGAAGCCGGCGTCTCTGTAAAGATCGCCGGAAAAACGTTTTCTATGAATGTGAACGGAACCCAAAAAGCATTTGATTACGGAACGGCGTTAATTGTGCTTGGAACTCAAACCAAGAATTCTGAAAAAATTCACTCCCTTATAAAAGAAATCACTCAAAAAGACGGTATTGATGTATATAGTGTTTCAACGGGACTCACACCGGCAGGAATGGATCTCGGAAGCGGCAGTTTTGAGCTGATTAAAGAGCCTCAGGTGGCCATTATTACGGGTGAATCCGCCAGCTCCTATGAAGCAGGAGAGGTTTGGCACCTGCTCGATCAGCGTTTTGACATGGAGCTTACCATGCTCGAAGATATTGATATGAACCGCCACGACCTCGATCGGTACACCACGCTGATTATGGTAAACGGCAGCTATCGAAACGTGTCAGAATCCGGTGTTGAAAAGATTAAAACCTGGGTACGAGATGGCGGAAATCTGATCGTGACCAAATACGCTGTTTCATGGGCAGAACGAAATAAATTGCTCGATGTCAGCTTTGTGGAAGATAAGAGCGATACCACACAGCATCACTACACCTACGCCAGCCGAAGCAACAGAAGTGGAGCGCAGCGTATTGGAGGATCTATTTTTGAGGCGAATATTGATGTGACACATCCGCTTGGTTACGGATTCAAAAATACCCAACTACCCCTTTTCAGAAATAGCACCTTGTTTTTGAATCAGCGAAATAATCCCTATGCAAATCCTGTTGTGTACACCAAAAAGCCACTTTTGAGCGGTTATGTTTCTGATCAAAATCTTAAAAAACTGAGCAGATCAGCAGCCGTGGTTGTGAACTCACAGGGTTCAGGCAGAGTCATCGCCTTCACCGACAATCCCAATTTTCGCGCCTTCTGGTACGGGACAAATAAACTATTCATGAACGCGATTTTCTTTGGCGATATGATCAGCGGGAGCTCTGCGAGGTGATCTACCCTCATCGGGCGAGTGGAACATTCTTCAATCTTCTGCGCCATGACAGACTCGTCCGGTGAGTTTTTCCACCCAAAAACGCAATCAACGTATTCCAGTCAGGGGAAATCCATGAATTCCCGCTGACTTTGACCCTGGTTTTCGAAGACGTGACCAACCCAATCCAAAAGCCAAGATCCGGAGGATCGTAACACACGGTAGCAATAAATCTGAGCTCTGCAAAAAAACGAGGAGTATGGGAATTTGACCAACGTTTCATTGTTTGCCGACGAGTATTGAGAACTATCCAGTAGCAGCTTTCAGACTGACGCAATATTGACTTCCGAAGTCCCTTCGATCAGAGAATAAATAGTTCTGGATGTATGGATTTTAAGACGATGACTTCGGATGTCTTTTTCAAACTGCAAGTGCCAGATACACGCAAAATTACGGGACGGCAGAGCCGATCCTTTGAGATTAGGAGATCCCTCAAGACTGAGAGGGACGAGATTAAGAGATTCCTTTAGATTATGTGGGATTTTCGTAAATGAGCCAAGATATCTCGCCCGACGACACTTCCGGTTAAAAGATTGCTTCCTTGTAGAACGATAGTTTAGGTTTCGTAGTCCTTCTGCTATTCACCTGTCGCATTGTGAGTCGCCGGACGAGTGTGGATTCCAAACAAATACCCCATCACCCGCCAAACCAGTAGCTGGCTTTTACCAAAAACACATTGGTGGGCTCAGCCTCGAGGAGATTTCTGAAATCACGTCCGGCGTTAAAATTATTCCGTTCAGCAAAGTCCGAGCGGTCCTGCTGCCAAACGAGGAACAGCGTGGAGCCGGGCATGTATTCCCAGCGAATCACAAGGTTTGACTGGACAGACCGAAAGTTGAAATCACGCTCCTCGAAGGAAAACGGCTCCGCCGGTCCGTTTCTGTCGGGATCAACTGTATAATTACCGTTGGCAAAATCGATTTCGCCGCGATCTTTTCCGTAAACGTCAAACTTGAACTTCCCCGGTGTGGTAAACTCCTTGTAATCGTAAAAATTACCGCTGGTGATAAATGGTCTTGCGTAAAACTGAATGCTCAGATCAGGTGAGAACGTCCAGTCGACTCTGATGCTGTTGGAGAAAGTCGTCTGATCAATATTCGCGAAAACGTACCGGTGTCCGAAGGTATTCTTAGCCAGGACATCCTCATGGGTAGTCACATATTGATCTGTATCTTTCTGATCGATAAACTCGGGACTGATTTCAATTTGAATATTGGTGGTTGGCCGGTAAGTGAGGCCCATCCAAACGATGTGCTCATATTCACCCGACACATCATTGCGATAAGCTCCGCCCATGTTGAATGAAATTTCTTTTGTCCGGTCGGAACTCAGGTTGGTGTTAATGCTGTAATCACGAGCCCGTGCCGCTATCGGTCCGCCCCGTGTAATGCGATCGAGTTTGGAAGGACCTGAAAAATTCACATTTACATTGAGCGACCAGAGATTTTCGAGCTGCCAGTTGCCGCCTGTATTATAGAAATTGTTAATTCGGTCTCCGCCGTAGTTCCATCCGGTAGCTTGAAATGCCCAATATTCGTACGAACGCAGCCAGTCAGGATCGTTTTCCCGATAGATAAGTCCGCTGTTGATAAAATGATAATCAGATCTGTTCTGAAAACCCATGTCGTTGCTCTCATATCCCGGACTTGTAAAAGAATAAGTAAGCGAACCCCGCCAATTTCCGCCACCGATTTTTGAGATGGAGAATTCACCCGCTATTCCACTCAGTGATGTTTTAGATGAATCAACGGAAAGGTAACCGGCATCCACTCTGTCGTAATGCCGAACCGGACTGGTTTGAGTGAGCAGAATCGATTCGCGACTGCCGTCCACATACGTGCCTGACATTGTTCCGCTTACAATCCATTCCCGGTCGTTCCATCCGTGCTGAAAATCGGCTCCGGTGGTAAAAGCGTTATCGTGAAGTCGTTCTTTGAGATACTCAGCCTCTGTAAGTCGATTCACAGAGCTTCCATACACGCCAACAACCGTATTTCCATCATTAAAATCCTGCTTCAGCCGGGTTACAAGATAGTTAGTGGGCGGCTCGGCGGTAAAGCTGTTTTCCGCTCCCGTATCATTGAAATAGTTACCCTTTTCTTTTAGTGTGAAGGCATTTAATACACCCATGGAAAGTCCGCCTTTGGTTTTGCCACTCACTTTGGCCGCTGTGGCAATAGTTGTGTTGGCGGGAATGTCGCTATGGTTGACATCAATTCCGGCTGTTTGTGCGTTAGCCTGCGGCTGACGACCGATTCTGCGTGAGTAAAACACTACGGGATTGCCGGCGCTGTTAAACGTTGTGGTGTTTCCAAACTGAAAAATATCTGTTCCCTCCAGAAAGAAGGGCCGCTGTTCACGAAAATAAATTTCGTAGGCGCCTAGATTGATAACCGCTGGATCGGCTTCAACCTGTCCGAAATCAGGATTTATGGTTGCGGTAAGCGTGAGGTCTGATGTAATTCCGTATTTGACATCAGCTCCCACAGATCCCGAAAAATCATTTGAATTATAATATGGATTATCGTTTGTGCCGGGAGCTCTTGTAAGATCAGTTGACGCGTATGGCGTAATTTCCAAACGCCGGGGCTGTTCATCGAGATTCATACCCTCAAGCGTTCCGAATCGTGATACATAACCGGATGCATCTTCGGGAGTGGGCGACCAGAAATCCTCTTCATCTCTGCGGGCGATATCACGCGAAAAATTTATACCCCATGTTTTATCGATTCCACTGTTATCAAAACGCAGCTGTGAGAGTGGAATTCTCATTTCAACAACCCATCGGTCGTCGAGGATTTGAGCTTCTGCTTCCCAAACCGCATCCCAGCGAATATCATCTTCAGTATCGTCGTAAATGAGAAAATCTTTGCGCACGCCCCGTGGATTGACCGCAAACGTAAAACCTGTTCTGTTGTCGTTATAACTGTCGAATGAAACATAAAACCAGTCGCTGTAGGCTCCGCCGTCTTTACGAAAAAGCGTGGCGGCAATGGAATCCATCGATTCCTCATAGAGCACTGCTCCAACATAGATGGCGTCCTTTGAATAGATTACCCGAGCTTCCGTTTTTTGAGTAGCCGTAGTACCAACGTCGGGAATTCGCTGAACAAAATCAGTGGCCGGAAGAGCGGTGCTCCATATCAGCTCGTTCAGCTTTCCGTCGAGTTTAATTGCTTCATCATTTGAAAGATGAACCGCTTTCATTGAAGGATAGGGTGTTTGCTGCAAGTTCGAAGATTCCTGCGCCTGAAGTATAAACGGAAGAAACGGTAAGAAAAAGAGGGAGAGAGCTTTAGGGAATTTCATAATAGAACCGACCAGAAATTATGTAGAGCTTTGGAGCTACTGCATAGACTACGCAAACATGCTGATCAGGTTTCAATTGCCGGAAAACGGGAATTCGGGCGAATACAATAAAATGCCTGATTTTGGGATGGTTGCGGGCGTTGATCAGGCTGCTTTATACGGGCTTCAAGCGCATGAAAAAATGAGGATTACTCAACTTCACTGTCAGTTATTTCAGATCGGTAGCTGCCTCTTGTTGAGCAGTATTCTCAATAGCCAAAAATACTGTAAAGCGCATCGCCAATTCCGATACCAAATGAAAAAATGAATACCCCCAAAACAAAGATGATCAATACTTTTAACCCCGATTGTTCATTCGCGGGCAGGTTATTCCATTTTTCGGAAGCTCTTTGTAATAAATCCATTCTGGTTCAGGAAGTTGATTATTGCTGATTTCAAGTGTGTTTATTTTTCCACGACTAAATCCTGAGTTTGTTACATGGAAAAATCTCAGTTTTACGAAATATTCAATTTTTAGTTCTCTTCCATAGGTGTTAAACTACTTGTTCTTATTTAACTTCCTCGCATTTTTTGTCAACATAGCAAATTACTATGAAACTTTTCAATAACGATTACTTTACGATTTATCGGGATTCAGATCTTGAGGCGTTTTACGATGTTGATCTGAAAAACCGTGGTAAACTTATTCTTGCGCATATCATTATCTACTTTTTCCCGGTATTGGCGGCAATAATGCTTACCGAGATCTACTCATTTGACAGATTTGCTACCTGGCTCATCATTTTCAGCTTCGTACTCTACATAATAGCTGTCGCTGAAATCACAGCCTACCTTTTCCCAAAATCCAGAAAACTTTATAAAAAATATTTTCTATGGATTGTTATCCCTATAGGAATTTTGACCGGTTTGGGCGGATATTTTATTGGAACTGATCTGGTTGAGTTTGCGTCCAAAAGTGAAAGAGACATCGGTATGGCGGGACTAGAGCTTATAGCGGGCGGCGCGGGTGTATTTTTCTTGTTTGTGATCTCACAATTTGGTTTATCTCAGATTTTAAATGCTTCTAAAACACTCTATACCAGTAAAGCCAAAGTTGAAGCTGATATTGCGTTTGCCACTGCAGTTCAGGAGAAAATACTTCAGGAAGTATCGATTGAAGAAAGAAGCATTCGTGCCTATGCCTGCTCAAAGCCAGCCAATGAACTGGGCGGCGATTTTTTTGAACTCTCACTGAGAAACGATCAGCTTTTTGCATCCATCGGTGATATATCAGGTCACAGTTTTGGTGCCGGCCTGCTAATGACACTGTCGAAAAGCGCGCTTCAGACTCATCTCACATACAATCAGGATCCGTCCAGTGTGATGTCGGCACTAAACACCATGCTCAACAAGCAAACCGACAGGGCAATGTATGCGACAATGACGCTTCTGAGGTTAAATATTTCCACCGGCAGGGTTTTGCTTTGCAACGCGGGACATCTCCCGGTTTTTCATATTACCGGGAAGGATGGCAAAATTGCTCACCGCTACGAAAAAGGAATAGGTCTGGGATTGTCCGGTGCATCCCGTTATTATAATCAGGAGTTTGAAGCGGAGAAAGGCGACCTTTTTATACTGTATTCTGACGGGCTGACCGAAACACGTGATGAAAATATGCGGGTTCGGGATTCCGGTTTTTTTGAAGAAATAGTCAGCGAGGCGCTGGGGGCTGGCACCGATACACCTGAGCTGCTGGCAAAAGAAATTATGGAAAACGTAAGAGACAATGATCATTCTGCGCACATGGAGGATGATTCATCAATTATTGTGATTAAAGTGTAGGCTGGGGTTTTAAATGAGTCGGTGTTTTTAAGCTTCTGTTAATTTTCGGTCCGTTGTGTACAATCAATTTTTTAGCTTACGTGAATAATTCGGTTATAAGTCGTCATCAAATATTTTGCCGCCAACGGTGTCAATTAAAACAGAGTGGCATTCAACCGTGAACCATTTATGAAACAGTTTTAGGGTTAGCGGTGTCGGCCACAAATCCGGATCGGTGTACCAGTCTTCAAGCTCTGATTCAAACAGATTCTTGTAATTCAGTTTTATCCACTTTTCGAGGATCTTATCATTTTCGCCGTCTCGCTCTGATATCAAATAAACCGTGCGATCCTGATTTAATTTCATTTGGGTGATGCCGGGATTTTTATTGACGGGGTCTGTCTCATTTATCCAGCGAATAGCAGGTTCTTTATAGCGAAGAATTAGGGCAGTTCGGTTTATCATCTGGGTTGTGTGGGTTTATAAGAGTATTGCCATTCTTTTACGAGGCTGAAAATAAAGAAGTTGAGCAACAAAGCACACAACTGCAGAAATTCGTGTTTTGATTAAAAGTAGTGAAATTAATTTCTTCAAAACAAACAACAACCACTATTTTCCTTCTCATATCTTACGAAAGAACCGTTTTTCCATTAACAGCAAGTTCAAACGACCATATGAAGCGCGGATTATTAATTATTACAGCAGTTGGATTGTCTCTTATATCAACAGATTTAGTGATAATTAATGCTTTAACTAATGAAAAAAGATCTGTGAATTCAGAATTTAAATGGGCGGGAAAATGGGTTCTGAATGCTGAATCCGACAGGATTTCGTTTTATGTCAATTTGAATAAAATGGAAGATGGCATCTACAGCGGACATCATTGCATGGTGGATAACGATGCGTGGGGCGGATCTTTAGACTGTGCGGGAAAAAGTCCGGATGGCAGAGCGAAGCCCTATCAGGTGAAGCAATTACTTGAGGCAATTGACCAACACGATCTTTAATCTGACTATCATGAAAACGTCAAATAAATACAGTTTCAAAATCTATTACAGCGAAGAGGATGAGGGATATATAGCTGAGTGCCCTGAATTCCCGGGTCTCAGCGCCTTTGGCGAAACAGCTGATGAAGCAATTCGGGAAGCTGAAATTGCTATGGAATTATTTATTGAAACTTACTCAGAAGAAAATAAGCCACTGCCAAAACCCAATGTGCTAAAAAACTACAGTGGTCAAATCAGAATTCGATTACCAAAATCACTACACGGCAGATTGGCAAGTATGGCCGAAACTGAGGGGGTTTCTTTAAACACATTAATGGTGCAATATCTGGCAGAAGGATTGATTACTGAGAGTAAAAAGGAGAGTTCTGACCGTACCATTCCCGCACTGCAAAAGGTTTCATCTTCCTGCTTTTGCAATTAAATCGCATTCACTGGCAAGAGGACTTTTCCCTCATCGGGCGAGTGAAACAATCTTCAAATTCTTGCGCTATGGCAGCCTCGTCCGGTGAGTTTTGCTACCCAAAACCATAACCAACGCACTTCAGTCATTCACACAATTTTGACATCCGAAGCCCCTTCGATTAGAGAATAGATAGTTCTGTATGTATGGGTTTTAAGACCATGGCTTCGGATGTCTTTTTCAAACCGCAAGCATCAGAAATGAGCAACATTGCGGGACGGCAGAGCCGATCCCTCGAGATTTAAAAGATCCCTTGAGACTGGCTGGGATGAGATTAGCAGATCCCTCAAGATTGTGAGGGATCATCGGAAATGAGCCGGATTTATCCTTCATCCACTCTTCGCTTATAATCTTCTGAGCGTTTTCCATCATCTCTTACATCAAGCTCTCCCAGAATTTCTTTTATAGCGTCGTGGGAAGTTTGATAGAAATGATTTCTTCCGATTTTATCACGTAATCCACTACGCTTAACCACATCGCGCACCGGTCCTTTCAATCCCGTAAAGTAGAGCTCAATATCCCACCCTCTGAGCGTATCAACAATGGTTGCCACTGAATCTATGGCGGTGGTATCCAGATCATTGATAGAACTTCCGTCAATGACCACAAAGTGAATTTCACGGCGCTGTTTGTGACTTTGTTCCAGGATAAACTTCTTGAAATAATCTGCGTTTACGAACGAAAATGATGCATCAACGCGTAAAATAATGACTTCATCAAATCGCCTCGCTTGCTCTTTCCGCTCGAGGTTTTGATAGATCTGCGTTCCCGGAATATGGCCTAATTCAGCCACTGACGGCCTGCTCAATCGAAACAGCATAAACAGCATGGATGCGCCAATTCCGAGTAAAATCCCCTCCTGAATTCCAATAACCAAGGTTGAACCAGCTGTTATCAGCGCGATAGTTCCCTCACTCCTGCGAGCTTCAAACAGAAAACGAATCTCTTCTACATCTACTAAATTTACCGCTGAAACAATAATAATTGCCGCCAACACAGGAATCGGCAAAAAGTAAAACAGCTCG
>Ga0136600_1000230_pt1 | contig 31097 bp, 32 predicted proteins | sample AntRauMFilla2698_FD_104634 | JGI IMG/M metagenome (GOLD analysis project Ga0136600, IMG submission 104634) | Saline lake microbial communities from Rauer Islands, Antarctica - Metagenome Filla 2 #698 | ecosystem: Environmental > Aquatic > Non-marine Saline and Alkaline > Saline | place...
CAACTTTCTTTTTAGCTGTTTTTTTCTTAGTGGCTTTCTTGGCAACTTTCTTTTTAGCTGTTTTTTTCTTAGTGGCTTTCTTGGCAACTTTCTTTTTAGCTGTTTTTTTCTTAGTGGCTTTCTTGGCAACTTTCTTTTTAGCCGTTTTTTTCTTAGTAGCTTTTTTGGCAACTTTCTTTTTAGCCGCTTTTTTCTTAGTGGCTTTTTTAGCAACTTTCTTTTTGGCTATCTTTTTCTTAGTAGCTTTTTTGGCAACTTTCTTTTTAGCCGCTTTTTTCTTAGTAGCTTTTTTAGCAACTTTCTTTTTGGCAGCTTTCTTTGTCGTTTTCTTCGCTACTTTTTTCTTGGCAGTTTTCTTTGCTGCTTTCTTTGTAACTTTTTTCTTTGCTGTTTTTTTCTTAGTTGCTTTCTTCTTTGCCACGGTTTGGTCCCAGTTAAATGGTGTTGATAATTGCCTTGCCAGTATATCTAAAGGGAAAAGCGCGAATCAAGGCATTTCCCTAAAAACTTGGATTGTTTCCGTAAGCAGAGAGTTCGCCACTACTAATTGTGTTGCGCATTATGGCGTCACCTGTTGCGAAAATACTAGAGCCAGTGTAACTCTGCCCGCCATTTCCTTCCGCAAAAACGGGTAAACCGCCACCAGAGCCCATGTCACTACTATCTGACAGAAGTGCATTGATGGAGACAAATTTGGTTGAGTAAAATCCCCTCTTTGCCAAAAATGATTTTGCGATAAAAGGTGAGCCCATATTGCCACGATCGTCTGCTCCCTGACGCGGACCGGGCTTGTATCCCGTAAGGCCCTCCACAATGGCAGGGTCTGCATTGCCACTTGCCCAAGTTGGAGCCTTCCAGATTCCCGTGTGGAAAAACTGAAAGCCAGGGGCAGTGCTCGCTTTTTCGTTAAAGTAGACCGTTGTATTTCGACTAAGGTTATCGAAGCAGGGATTGGGTGATGTTTGAAAAAAGAAGAAGAACTTTGAGGCCATGGAAATGGTATCACAGTCGCTAGCATCTGTGACATCACTCCCAGGTGCGCCATCAGGATGGATAGAGGCCGCGGCACTAGCATAGGGTTTAATACTAGAGCCTGTGGTGCTGTCTACTCTTCGCATAGCACCTGCAATTCGATCGAGAGACTCTAAGTAGAGATCAATATATTTTTGATTGGAATTAATATAGTCATCAATTACGCCAGTGATGGCAGCAGGGTTAGGGTAGAGCAGGACCGGGTCAAGACCAAAAAGCGGAGCATAGATTCTGTAGAGCCTTGCATTGGGGTCGGCAATGCTAATTGGGTTACCAGCCGTTGCAGGTAGGGGATGAACATAACCATTATTATCAATGCCTAAACCATTACTTCCATTTTCACTCATTGTTGGAAGAAGAAAATTCAGAGCTTCATAGCGGGTTGGTCTTCTCACATTAATAATAGATCTCATGATCTCTTCGTTAGAGAAAACAGCACCGGGGCCCGTGACCTTATTAGCGACGAACATTTTAAACTGATCAATATTGTAGAGACCGTAGTCTTGTAATGAAGACTGACTGCCATAAGCTTGCGCATCACTTGAGGCGGCATTTAAGGGATTTATATTAGTTCCCGCAAAACCAACGCTGTTTATTTGATTATAGCTATTAAAGTCATAAATAAGATTGGGAATGCCAAAGCCAATGTCGGATGTCGTTGTAGGGTTTCCACCGACGACAGCATTAGGATTGTCTTGTATCCAGAACTCTTGAGTTGTTGGAACAGGATAGCCTCCTGTAACGGATTCAACGATCTCATCATCGGTAGGTGTAGCGGAAAAAGGGAGTGAAGCGGTATTGAAAGCACTAAGATAATTTGCTGAATAGGTTTTTTGAGTACCAGTTCTAATGGTTACCTGGGTATCACTAGAGCCGCCAATACCTGGGTTAAAAATAGCAGGTCCAATTCGCCCACCAAAGGGTTTGGCGGCAGCGTAGGTTTTGAGAACGATGCCATCACCATCAGTAAAGGGATAGAAGAGTCCTGTAAAGTTCGCTTTGCCTTCTACTGCGTAGTAAGTGACGACTTCAGGACTTTTGATAAAACCCATTATGTAGCCAGGTACTGGAATGGCCGTTTTAGTGCCGCCACATTTACCTTCTGCAGGAGGGGCACTTGGATCTGTTGCTTTGAAAGAGCCAGATACGGGAAAGAAAGACGTATAAAAAATGGCGTAATTGACTGGCATCACCTTTAAATCAACATAGTATTTTTGAAAAGCATCAGTTGCTGTTGGTGGAATGAGAAAGCCGCTTAGAGAAGATGGCTGGGCGCTAAGAGGGGTTGGAGGAATTTCTCTTAAACGAAAACTTGCAGCAAAGTCGAGTCCGTCACCAGCTTCTTTATTGGCTCCACCTGAAAGATTGCGGTAGCCCGAATCATATGCTTTGACGAATCTTTCGAGGTAGTTCAATGCTGTGTTCTCAGCTCGTGCCGTTATATCTTGAAAGGGTGTACAGGGCTCACCTGCTGCCCCAGGATCAAGGCAAGCAAAATCTGATTGGGGAGGAAAGTTCATAATGGCTTCAAGATTTCTCATGCGCATGGCAAGCTCAATTGAGTTTACCCAAGCTCCCACTCTTGAAGAAGCAATGGCCGGAACATTGGGGAAAACATCTTTTTCGGTCCCATAGGTCCACAGCATCGCCGCGCCCATGTTGACGTTAGAGCGATCAGCGCAGTCATCTGATTTGGTTTCAACAATATTATTTAAAAAAGATTCATGTTGCTCAGAGATACTCGGCAAGCCTACTGTATTAAATCGCGGAAGACCGGGCAGCGTGACAATTTCACAAATATTATTATTGGAACCAAAGTGAATACAAATTGATGGCACATTAAAACGATCATAAAGGTCGGCATCATAATACTGACAGGTTGATCCTTTGAACTGGCGTAGCCTAAAATTCATCGCTCCATTATTGAGGGGGCCTTCTGGGCTTGTCCCGCATGTTGGGGCGTTTCCTGTTGCATCTGGAGTTTCAACTGAGTCAAGACCAATATTGCCGAAGACATAATACTTTAAGAGCCACTCTTTATAGTTGTTTCTCATCTCAAAATTGAGATGGCCCATATTGGTAAGTTGTCGTGCTTGAACGGCGGCACCAGCAAAGGCGGCGGCATCAACTGAATTTTGCAAATTGATTTTGGCCTTAACAAAGAGGCCCACATTGACGACGAAAGCGATAAAGCCCGTAATAGTCAAAAGAGACATGCCGAGAAAGATAGAGACTTGTCCGGCCTCTTTCCAGGATTTCTTCTTTGGTTTCTTAAGTGATTTCCCAAACGAATTTTCAGTACCTTGCGGCTGTGTTCCGTCTTCCATGATGCCTTGGTGAAAGTGCTTCTTTTGCCATTTAGAGGTGCCTTAATGCTACTAGGGTCAAAAGTCATTGTCTATAAGTCAGGTTAAGTAGTTGATTCTATGAGTCACTTACTTGGAATGGTAATTGAATTAAAAATGACACTCCCCGTAATTCGTCTGGGCACGGGGAGGCAGCACGTTGGCTGAACCGGGCAACCCCATCAAGCATCACTTTTCACCGAGTTGTGCCTATGTGGCCAGCTTTTCAAAAGATGTTTCTCCCAAAGGCCGTCGCAGGGCGGTCTTTGGCCATTTCTTGCCGCCTATATATGATGGGGCGAATTACGTTAAAATAGAGGTAGAGAAGGAGTCTCACCCATGAGCTGGAATGAAGTAAGTCGTCAAAATTGGAAACCTTTAGAGAACCGTACTTACCGTTATAAGAAAGCGGCACTGGAATTTTTCTGCCCTCTCTGCCGTACTCAAAGGGTCATCACGACCGGTCATAAGCTCACCGCTCTCAATTACGTACAGATTTTTTTACTCACGGGCGCCGTCACTGCGCTGTCTTTTCCATGGGCCGCTTTTCGCGGCTTAGCTAGTGTCTTTCCTCTTTGGCTTGGGTTCGAAATGGTAAGACGGGCGCTCTTTTCTCGCGAAGTTCCTTGTCCTCACTGTGGCTTTGATGCATCTTGGTATAAAAGGGATGTTTTGGTTGCTCGTAGAAGAGTAAGCGAGTTTTGGGATCAAAAACGGCCAATACCTGTTGAAGTACCCGGTGAAGAGCCTGTAGAAACAGAGGCTTAGTAACTTTCTCTTCTTTCACTTTCTTGCACATCTAAATTTCAGTAGAAAAACCTCATATCACGGGATATGGTTTCGACGTTCACAAAAACACGTCATGCTGAGATTCTAAAGTTTTGTTCTCTGGCATGCTTAACAACAGGAGACACTCATGAGTATTAACAAAGTTATGTTAATCGGTCGTCTAGGACAAGACCCCGAACTCAAGTACACACCATCTGGAAGCGCCGTTTGTAATTTCTCTCTGGCAACTTCTGAATCATGGACAGATAAGTCTGGTCAAAAACAAGAAAAAACTGAATGGCACAGAGTTGTTGTTTGGGGCAAGCTTGCTGAACTTTGTAATCAGTATCTTGCAAAAGGTCGTCAGGCTTTTATCGAAGGGTCTCTTCAGACACGTTCTTGGGAAGGTCAAGATGGTCAAAAGAAATACACAACTGAGATCAATGCAAGAAACGTTCAGTTCCTTGGTGGTCAAAGTGCAGATACAGGTCGTAAACAAGATAATAGTGGAGAGTACAATCAAATGGCTCCACAAAATGACTCAGTAATGAATCAAGATTACAACATCTCAACTGATTCAAATTTTACTGCAGACGATATACCGTTTTAGAAAATAAAAAAATGAATGAATAAAGAAAGGCACCTTTTAAAGGTGCCTTTTTTTATTCTTAAAGTTGAGTGTACACACTTGAATACAGTTTTTATCAATTATGGCCTCAATGCTTTGACCGTTAATTTCACTCTGGATAAGTTAGTTTCAGACAAGAGAGAGATTAGTTTTCCCGGGACTGAAAAATTCTCTCTCAAGTTTGAATGTGTATTAACTTTTAAAAATATTGGAGTGTTTATTATGAAAAAATTAATTGCTGGTTTAGCTGTTCTTGCTTCTGTTGCGTCTTTCGCAGGCACAAAAGTAGTATGGGTACGTGGTTCTTCTGCTTCTGAAGTTCAAGAGAAAATGGAAAGAAAAGTTGATGAGATCCAAAGACGTCGTCGTCTTCCAGGTTGTGAAGGAGCTAAGGTTTATGCCGCTTCTGGACCTTCAATGAGTTATAGAGTTAACAGATTTGGTGAGCTTCAAAAAACTTGGACCGCTACAATCAAAGTTAGCTGTAGAAACGACAACTAATCAATACTTGATATAGTTCGCATAGAGGCCTCTCACTTGAGAGGCCTTTTTTATTCTTTATTTTTTAAAGAGATACCTTTTTTCAAGAATACGATCTTTAGAAACAACGCCTTCAACTACCTTTCCATAACAAAGAAAATCATCCTCACACATAAAAAATGAACTCGAGCCAAGGGATTCAACTATTCCATAAACCCTTTCTCTTTCAATCTTTGTTACAGTGATTTTGGTAAAAGAATTATCACCGTTGAAAAAAGAGCCTTCGTCACTTGAGACTTCACTATAGGGAAGAAGGTAGTATGTGTGACCAATAGTAAGTTCGGCTGCTATAACGAACTCCTTCTGAAGCTCAGGGTATTGATTGAGGTGGAATTGATTTGTGGGAAAGAGATTAAACCAATCTTTTGCTGCAAAGTTTGGTGCAAAGAGAGAATCATGTTGCCAATTGTGAGCGGAGGCGGTGCCAAGGTCGTACCATGTCTGTTCAAAGCGACAGAGAAGGGGGCCTCCCGAATCTCCTGGCATGAGTTCAACGCGATAATCTCCTTCGACATAGAGAAGTTCGTTTTTAAGGGAGAGAATTTTTGGCGAGAAGCTTGAACCATGGAGAAAGCCAGTTGCGCCTGGGTTGGCCTCATTTATACCGTAACCACTAATCAGGCAGACACTAAATTTTTGTTGAAGTTCATGAAACCTCTCTTTCGAAGAGACATGCACAAAGGCAGGAATATTTGGGAGAGTTTTAAGTTTGAGGAGTGCGTGATCACGCCAACGATTAAATTCTTCTCGGTTAAGAAGGAGATGGTCATAGCTTGGGAATACTTTTTCTTCTTCGACATAGAATGTTTTGTCACTCCCTTTGCAATTAAGATATTTCACTTTCGCTTTATGAAGACAGTGACCAGCTGTTTTGACATGGCCATTTCCAAGGTAACTTCCGGTACAGTGAAAGCTTTGATTATCAAATTCTTTTTCGAGTGTAATCTTACAGAGTCCATCGGGGAGAGAAGAAGGCAAAAGCTTTTCTCCGAGAGACGCAGATGCCTGTGAGGTTGATAAAAAGAGAATAAAGAATGCCAAGGTTTTCACATGCGGATAATAACCCAAAAGAGCGAGGCTCGGGGCAGAAGTGTAAAACTTCTAAGGAGTTAAGTAGCTGTAATCTTGCTTCTTTAAGCACCAAAGTGCCCTTTGGTGATAACCCTCACGCTCAGGGGAGGCTAGCTGAAGAGATTCCATTTCGCTAGCGACAATTCTTAAGGCGCCAAAGTTTTCAAAAGAGTTTTTTTCTTCGTCTTTTGAAGATAACTTTTTAGGTGTTCCTGCTGTTTTCGGGTCTGTGCAAGGAAGACCGGGAGAGAAAGGAAGGCCATAGACTTCCTTGGAGCTCTGAGAGATTTTAGCCCACTCGGCTTTGCATTCACTTTCACCCATTTTCTCTACTAGTCCCGTAACCTTCATTTGCCACCTTCTGTTCGGGCAATAAAAGTGGAGTAGGGTGTTAGGGTTCTGCTCAACTTCAATCCACTTTTGAGAGCGGATATCTGTGTGAATGATAAAGAAGGGAACTTCTAGCTCGCGCAGGACAACGGTTCTTGCGTTTGGAATTTGGGCAGCAGTGACAAAGGTAGGGTTCCAGAAGGAACCTTTGCTCTTGAGGTCTTTTTCGACCTCTTTGAGAAATTCATCAAATAAGTCCTCTAAATTCTGGGGAGTTTTTGTATTCTTTTGAGCTGTCATTAAATAAACATAACCTAAATTCGTAAGTTATTGAATTATTGTCCTGAGAAAAGGTTTATATACGCAGATTCCTTCAGGTTATGGCCTTAAATCACCGATAAAACTGATATGAGCGAGGCCTTAAAAAAACCACCAGAATTACCAGAAGAGGAAGAAGAGATTCTTAATGAAGAACTTGCCTTTGATGTTGATAATGATTGGCGCTCAGTAAAAGATGCGACAAGCACCAATATCTTTAAAGATGAAGATATGGAGATTACTGAAGACGAGGGGAATATAGATGACCTGTCTCTTGATCTTAAAAAGGAGTTTGTTAAAGAATCTGCAGTAGAACACGCCAGAGCTCAGGCAAAGAAAAGTCGTCTTCGTAAGCTTGGAAAGGGTGATAGCGAAACACTTAAAAAATTACAAGAAGCTGCAGCTGGCGAAGGCAGTGGTGATGAAGAGGAGCTGGAGATTCTTAATGAAGAAGACCAGGCCCTCGTTAATGATCCCATTTTTTCTAATCAAGGTAATTCCTATCCTCAAATTCATGGTAACTACTTTCTTCTTGATCACCTCGTTGATGGAGGGATGGCAAAGGTTTGTCGCGCCCGTTACCTAGGAGAAGGTGACGAAGCTGATAAGATGGTGGCCATTAAAATGGTTCAAGAGAAGTTTTCAGAGGATGATGACTTTGTTCAAATGTTTATTGATGAGATTAAAGTTAGTTTTGGTCTGAATCATCCCAATATTAATACAACATTCGATTACGGGAAGATTGGTAAAAATCTCTTTGTGAGCATGGAGTATATTCATGGGAAAGACCTTATGGTCTTGATTGATAAGCTTTCCGAACAAGGAAAGACTCTGCCTGTACCTGTTTGTATTTTTATAGCCGCAAAAATGTGTGAGGCACTTCACTATGCGCACAACTTTACCAATCAATTAACAGGACAAAAATATAATATTGTTCACCGTGATATCTCTCCTCATAACGCCATGGTCAGCTATGAAGGTTATGTTAAGGTTATTGATTTTGGTATTGCTAAAGCTGATACCAACTCGCAAAAAGAAGAAGAGGGAACGGTAAAAGGAAAAATAAATTATTTTGCTCCAGAGTATCTTGAAGGCAAGAAAATTGACCATCGCTATGACCAGTTTGCTATTGGTTTAACACTTTGGGAGATGTTAACAGGTAAGAAAACGTTTAAGGCAGAAGGTGCTCAGATAGAGACCTTGAAAGTGATCCTTGCCTGCCAACCAGAAAAGGCTTCAGCTTATAATAACCAAATTAGTGGGCCTCTTGATAAAGCTATTATGAAAGCTTTGAGCCGGGATCCTAAAGATCGTTTTAAAGATACTTTATGGTTAAATAAAGAGTTGATGAAGATTCTCTACTCGGAATATCCCGATTTTCACGAGTCTGAGATCGCCGAGCTTATGAAAGATCTTTTCGAAGAAAGTTATGAGAAGGATCTTGAGAAATTTAAGGAGTTTGGTCAGTATTCCATCTCAGATATTGTAGGTAAAATTAAGGCCTATAAAGAATTCCAAAAAAGACAGTCTGAGAAAGTGGCCGCAGGCCAAGGTAAATCAGAGGCTCAAGTCTTCGACTTTGGTTTTAGTGAAGAAGCGATTACTGCTCGTTCAAGTAAGAATGGCCTTGATTCCATAATGTCCAAGAAAAAGAAGGGGAATGGAAAATCAGGGGCGGAGAAAGAAAGACGACGTCAGCAAAAAGCACTCGCTATGATGTTGGCCGACGAAGAAGACGAGGGTACAGGAAAGCCGGATCTTCCTGTTTTTAAAATTATCGCTCTTGGACTTTTCGTATTAGGTTTTAGTCAGAGGAGTTTAATTCTTGATAGCTTCAATTCAATTTTTGAAGCAAAACCTATCCAAGTTGCTGAGCCTGTAAATACTCCTGTTCCACAAAAAAAGAACAGAAAACCGGTTGCTAAAAAAGTAGCACCAAAGAAACAAGTTGCTAAAAGAGTCGTTGCTAAACAGCCGAAAAAAACAATTCAAAAACCGAAAGAGAAAAAGCTTCTTAGTCCCCAGGAATTGAGAGCACAGCTAGAGGCAGCTATTCAGAAGCGAAAGGTTCAGCCCACCAGGAATGAGATTATTAAACAAAATGCAAAGAGCAATATTAATTTTAATCCTGCAAATATAGACACAGGTAAGCTCATTGGTAAGGATGGAACACCTGAAACAGACATAGGTGGAGTAATAACCAAAGGCGCAGACGGTAACAAGGGCATTTCTGAATTTGATGAAAAAGGAAATCCAATTCAAATAATAAGTGACAATGACAGAGTTGAGGGGAAAGCCGTTGGAGATACTGGAGTGGAGCAGGACGAAGCTGAGCAAGTTATAGCTGAAGAAGAAAAACCTGACTTTACTAAAATGAGCTCTACTGAAATTGAGTTGTGGAAGCTAAAACAAGAAATGAAAGAGCTCTTAAGGGAGCAAAAAATAGCTGAGGGAGTCCTCAACGGAGATACTGCACCAGAGGCTGATGGGGAGAGCATTAATGACTTAGCCGAGCAAGATGAACGTATTGAGGAACAAACAGAAGAGATAGGGCGCGATCTTGCTTCTAAATTAAAGAAGCTTGAGGAAGAGGAAGCAGCAGCAATAGAAGCTGAAGAAGCACAAAAAGAGAACCCTATGTGGAAGTTTATCAAGACAAGGAAAGCGTTTAGCTGGATGTTTGGTGAGTGATTACAGCTGGTTAGGTGTTCTGTGCTAATATAACTAAGCTTAACTAATACACTCCTTCTCCGATAAGAAGAAGTGGAATACTGAAAAAGGTTTGATGGAAGTTAATAAAACAAAAAGCTATTTCTCCATATCATTTGGTCTTGTTCTTTTAAACAAGGATATTCCATATGATATTTATATCAACTCTTCTACTCATGCTAAGAGAGAGAAGTTCGTTAAGATCTTTAAAAAAGGCAATGTTTTAACGGAACCTGAGTTAAAGGAGTTCAGAGAAAAATACTATCAGCTATATGTTCCTGAGAATGAACGATTCCTCTATCTCGAAAGTCTAGCATCTCATGATGGGGCTACAGATATTGAAAAAACAGAAGTGATAAAAAATAGCGCTATTAAATACCTCCAGTCTGTTTTTGAGGAGGACCATGAGTTCACTAATGAGCTCCTAGATGAAACGATGGAAGGTTGTCGTGATTCTGTTGAATCGATGGTAGATGTTCTTCAGGATTATAATATTACTGACGTTCAAAAACTTATTTCAGATCTCTCTTTCCATGACTTTTATACTTATGATCATTCCATAAATGTTGCCATGTATTCTATATCTATCTTTAAGGCAATAAAGCCTCAAGCAACTCGTGATGAGCAAGTGATGGCCGGAATGGGTGGATTGCTGCATGATTTAGGCAAGGTGAAAATACCTACTCGTATAATCAATAACCCTGGAAAGCTCTCTGAGGAGGACTTTCAAGTTATCAAAAATCATCCTGATTATGGACTTGATTTATTAAATAGTCATGATTGCTCTCATGATGATATTAACTTTGATGTCATTAAAAGAGTTGTTGGTGAGCATCATGAGAACTTCAATGGTACTGGTTATCCCAATAAACTAAAGGGAACAGACATAAGTGTATTTGCCAGGATTACAGCAATAGCTGACTTCTATGATGCCATTACAACAAAGCGCTCTTATCACGAAGTCCTCTCTACTCAAGATGCCCTCGAGGTTATGGCACGGTCAGTAGGTAGGAAAATAGACCCTAAGATCTTCGAAGTCTTTCGAAGCAATGTTAATGTGATTTTATCAGGTAAAAGTCATGTCGAAGTTCCTGATGATTTCGATCCATGCCAGCCTCAAAATATTCTTCCATTGCAAAGGTCAGCTCCCGCTATTCAAAGAAGTGACTTTACGAAGAAAGATAAGGATGACTTTGGAACGGTAAAGAGTGACACAGGTCACGGCAAAGACAAAGCCAAAGATATCGACAAAGATAAAGAAAAAAAGAAAGCCAGCTAACCTAAACGCTGAGGGCCCTCAAAAGCTCGTCCACTTGATCCTGTGTATTGAAAATATGAAAACTCAAGCGAACATTACCCTGACGAATACTGACGTCTACATTTCTAAACTTTAATTCTCGTTCAAGTGTAAGAGGATCAGTTTTTGTGGCCTTTAGACAAAGAATATTGGCCATATGTTCTTTTGGTGTGATGAGGTCAAAGCGATCTTTGGGATAATTATCAAGAAAGTAATCTCGAACTTCCGCATTGTGTTTTTGAATAACGGGAAGACCGACTTCATAGAGAAACTCTAATCCTGCTTCGAGACAACCATTTGTCAGCATATTAGCAGCCTGGCCGCGATCAAATTTACGGGCCCCAGGGAGTGTCTCTGTGGTGTAATCAAGTAGGTTGTAGACGACTTTTGATTTTGGTGAAGTTATCCAATTGCCACATTGGTGCTCAATGAGCTCAAGAGCTTTCTTTGAGAAATAGGCAAAGGCATGGCCATAAGGTCCCAGCATCCACTTATATGAGCTGCAAGCTAAGACGTCGATAACATCAAGTTCATCTTTTGTAATTTCCATGCCACCTAAGGCCTGAGTTGCATCAACAATAAAAAGAATATCTCGCTCTTGGCATAGTTTACCGATTTCAAGAATATTCATTTTCTTTCCGGTATCAAAAGTTACATAGCTCATATCAAAAACACGACAATTCTTAGGTAGCGTTTTCTCTAGCCACTTTCGAGTGGGAAGGACTTCCGAACCAAGGTCAAGAAGCTCGAAGTTTATGCCTTTAGTTTCAACGGCCCTCATCCAGGGGAGTATATTGGAGGGGTAATCTTTATCAACAGCGCAGACAATATCTTCGCTCTTAAACTTCATCCCATTGGCCACAATGTTGATAACGTCAGATGTAGAGTTGGCGTGAGCAATGTGGTCGGGATGGCAATCGAGGAGCCTGGCAATATGCTCACGCACTCTCTCTGGAATTCCCATCCAGGTATTGTAATTGTAAAAGGAAGGGTCGAGCTCTTTTTGAAGAGCACGGCTTACCTTTTGCTTAGCACTGTAAGGCGAGGGACCAAAGTAGGCACTATTAAAGAACATCGTATCAAGATGATGAAATTCTTTCTTAATAAGCTCTACTGTTTCAAATTTCATAGTATGTGAAGGCTAATTACTTAGCAGCTTCTTCTTTCTTAGCAGGCGTGGGTAGAGTTGCTGGTTCTGCTGGAGTCGTTGCATCCATATTTAGAGGGCGAGCAACAGGTGCTTCACTATCAAGAAGTGAGCTGTCTGCTCTTTGACTTTGGAGTCTTGCAAGATAAACAGAGTTACCCATGAAAAGAATAGAGAGAACAATGGTTGCCTTTGAGAGGACATTACCTTGTTGGCTTCCAGTCATAATACTTTCGCCGCCACCTGACATTAGACCGGCTTCAGCACCTTTACCGAACTGGAGAAGAACCAAAATAATAAGGAGAACCGAAACAACAGCTTGGAAAATCATTAACGTGGTGACCATACTTAATCCTCTTTAAAAAACTACAAGCTATTGTAATAACGGAATAACTTGTTTTTGACAAGAAAAGACGAGAGTCCTATAGGACTTTCTCAAGGTACAAAAGTCTATAATTTCATAGGCTTAGAGGCTATTTCAGCGAGTTGAGAATAATCTTCGCCCTTAAGACTAGCTCCGCCAACCAGGGCGCCATCAATATTCTTTTGGCAGAGAAGACTTTCAGCATTAGAAGGCTTTACTGAGCCACCATAGAGAAGTGGGATGTGCTCACCTGAAAGATCAAGTTCAGTACTGAGGGTTTTGCGAATAAAGTCATGGGCCTCTTCTGCTTGTTCTGGGCTTGCGACTTCTCCTGTGCCAATGGCCCAAACGGGCTCATAAGCAATAACAAGTCTTGCGGCGCTTAGCTCGTCATTAGGAAAGTCCTTAAGACCTTTAGTGAGCTGATTTTTGAGCACGGCTTCTGTCATACCGTTATTTCTCTCTTCTAAAGTTTCACCAACACAGAAAATAGTAATAAGTCCGACTTTGAGGGCGTGATGTAATTTTTTGTTGAGAAGGTCATGGCCCTCTTTATAGATGGCCCTTCTCTCAGAGTGCCCTACCAAGCAAAATGTTGCACCGAGGTCGAGCACAGCTTCAGCGGCGTTTTCTCCGGTGAAGGCACCGTTACTATTTTCATTAATGTCTTGAGCACCAACAAGGATCTGTTTTTTGGCTTTTTTCTCAAGGAGGAGGGGAATATGAAGGGCTTGAGGAGCAATCCATGTCTCGCAAGTTGCCGAATCAATGTTGAGAGTTTGAAAGAAATGTTCAATCGATTCTCTATTTTGATTCATTTTCCAATTGCCAACAATAAACTTTTTTCTCATAGCGATTCCTTATAGACCAAACCTTAGAGCTTGCACTCCCGGTAAGCTACCATTTTCAATAAACTCTAAACTGGCGCCACCACCTGTTGAGACATGACTCATTTTTTCAGCAAGACCACTCTTATTGACCGCAGACACGCTGTCACCGCCACCAACAAGAGTAAAAGCGTCCTCTAGCTCTGCGAGTATATTGGCAACACTAAAAGTTCCCTTTTCATAACCTTTATTTTCAAAGAGTCCCATGGGTCCATTCCAAAGAACTGTTTTTGAAGAAGAGAGTTTCTCTCTAAATAAGGCGATGGTGCTCTCTCCAATATCAAGACCCATTTGGCCTTCAGGGATGTTCACCTCTGAACAAGGGAGAGGTTTGCCACCAAACTCCGTTGAGCAAATATGATCAACTGGAAGAAGTATTTTTCCAGCAGAGGTCGACTTTAAGATTTTCTTCGCCAGTGCGACGTCCTCGTCTGCGCAAAGACTTGTGCCAACTTCATGGCCTTGTGCCTTGAGAAAAGGATAGGCCATTGCTCCACCGATAAGTAGATTATCAACGCTGGTAAGAAGGGTTTCGATAATTTTAATTTTATCGCTTACTTTAGCGCCGCCAACGATGGCAGTAAAAGGGTGCTTTGGTTTGTCTAAGACCTTCTTTAGGGCTTCAATTTCTCTTTTCATGAGAAAGCCACCATAGGCTCTTCTTTCAAAGTAGGTGTTGATTCCATAAGTACTGGCATGCTTTCTGTGAGCAGCACCGAAGGCATCATTTACATAAATATCACCATAGTTAGAAAGAGTTCGAGCAAAATCAAGGTCGTTTGAGGTTTCCTCTGGGTGAAAGCGTAGGTTTTCAAGAAGAATGACTTTGGTTTGTGGAAGTTCAAGTAAAGTCTTAATTCCTTTGTCTTTACATGATTCCGTTAAGACGACATCAAGACCAAGCTTCTCTGCAAGGTAAGTGGCGACAGGCTCCAGGGAGAACTCCATCTTTCTTTCGCCCTTAGGTCTACCAAGGTGGCTCATGAGAACGAGTGTTTTAGCTCCATTATCGAGAATATACTGAATTGTTTCTAGAGCACTATCGATACGAGTGGTATCTGTAATCTCATGACCGTTGAGTGGAACATTAAAGTCAAAACGGGCAAGAACTCTCTTATCTTGAAGCTCAGCTTCATCAATAAACTTGAGGGCCATGGGTGCACTCCTCTTAGTACTTGGTACTAGGTGATAATTAAAACTTTGAAGACATGTGGCCAACCAAATCGAGGACTCTGTTAGAGAATCCAGCCTCATTGTCATACCATGTGACAACTTTAGCCATATTGTCGATGACATTGGTCATCTCTAGGTCAACACAAGAAGACTCTCGCATGCCCATATAGTCTTCACTTACGAGAGGTAGGCATTCAACCTTGAGAATTCCTTTAAGCTCACCCTCACTTGCTTCAGTGAAAGCTTTGTTAATGGTAGCGATATCGGCTTTTGTTTTTAAGATGACGTTAAGGTCAACCATGGAAACATTAGGGGTCGGTACGCGAACGGCAAAGCCATCGAGTTTACCTTCAAGCTCAGGAATGACTAAGCCTACAGCTTTTGCAGCTCCAGTGGTTGTTGGAATCATACTCATCGCTGCGGCTCTTGCACGGCGGAGGTCAGAGTGTGAATTATCGAGAAGATTTTGGTCAGAAGTATAAGCATGAACAGTAGTCATGAAACCTTTTTCAATACCAAATTTGTCATTAAGAACTTTAGCTACTGGAGCGAGGCAGTTTGTGGTGCAACTTGCATTAGAAACAACATCATGATTTTCATGGGAGTAAGTCTCATGATTAATTCCCATAACGAAAGTTCCGTCTAGATTTTTTCCAGGTGCACACATCACGACTTTCTTTACAGAATCTCGTCTATGCATACTTAGAGATTCCTTATCCTTAAACCTTCCTGTTGCATCGATAACGATACTAACGTCATCGGCTCCCCAAGGAATGGTGGAAGGATCTTTTATGGTATAGAACTTTACTTCTTTACCATTCATTTTGAAACTTTTGCCACCCTCTTCATATTCAAGAGTGCCATCAAATTTTCCATGAACGGAATCATACTTGAGAAGATGAATATAACTGGCAGGGCTTCCTGGATTGTTAACGGCGACAATCTCAAAAGGAAGATCACCACGGGTAAAACATTCACGAATAAGAGTTCGGCCAATACGACCCATTCCGTTAATAGCGACTTTAATTCTAGCCATTATGCTGCTCCTCAGAAATTCTGGAAAATTAAGTGATAATTCGGGCTATATTTATCATATATAAAGGGCTTAGGACACCTTAAAGATAGGTAAGAACCCAAGACAGACTAAGATTGTCGGGCTCTGCATGGCTTATATTGCCCGCCAGCGAAAAATTTCGCACAGCGTATTAAAATAGAGTAATGAAAACGCCCCCATCCAGCAATGGAGTCATTAAATACGCAAGCCATTCAGATTATCTGAAGAAGAGTCCAGCGAGCTTAAAGAGTCTTGGTGGTGAGCTGGCGAAAGCTTTGCCCACTGAAAAGGTGGATGTTTCTAATGAGGCGAAAGGCTTAAGCGGAGAGAAAGCTAACCCCATGGGGAATCCCAAGGGCGATCTTAAAGATGAGATAAAAGAAAAAGCCAAGGAAGTCCCAAAGAAGATTAAGGATAAAGTGATTGAGGGGAAAAGTGCAGGTGAGCATTTGTTGAATCAGGCGGGGGGAGCTTTAATTCGAGCTGTCACAAGTGTGCCAATTCCTGGAATTTCACCAAGCCTCCCCGGCGTCAGTGGACCAAGTCAAATAAAGACAAAAGAAGTGAGTGACCCAACGGAGAAAGTGCTCATCAACAAGCCAGGAATTTATTTTGTAAAAGGGTTTTCTATAAATCCCTTTGAAAACCCTGAAGATGGGCTTGGAGAAATGGCCAAGAATATTCCAGGCGCGGAGATTTATTCCTGGTCTGATAAAGACAGTTTAATTGATGCCATAAAAACAAGACCTCACTCACAGCCCCTCATCTTAGTTGGTCATGGAATGGGAGGGGATACCGCGGTAGATGTGGCCAATTCTTTAAACTCTGTGGAACACGGATTTAGAAGAGTTGACCTCATGGTAACGATGGATTCAATTGGTACTGACAATGATATTATTCCACAGAACGTGAGAGAGAATCTAAACCTTATTAGTGATCAAGATATGCTGTTTAACGATGGCCCTAATGTGGCAAGGAAGAAGACGCAAACAAGAGTAACAAACGAACTGCTTACTGAAACACATTCTCAAATGGAAACAAGTCCGGAAACACAATTTCTCGTCTACGATAAAATAAATACGACTCTGTTAAACGCCATTTCACGTAGAGATTTTAAAGAGGCCATGACTCAAAAAATCATGGACATGCATCGGCTCCCTTCTCCAGAGACCAATCCTTCTGTTCAAAATCAAGCTTAAGACAAGCAACTTCACCTTCATTTATCCAGTTTTTAAGTTTTGAGAAGACCTCGTAGCATTCACTTTCAAAAAGGTAGAAGAACTTCTTTTCCATAGTGTCTGTCACGTGTACTCCGTGAAGGAAGCTGGAGCAATCGAGCCTAATCCCTACATGCGAGTAAGAGGAGAGCTCAAAAACGGCTTCTCTGTCAGTTGTTGAAATATTTGTGATCTTATAGCTAGCCGATTGAGCGCCGAGGCAAATTAGGCTTAAAACAAGGAAGATAATTCTTTTCATTCTTACCTTTCGGACTTTTATTGAAGGGCATAAATGTGGGCACTAAAATCATCGTGTGACTAAGGAGATTATGCCTATCTCTTGTGATTTCAGGTGGTTAGGCTCCATTGTTAGCTAAAGATTATTCACTTAGCGAATGGGGAGATAGGGTGTTAAAATGATTAAGTTCACATAAATTATGAGGAGTTTTTTGCTATGAAAAGAAGACAAGTATTGGCCGGCTTTACCGGAACATTAGTGGGAACTTTTCTTTTCAATTTCACTTATGCCAAGAGAAAGGTAAGTGGAATTTTCGGGAATGAAAAAAGTTTTGGACCTCATGCTGTTTCAAAAAAGTACCAATCACAACTCTTTCCATCAAAAACCTATTCAAGCATATCTGATTTCTGGTCCCATCATCCTGACCCTGCTTTTGGTGAACTTAATAAGCGGTTCATGGATAAAGGGCTTCTCTTAAACTCCAAATCAGTGCTTCTTAAAGATGGAAAAACTGTGGAGGTTACCAAAACTTTTAAGGACGCCGAGGCCCATGAGCTATATAAAAAAGTTGCAGGGCATTTCCACGCCAAGGCAAAAGTTCAAGCTGATCTTAAACTTATTTAATTAGAAATATTTTTGAAAAGAGATCGTTTAGCCACAGTCTTCTTTATCTTTTTTCTCATTGCCTATCTCTTCCAGCAGTTTGGTCGTAGGGAAGATTGGCCTTTCAGCTTTTTTGGTATGTATAAAGGCGGCCGCTTTGATACTAAACCCTTCTACCGCTTCAAAGTTATCTATACTGATGATTCTGACTTCAAGCTCAATGCCTACTCTTTTAAAGTCGATTTTTTCTTTTTAGATGAAAGGATTAGAGTCATCCTTCTTGGTTTTAAAGAAAACTTTAATAATGACACCCTTGAGGTTAATGAAGAATTGAGCAAAGGTAAGGAAGAGGAAGTAAAAAAGTTCTTATTTAAAAATGTAAAACCTCTTTTAGACCAGCAGTGTGAGGATTGTAAGAAAGGTAGGCTATCTCTTCATATCTCTTATTGGGATGAGATGTCTTATCGTAACTATCTAACACCAGATCGTTCATGGGTTTATGTGAGTGTGCCTTATGAAAAGTAATTCACTCAAACTCAAAACGGTAGAGTTCTGTATTCTTACACTAGGAACTCTCTATGTTTGGTATAACTTCAATGTTTTTCCTCCAGACTTCTTTGAAGTGTGGAAGCCTATCAGCTTTTACAAGCTTTTTTCCCGGCCACTCTCAAATGACCTTCTTGGCATTTTCAAATTTGGCTGGATTTTTTTTCTTGTGCTTGCCGGCCTTGGAATTGGAGGTTACTTCTTTAGAATAATAGGAGCGGTTAGTGCCATTATTCTTCTGGGTCATCATTATAACTTTGGAAACGTCTATCATGGCACTCATGTTTATATGGGTGCAGTAATGATCCTCTGCCTACTTCCTAGACCTAAAAGTAGCGCGCTTTTAATTTCCTACCTTAAGTACTTCGTTGTCTTTGTCATGGTCCTCACGGGTCTTCAAAAGCTATGGTACGGAGGAGGTTTTGATTGGGCCTTCACGGACGCTTTCTTTGTAAGGCTGGCCTCTCATCCGTATCAACCTCCAGTTGGTCAAGCCGTTTTAGAGGGGCCTTTGATTCTCAGTCAAATATTTGCTGGCTGGGCACTTATCGTTGCTGAGTTACTGGCATTCGTCTCTTTATTTCATAAAAACCTGGGGAGGGTCTATTTCTTTATATGGAGTTCTTTTCACCTAGGAGTGACATTTGTTTTTGGAAATCACTTTATGTTCTATAGCCAGATTTTCGTTTATTCAGCGTTTTTAGGTCTTGAGTTTAATTTTCTTTTACTCATTAAAGAAAAGCTTGAGAGCATTCTCTCTGGTCGTCTTAAGACAATCATCAACTGATACGCCTTTTATTTCTGCGACCTTCTCGGCAACAAAAGGCAGATAAAAAGGAGCATTTTCTCTGCCCCTATAGGGAACTGGTGTTAAAAATGGTGAGTCAGTCTCAAGGAGAATACGATCGAGAGGGCAAAGCCTTACAGCGTCCCTTACGGCTTCTGCATTTTTAAAAGTAATAATGCCATTAAAGCCAAGGTAGTAGCCAAGCTCAATCGCTTTTTCGGCAAGGTCAAGACCTGAGGTAAAGCTATGAACCACTCCCGTTTGGGCTTGAGCGTCTTTGACTTCATCCAGGATCTCAATAGTTTCTTTCTCTGCTTCACGAGAGTGAATAACCACAGGTTTCTTGAGCTCCCTCGCCAGGGCAAGTTGCTTTTTAAAAACCTCTATTTGCTTATCTCTTGGAGAGCGGGTGTAGTGGAAATCAAGACCAATTTCCCCAACCGCGACAATTTTAGGATGAGGAGCGTGTTTTCTTATTTCTTCTTCAACTTCATCGCTCCATTGAATCGCTTCATGAGGATGAATGCCTTGGGTTCCATAAATATAGGGATGGGTCTCTACCAATTCTCTTACGGTGGCGAGGTTTCCCGGTTGAACACTTATGGTGATCAGCCTATCCACACCACCTTTAAGACATATTTCGAGCGTTTCCTCGAGGGGGCGATCTTTTAAATAATCAAGGTGACAGTGAGTCTCGATTATTGGGGTGGTGAATTGCGGGATCTCTCTCTTTGCCATTATTTACTTAAGATATGATCTATTAAAATGGAGAGTTGATTCTCAGGAAGAACACCTTCTATTTTGACTCCATTTAAGAGAAAGGTTGGAGTAGAGCGCACATTAAAAGGCTTGGAAGCGGCCATGTACTTGGCAATCTTGTCCTTCGTTTCTTGAGAATCAATACAGTCTTTAGAAATTTCATATTTCTTAGCAAGACCAGTAAGATAATCGCTAGAGAGGCTGGCTTGGTTTTCAAAGATTTCTCTTTCAATCGTCGCAAACTTCTTTGGCGCACAAGCGGCAAGATAAGCAGCGCTACAGGCATGCTGATGAAGAGGTCTTTGAATATCGGGATTACAGTTATTATCAAGAGGATAAAAGAAGTATTGGATAGAGATTTTATCACCATACTTTGTTGCCATCTTGTGAAGGACATCTGACAGTGCTTTACAGGCAGGACATTCAAAATCGCTAAATTTAACAATTTGAACCTTTGCTTTCTCAACTCCCTCTGCAGGAGCACTCATAATAAATTCTGATTGAAATTCTGTTTTACCTAAGTTGGGTAGTCCTTCATATTGCTTGATAAGGCTCTCTGCGAGCTTATTCACTTTTGATTGCTTGCCACTTACATTTTGAAAGGTAACAGCAAAGACAGTAGCAAAGATTAAGCCATAGGCACCAATCACGGGTAAGCTAAAACTCTTATAGGAGCTTGCCTTATAGAAAGCAAAGAGAGTGAGCCAAGAGGCGACATAATAGAGGGTACAGGCAGGACAAAGACCACCGAGTACAACGAGAGAGTAGATAAAGAGAAGAGCACAACCTACGCCGTTAATAATGATAAGAGTGTGGAGGGTACCTTCAATTTTTTCGTTATGAAAAATAAAACCGAATATAGTAAAAAGACCCATGAGCATACCGACAAGAGATATGGGTACTCCTGCAATGTTGGATAGAGGAGAGTGGGTCGCTACATCACAATTAAAAAAAGCATTTATGTCGCAAAGACCACCACCAGTTAACCCTGTTGGAAACTTTACGTCGAAGTAGTGCTTGGTGAGGTATATCGAAAGTCCGATCATGCATATCGCACCAATGGCGCCTACTATTTGGTAATTAAGATTTGAGCCGCGGTAAAAGCTTTTTTCATCATTCATAATATGTCCTTAATTGATTGGATTTCCTTACTATTATACTTAAATAAAGGTCATTTTAAACAGGGGTAACTGGGGAAAGTCTAAGAATATTGTAATTTCTCCGTGAAGTCTTATCTCTTCGATAGCTATGAAGTCCTTCTTCAGCAAAAGTGTCTATAGATGAGATCGTTAGCTGGCAATCGGGAAAGTATTCTTGGATATCTGACGCAAATGTTTTTTGTAGACTGAAGGTTAATCTATTCTGAGCATCATTTAAGAACGAATCCGGGTAATTAGGAAATTCCTTTGCGAAGTCTTTGCTTACTTCGTATGAGACCTGTTGGATAGCTGGCGCACAGAGGAAGGTATGTGGCTCTAGGCTTTTTAATATCGGATGGCAGTGAATTTTTTCTTTTAAGCCTCTCCAGCCTGCATGGATGAGGGAGGCTCCTTTGTGACCAAGGATGGCAATGGCTAAACAGTCTGCTGTTTTTATGGCAAGCGAGGTTTCTTCATGAGGAAGACTTGTCCACAGGCCATCAGCTTCACCGTTTTCAAGGTCAAGTGGATAAATCTCTGCTCCATGAACTTGTGTGACTTCATGAATAGCAAAGTTAGGCTTATGAGGAAGCGTAAAAAACTCCCAGTGATATTCTCTCGTGCTACCGGCCAATGAAAAGAGGTTATTCACTTCGCCTCCTGGCGTAAGATTTCTAAACTTTTGAGGAAGATTTCTGGAGGTTCTTTTTCAAAGAGGAGCTCTTCCTTTGTTATAGGATGAACAAAGCCCAACTTTAGAGCATGTAAGAGGGGGTGCGGGTAGTTTTTTAAGAATGCTCCAAGCACTTTTGGTAATCTTTTAATATGGTCAGCTGGAGCGCCGTAGAGGGGGTCCATAAGAAGCGGGGCCTTTAAGACTTCTCCCATATGAACCCTTATCTGATGAGTCCTTCCTGTCTCTAAGGTACAAGAAACTAAGGTGCAGCTTTCAAAGAACTCGATAGCACGATAATAGGTTTTTGCCCTTTTGCCATTGCGAGAGAGGGTAGACATTTTAAGGCGCTCTTTTGGATGGCGTCCAATAGGGGCGTCTACCTCTCCTGCTCCATCAAGTCGAGTTTTCATAACAAGCGCGCGATACTCTCTAATGATGTCATGTTTGGAAAATAGAGTGACGAGTCCCTCATGGGTCTTCTGGTTCTTTGCCACAACCATTAAACCACTAGTTCCTTTGTCTAAACGGTGAACTATTCCAGGCCTCTTTTGATCGCCAACTCCTGTAAGGTCGTTGCAGTGGTAGAGAATGGCATTGACGAGTGTACCACTCTGATGGCCGGGAGCCGGGTGAACAACCATGCCTGCTGGCTTATCAACAATGATGAGGTGCTCGTCTTCATAAATAATAGTAAGAGGAATATTTTCAGCAATCGCATCCGCAGGTGCAGGTGGGGGAATTTCGATTGTGACGATTGCTCCTACTGTGGGTAACTTTTTTAATTCAAGCTTTCCTTTGATAGGAGAATCTTCATGAAAGGAGATAAGGTTTTCTTTAAAAAGATTCTTAATAAAATTTCGGCTTAGGTCTTTGCAGTTTTCTGCAAGGAAAGTGTCTAGTCTCTTATGTGCTAGGCTGTCTTCTTCAGAAATTGTCAGAGTAAGCTCTTCACTTTCAATTTCTTCAGAGCTCATAATGATTAATGCTCGCCTTTAGCTTTCTTTAGGCGGTAGAGAAAAGAGTTTGCGACAAGCTCTGGGTTTAGCTTTAGCGATTTCGCATATTGATAAACAAAGCCTCTCACATAGACTGACGCAGGTAGTTTTTCAAAAGCTTCCTCTTCTATATTTCTTATGTAAGTCTTGGAAACCTTCGTCATATCGGCCATTCTTGTGAGCTCGACTCCTTTGTATTCACGAATTCTTTTTAAGAAGTCCCCTGTAAAGTCTGTCGCTTGCTCAATTTCTTTTTCAAAGTTGGCGTCGACAGAATACTCAAGGGAAAATCTATTTTGAGCAACAATCTTAGTCATCGAATTGTGGCCAGTCGTGCCAGATGTTTTTCCGATGCTGTGATCGTCGGGGCCTGATTCATAGCCGCCTGTTGGCTCACGAGAAACGATCCTGTGACTGGCATTGGTGTTGAGGCCTCTTGCTGAGTCATACTGGCGGCGTTTTCCGGGTTCTGAAAGAATAGAGTAGGCTTCTTCAATAAGCATGAGAACTTGGTTGCACTCTTCTGGACTCATAAGAGAATAGAGTGCGAGAGAGTCCTGGCTATAAGCATTCTTTGCTCTTATATAGCCACGGTGAATTTCCTCAGGTGAAGCATCCTCAGGAATCTCTAAAATCTCGTAATAGTTTTTACTCGTATCTTCCAAGGCTAGTTACTCTCAACTAAGGTTTAAAAGCCTATGAATGATTCTATCGAAATTATTCACAAGACTTGAATTGGGAAATTCCATTAGTAATGGTCTTCTCTTTTTAACAGACTGCCAAACCGTGGCGTCGTACTCTAAGTAACCGACATAGTCCAAAGTGATACCAAAGTATTTCTTACAAATGATCTTCATGGAAAAGCCAATGTCGATATCAGCTTGGGTTCTTACTTGATTGATAACAAGCTTGGGAACCAAGCGATTGAGTTCGGCTTGCAGCTTGCGCCCCATATGAGGATTAATTTCAATCACTCTTTGGATGAGATCCGCTGGAGTTGCATTGGCGCTTATTTTTGCGTTCATGGCCTGATCGATAAGGGGACCGACTTCTAAAAGGTCTTCTGCCATTTTAAGTTTACGGTGATAAACCGACTTTATAAAACGATAGGTATTTTCAATTGAAGTTGGTTCAGGAAGTGCCGTGAGGATTCCTTGATCAGCAGAAATGAAAAAATCGAGAGTATTGAAAGTTGTTCCAGCACCAAGGTCAAGCATGATGTAGTCGGCATCGAGCTCTCTGATCTTTGATAGGATTTTTGCTTTGTGCATTTGCTTGAGGTTGGCAATCCCGACATCATCTTGGGCACCACTAATGATAGATAAATTCTCTATAGGTGTTGGAGTGACAAGATCGTTTAAGCTGCGTGCCTTTTTAGTGAGATAATCAGAAAGAGTTTTTTCTGGAATAGGCACACCAAGACAGGTGTGAAGGTTTGCTCCTCCAAGGTCGAGGTCAATCGCAATGACTTTGTAGCCCATTAAGGACAAGCAAATTGAGAGATTTGCCGTCACGAGACTTTTGCCAACGCCACCTTTGCCACCACCAACGGCCCAAATTTTTTGGTCATGCCGACCACCGAGGCGGTCACTGAGAGAGCTATTTTTTCCCGGCCAATTCATCCGTAATTATCATCCTGAAGTTTTATAGGGCTATATATCCCTTTTATTATAGCCTTCTTTGCTATTAATGTAAGGGGTTAAGATTACAAAGAGAAAAGAGGGTTTGAGTTGCTGACGCAATGTGTAAAATGTTCTCTCTGGGCTGGACTTCGGCGCCAAAACCGACTAAAAAAGAAGAGTATGACAAAACTTATTTCCGCGATATTTGGCCAACAACAGCAATTTCGTATGCGCGATGACCTGCATATTCTGCGTAAATTCTGGCACATGGGAAGCGGGCTGTTTGGGCTATCCCTCTACTTTCATTTTGACCTGAGTAAGGAACAAATGGGGACTATTTTACTCAGTCTCGCGCTTATTGCCTTTAGTGTGGAATTTCTGCGCCTTCGCTACCCTCTAGTGAATGACGGAGTCATGAAGTTCATGGGTCCCTTTATGAGAGAAAGCGAAAGGGATGGTTATAGTGGCTTTCCTTTTTATGCCCTAGGCGTCTCACTATCTCTTCTTATTTTTGAGGAGAAAGTGGCAATCTTGTCTTGTCTCTTTCTTATTTTCTCTGATCCTATTTCAAGCTTCTTTGGAATACTCTTTGGACGTGAGAAAATTCTCCCTAATAAATCTATTCAGGGGGCTATTGCTGGCTTTATCACTTGTTACCTAGTCACCCTCTTCTATGGGGCCGCTTATGGAAAGGGTGGATTGGAGCTGGTTTTATTTGGGATATGTGCGGGCGTTGTTGGAATGATTAGTGAGCTTCTCTCTATTATTGTCGATGATAACCTTACAATTCCTTTGGGAGCTGGGCTCGGCCTTACTCTTATCAATTCATTAATACCAATCTTCTAAATATTAGTGCATCACTCTTTGCTCGAGTTCTCCGTACTCAAAGTCTTTCATCGCATTGGCCACTAAGAAGTCTTCACACTCTGGTTGCACTCCTTTTAAAAGGGAAGACAGCATTTGTATTCTTTCTTGAAGGGAGCGATTCTCCAGAATTATTTGGCGCATAAGACGGTCTTGGATCATGAACATCGAGAGGTAATCAATGATGTGGTGAAGGGTTTCGAGAGAATCATAAAAAGATTCTCTCTCTAGTGAGTCATCAATAGTTTCATCTACCCAGCATGTGAGGATTTCCTTGAGACGACTAATCTGGGGGGTTTCAAATGAGATGGTACCACTATCTCTAATATCCGGGATAACTTTTGCTTTGTAGATAAGGTAGGGGATATTTTGTTCGACAGATAAGAGCTCTACTCTTTCTTCTCCACGAACGATGATTTTAATGGAGCCATCTTCATTCTCTTCAAGAAGAATTGGTTTTCCCATCGTTGCTATTTTGCTGGGACTGTACCGAGTCGGCCCAGGCATTTCTTCAATTGGCTCGGCCATGGAAATACCAATATACTGATCTGTCATAAGGCAATCTTTGATCATGCTTACATAAGATGGTTCAACGATGAGCATGGGTATTACCGTGTTTGGGAAAAACACGATATTGGGCAGTGGTAATATTGGCAGGGGGAAAGTCTCCATTATCTAACAGGATAACCCGAGGTTGGGTCCGGGCCTTCAAACAATATCAGGGTCGAGTGATATCAGTGCCTTAGGTGTTTTCCCTTGCCTGTACTCTTGGCTGCTGACACACTAAAGGTGGCAACAATTATTGGAGTTTTGCGTGGATCAACTTTATTCCCTAAAGCCAACATTCGTAACCAAGATTTGGGGTGGAGAGAAGCTTTATCAATTAAAGGGGCTCGATATTGTTAAGGATGAACCCATCGGGGAAACTTGGGAGGTTTCTCGTCATCAAGATGGTCCTTCCTTTGATGAGCAAGGTAGACCCTTATCCGAAGTTTACTCAGAAGTACAACTCCCTTACCTCGTAAAGTTTATTGATACGACAGACAATTTAAGTGTGCAGGTTCATCCTGATGATGATTATGCTTCCAAGGTTGAAGGAAGCGTAGGTAAAACAGAGTGTTGGCTAATATTAGCAGCAGAGAAAGATGCGGGAATTTTTCTAGGTCTAAAAAAGGGTGTCAATCGCGACAGTCTTCAGAAAGCAGCTGAGAGCAAAGAGGACCTAAGTCAGTTTCTGAATTTCTATCCCATAAAAGCGGGAGATTTCTTCTTTGTTCCCGCAGGAACCATTCATGCCATAGGAAAGGGTGTGACTCTCGCTGAAATTCAACAAAGCTCGGGCATCACCTATCGAGTTTGGGATTGGAATCGGTTGGGGCTCGATGGTAAGCCTCGTGAGCTTCATGTGCAAAAAGCCCTTGATGTCATTAATTTCTCTCCAGACAAAAATGACGAGAATCATTTTAAGATTAAGCGTGGCACTCTAGCTAAAAGGGGAACCGTCAATCTGATTGAGCATGATGATTTTAAAGTTCAATTAATTGAGGCTTCAGCAAGTCAAAGTATTAATTTAAAGACCCACAAAAGAGTAAGAGCTTTAATTTCATTAGAGCAAGAATTAGAAATTAATGGGAAACTGTTAGCTCCTTATAGCTCTATGGTTTTCGGGCCAGAATTTAATAAAGAAGTCTCTGTAAAATTATCTCAATCTGGGAGTGAGTTATCACAAAGTACACATTATTTACTTGTGCAGTAGCACTTTGTTCATTTGCGTGCACGAAGAAAGCAGAGTTTAAGTATGATAAGGGGACTGCTTTTGTAAGGGACAGTCATGCCCAAATTGAGGATTTTCGTCCTATTGACTGGAAGGTCGGTAAGTATCGTAAAGATGTTGTTTCAAGAGGGTTTCGCCTGACTTTTAGTCTTCCCATTATTGAAGAAGATGCCTTAAAAGAGCTGTATCAGAAAAAGGATGTCAACGGCTGGTTGATTCGCTTAAAGAGAACAGCGAAGCTAAGAACTGAGACTCTTGGATACTTTTCTATGATGCTCGTTTCTCCCCATCCTGATTCAAGTGAAGATTTAAGATTGGTATCTCCTCGTAAAGGGTCAATTGGTGTTTACTATGCTGCTAGCTCCATATCAACGCGGCTAGATTCTCTTCCTTGTCCTGCTCTCGAACACTCTCTTTATATTGAGGATGCTGAATTAGTTGACCAAAGAGAAAAAGATAATCTATGGGTTGTTTCGGCGGGTGAGAATACTCCTATTCGCGCGAAGGTAGAGCTTATTAGTTACAGTCCTATTACTGTTAATGGTGGTATGAACCTTTTGGGGGATTACGCTATTGAGCTAGCCTTTTATAATATAGATTCAAAACGACGCTTAAGTTCTTTTGTGAGCCTACCAGGAAAAATAGAAATTAAAAAAGAAGAAATTGTGGTGATTAAGGGTTGTGAAAACTATGTGGTCCCCAATAAAGGGGACCGAAGTGCTACTGATAAATTTAAGTTTGGTCGTTAGGGCCTTAGGATTGCTGACACTCTAATGGGTAGGTCATTTCATGGCCTTCTGCTGATCTGATGATGAGGTAGTCATCAAGTTCTGAAAAGCTCTTCTTGTCCTCTACATGAATAATATGTTTCGCTCCATCGTGGAAGAGTACTTTTGTAAAACCAGAGCCAACGAGCTTTGTTCTTGCGCTATCTACAGAAGCAATACTTCTCTCTTTTGTAAATTGAAGAGGCCTTGAAATACTAACCTTGTTCTCATCCATGGAGATGACCTTTGCATTTCTTGGGGTTGAACAAGTTATCGCTGCACTTGCACCAGTGCTTAGCATGAGTAGAAATGTCATAATTGTCATATTTTTAATTTGATTCATAATCTATCCCTCTTTTTTTAATATTCTCATGCTCATATGCTGCAATGTGCATGCCAGCGATTATTGAAATCAAGCTGGGCTAAGGCCTTGTTTTTAATAGGGGGAGGGTGGTTGAAATAATTTCTTAGTGTTTAACTTTTAAACAGTTTATCTCAACTCACTCAAATTCGTTGAGCCTGAGGAAAGATTTCTTAACCGACTTTGCCTTGAGTATTTTCTCTAAAAAGGGAGAATTTTGTCTTATGTCAGAAATATCTAATAAAGATCAGTATTTAGAGACGAGTAAAGCTTTTGGCTCACTATTTATCGTGTGTACAGAGGGGGCGTCAGATACAAGATGTGTATGCGAAGTAGCAAATGTTAACAATGGACTGTCGCAATTTTCACTGGTGCCCCTTGATGAAGAGGCCTTACCTTTTGAAAAAGGACAATCGATATCGGTCTTAAATGAAACTGGTAATATTTCGTTTAGGTCTCTGGTTCTGTTAGTTCACGGAAGAAAAATGGTGACCGCAGAGGTTCCCATGAAAATCAGCCTCGTTAACTTAAGGCAAGATCCTCGAAAAGTAATTGAAGAAAAAGAACTGTGCCCAAATCCAACGATTTCGTCTTTAGGCCCTGATGGCTTAAAAGTACTCACTACTTTTGATGTCGCAGTCTCCGATGTGTCACAGACGGGTATTGGACTTGAGATCAATGTGAGGAGGTTAGATTCCCTCTTTAGAGATGATATTGTTGAGTTGAAAATTTCCAGCACAATCCCTTCTCTAGCAAAGGTTAAGGGTAGGGTTGTTCATAAGTCTATTCAAAATGTAGAATCGCCTGAAAAGAGAAAGTATCGAATAGGTGTACAGTTTTTAGAGAAAATAAAGCTCTAAGACTTTAAAAGGTGAATTATCTTGAAAATTCTCATAACAGGATCCTCTGGCTTTGTCGGAAGCCGCTTAGTAGAACATTTTCATCAAACTGGTTTTTCCGTTAGGGGAAGTGGCAGAAGCTTGCAAAGTCTTGACTCTCAAAAGAGCCTGTCTGATTACTTTCAAGGTGATATTAGTGATTTTAATACATGTCTTAATATGGTTCAGGGAATTGATTGTATTATTCACTGTGCAGGAAAGGTCGGAACTTGGGGCCTTTATCAAGAGTACTACGAGGCGAATGTGGTGGGGACTGAAAATTTGCTTAAAGCTGCAAAAAGCTGTGGTGTGAAACGTTTTATCAATTTATCAACACCATCTATCTATTTAGACTTCAAAGACAAATTGAATATTCAAGAACATGAAATCCCATCAGACTTTTCAAATGCATATGCCCAGACCAAGTACCTTGCTGAAGAAGTGGTGGAAGCTTTTCACGGTAACGATATGTATACCTTATCCCTGCGGCCAAGACTTATTATTGGAGCAGGGGATACGAATGTATTGCCTCGACTACTTCGTTTATCTGATGAGGGAAAACTTAAGAAAGTTGGTACGGGAGAAAATATTGTTACCGTTACAACAATGAAGAATCTTATTCATGCAATTGATTTATGCATAAAGGCTCCTAAGAGTGCCTATGGTGAGGCCTATAATATTGGAAACGCTGAGCCGGTAAACTTTTGGGACTTTGTGAATGAAGTTTTAAATAAATTTGATAAGAAAAAGGTTGAGACGAGGCTCCCATTCTTTGTCGCCTTTTCCCTGGCCAGAGTAATTGAATTCTTTGCAAAGGCACTTAAGATAAAGAAGGAGCCTGCCATTTTGCCTGTACCCGTTGCTGTTCTTGCAAAGTCCATGACTCTTGATATTTCAAAAGCAAAAGAAAGATTGGGGTATAACCCAATCTTTGATGCGAGAGATGGTATTAATGAATTCTATGATTCGGTTTCGTTGAAGTAGTCATAGGCCCAGCTAGTGTAGGGAGCGTAGTGGCCACCTTCGGTACAATCATCACCAGCTTCTTTGTTGTAGCTCATATGGTAACCTGCAAGCACTCCTAGAAGAATAAGCTCTCGTCCATTATCAATTACGAGTGGACCGCCAGAGTCCCCACCGCAGATTCCTGCTCTTGCTCTTTCACCTTTGACGTCTATTGAGGAATAAGTGTTCTCAATCACACCTTTTGCAAAGGCAAGAGTTCCCATCTTATTGCGACTGGCTCCAATCATGTAGGCTGTCTTTCCAATAAGGTCACTAAAATCACTAATATCAGCACTTGTGACAATATTCATGGGGTAGTAACCACTAGGCATGATGTTTTTATTTAAATAAACCATGGCCATGTCTTCGCTATATTGACCAGAAGAGAAAAGATGATTGAGTTTAATTCTTTGCTCTGCTTTTTCTAGTGGGACATTGCTATAGTAGTCCCCACCTTTAAAGAAGGTGACTGAGGTAAGGTGCCTATCTTTTAAGCAGTGAGCGGCCGTTAAGATTTTACGATAACCAATGAATGTACCTGTGCATGTATAATCCCCACTTATGTAAAGTCGCACGACAGAGCGCCAAGATTTCGATTTCTCTGTTGCTATCTTTCCGCCTTGAATGACTTTATGAATCTGTAGACCTTTTGCTGGTTGAAATGCTGATACCCCAACATTAGATAAAATAAAGAGAAAGGCCAAAAACTTATTCTTTAAGCACATAGGTGTCCTATTGATAGAGGATTCTGTTGATATATATCATCTTTATAAAGAAGGAGAGGCGGGGGCCGTGTTATTTACAGGGGATGTTTAGACTTTTGACAGTAATATTGTGCTAGCTCTTAGGCTTCTCTCCTTTATACTAAAAGCAGTTTGATGAATCCTGACGAATTGCCTCAAGATTAAGGCACCTTAATGAGTGAATTTCTCTGCTAACTTACCTGAATTATTTTTCTCCCTTTGATGAGGCGAGGATTTAAACGATAATTATATACAGGAGAGAATGAATGAAACTTCCAAGCTGTGTGATTTTCCTGTTGAGTATGCTTTTCTTATCATGCGACCCTCCTGGTGGCATGGCCAATGCTCCTTTAGAATTTCAAACAAATCCAGAAGCTCAAGCTGCCGCTCTTAGACTCACGAGTGGGGGCACCAATCTTCCTTCGGCCGCGGCGCTGGATAGGGAAATAAATGGTCATGG
>Ga0136600_1000232_pt1 | contig 31001 bp, 28 predicted proteins | sample AntRauMFilla2698_FD_104634 | JGI IMG/M metagenome (GOLD analysis project Ga0136600, IMG submission 104634) | Saline lake microbial communities from Rauer Islands, Antarctica - Metagenome Filla 2 #698 | ecosystem: Environmental > Aquatic > Non-marine Saline and Alkaline > Saline | place...
AGACCCTCACTCCCTTCTCTTGCGTGAAGTCTCCAGAAAATTCGATATAGCCTTTGATAAAGCGCTCCATAAGAAAGCGCTCAGTGGTTCGAACATCGGCTTCGTAGCTCCTTATTCCACCACTATCTTTTGCTTTATAGAGGTTATCCATGGTTTGAAAATAACAGGCATCCATGGTGGCGCCTCGGAAGTTTTTAAGAGAAAGCGGCTTTCTTTCAAAGTTAAAAGGCAGGCTTTTAAAAGTTGCTTCCTTTTCAACAAAGAAAAGTGGTCTCTCGCTATCAAAAATTAATTCAAACGCTCCCTCAGAAGATCTGCCATAGAAATGAAGGATATGCTTACCACCTCTATCCTCATGATGAGCCGTTAGAAGAAATCCGTAATGTACAGGTGCACTCTTTTGCTCCATGTCTTCCTCAAAGCTAGTAAGTCCTCTAGAATGAGATCCAAAAAAAGGTAAAACTCCATGGACCATCTCTACCCAGAAATTGAACCTTATCACACGGGAACCCTCTCCGTCAGCGATCTCCACACCCTCTATTATGAGCAAGTGGGAAATCCTAACGGAAAGCCTGTTATCTTCCTTCATGGAGGGCCAGGAGGCGGCTGCTCCGCTAATTATCGCCGATTCTTTGATCCCGAAAAGTGGCGCATTATTCTCTTTGACCAAAGAGGTTGTGGCCGCTCCACCCCTTTTGCGGAGCTCAAAGAAAATACTACATGGGATTTGGTAGAAGATATTGAGAAATTAAGAAAAGAGTTGGAAATACCTGCGCTGGCCGTTTTTGGCGGTTCCTGGGGTTCAACTCTGGCCCTCTCTTATGCTACTTCCCACCCAGATAAAGTGACTGCCCTCTTCCTGCGAGGGATTTTTATGCTGCGACAAAAGGAAATCCATTGGTTTTACCAAGAAGGCGCCAATAAAATATTTCCCGATGCATGGGAGCATTATATTGAACCCATTCCAGAACAAGAGCGAGGAAACTTCATTGAAGCCTTTTATCGCCGCCTTACCTCTGATGATCCTCTCGTGAGACAAAGTGCCGCAAAAGCATGGTCTGTTTGGGAAGCTTCAACATCAAAGCTTATTCAAGATCCCAATATGATGAAAGCCTTTGGCCAAGATAAATTTGCTGAAGCCTTTGCAAGAATTGAATGCCACTACTTCACCAACAAGGGCTTTTTCGAAGAAGACAATTATCTTCTTAATAATATTGGAAAAATCCGTCATATCCCGGCCATTATTGTTCAAGGCCGCTACGATGTTGTTTGTCCTGCAGAAAGTGCATGGGAACTGCACAGAGCATGGCCTGAAGCTGAATTTCATTTAATCGGTGATGCAGGCCACTCTTTGAGTGAAGAAGGAATTGCAAAAGTTTTGGTGGAAGCGACAAATAGATTTTAAAAGAAAGTAGTAAAAAGTGGATTTAGAGAGGTACCCATATCGACCCAACACCCACGGGGGTATTCTCTCTAAATCCTCTTCTTAATTCCCGCTGGTCATCAAAGCAAAAGGAGACTGGTAATTACTATCGGGAGAAAGTAATGACCAATGTGACCAACGAAACTCTAGAAAAATTCAACCCAAATCCAATCTCTAGAGGAAGTCTGTGTGTGAGGGATTTATGCCATGCAACCAAATTATTCACAATTGCTTTTTTGTTTTTTCACAGAACTGTGTAAAACTTATCGTAAGTCATTGGAATTGTTTTTCACGAGCGTGAAAAATCTTATATTCTAGTATAAAAGGATTACCAAAATGATTGCTACCGGCCACTTTTTCTTTGCTCTTGCCGCTCTCATTCATCTCGCTATTTTCCGGATGGAATCACTGCAATGGGGAACGCCAAAAGTGAATAAAGTCTTTGGTCAAACTGAGGAATCTGTGGCGCACACCAAACTCTTTGCTTTTAATCAAGGCTTCTACAATCTCTTTCTTGCACTGGAGATTTTGACAGGATTTGCTTTCATTTACTTTGGTTATTCAAAAGAGGTAGGGATGGCCTTAATTTCGTTCTCAGGCTTGTCTATGCTGCTAGCAGCTTGCGCACTTGTCTACTCAGCTCCCCATTTGAAAAGGGCCTTCTTTATTCAAGGTGGACCGCCCTTTATCGGACTACTCTTTTTTATTATCCACTTTAAATTTTTTCTTTAATCTCTTGGATAACTTGAGTAATGAGAGGGTTGCCTTTTTTACTTTTCGGGTAAGCAAGGCCTAGAGTATGGGGAAACAATCCCTCCTTGCCGCTCCCCTTTCCTAAGTCTACTTCGACTAATTTTTCTTGTTCAACAGCTTTTTCAGCTACCCTTTGCGGGAGAAAGCCAAGGCCTAGGCCATTGATCGCCAACTCCTTAGAGGACTCCAGGGAAGAAGTTGTATAGATTTTTCTTTCTTCGAGATTAAATCCTGAAAGCTTGTCCTTGATATTGTCACCAGGAGCAAACGAATCCGGCATCAAGATAAGAGGTGCACTTTCTATTGAGGAAAAGACGGCCTTCTTTTTTGTCGTACGATAAAACTTGAAGCTATCTTTACCAATAATATCGATAACAATAGAGCTGGCCTTTCTTGGGTTAATAACAAGAATTAAATCAAGCTCACCTGCTTCAAGGCGGTCAATCATCAGACGGCTCCTCCCTGTTGTGAGCTCCAAAGAGAGATTAGGATACTTCGGAAGAAAATCCCTTAAAAACTTAGGCCAAAAATAAATTCCAATCGAGTCATATGTTCCCACTCTAAGGGAGCCGGCCATTGGGTCGCCGGTGTTTTCAAGCCTCGCCTCTAAATCACCAAGAGAAGCAAAGAGTTCATGACAGTAATTAAAGAGAATCTCTCCCTCTTCTGTCATGCGGACTCCTCTAGGTAGTCTTACAAAAAGCTCATGACCTACCACTTCCTCTAAAACCTTTATGGACTTAGAAAGAGATGGCTGAGTAACAAAGACCGCTTCAGAAGCCTTTTTCATCGACCCTAAGCGTGCAACCTCGTAAAAATAGCGGAGTTTCTCCAAGTGTTCATGCATATACATATTCGCTAAGACTATACCATCCTTAATTTTTTTTCAATTTATTTATATCAAGATTTTAGATAGATTACATGAATTAGGAGGAACACCATGCTCGCACCATTTGAGAAACCAAAATTCTGTAACAACCGTGCCCTAGAAATAAGTAGAGATCTCGCCAAGATCTTTACCAAGAGAAGAACCATTCGCCAATTTTCTCCTGAGAAGCCGGATAGAGAAATCATAGAAAATGCCATTGATGTCGCCCGTCTTGCACCATCTGGAGCAAATAGACAGCCATGGAGCTTCGCCCTCATCGAAGGTATGGATCTTAAGCAGGAAATAAGAAAACTTTCTGAAAAAGAGGAGTATCTCTTCTATGTAGAAAAACCTAATAAGAAGTGGATAAAAGATTTAGAGCATTTACATCCAAATAAAGAAAAAGAATTTCTTACAGAAGCTCCCTACCTCATCGTTATTTTCTATAGTCATTTTGATATCGATGAACTTGGTGAAAAATGCACCAATTACTATGCAAAAGAGTCTGTGGGTATTGCGACAGGGATGCTTATTTCTGCCCTTCACCTGGCAGGCCTAAGCGTTTTAACCTACACCCCTAAAAGGATGCAATTCCTTAGTCGCCTGCTAGGGAAAGAAGTCAACGAAAGACCTTTTATGCTTCTAGGAGTAGGTCATCCTACCGAAACGGCAGAAGTACCAGTTATTACAAAGAAAGCCTTAGAAGATATCTTAACAACTTATTCCTAAAGTCAGGTTGTTTTCAGATTGTAAATTTTTACCAGTAGGCATTCATTTGAATGCCTCTATGTTAATTATTTACGAAATCCACACCACACTTTAGGAGAAAAAATGAAAAACCTTATTCTTGTAACAGCTGCATTACTTACTTTAAACACCATGGCCATCTCACTTTCTGAGATCGCAGGTACTTACGAAATCTCACCTGTTGGTGCGCCAGATATTGTTAACATCGTTGAGTTAAAAGCCAATGGTGAAATGACTCTTGTTGAAAACTCACCTTTTGGACAATTCACTTGTTCGGGTGTTGCCACCGTTACTGGAGACATCGTTGACTCAGAAGTGGAATGTCCAAATGGACTATCTTTTACCCAAAGAATTGACTTCACTGGAGTTGAGATAAGTGACGAATTTGTTGCTCCTGTATTTAGCTCACTTTTTGGCGCTGAAGTACCCATGACTTTTATCAGAATGTAACCAACACGCCCAGTCATACAGGCTCTTGCTTGTATGACTGAAGTCCTAAAGAAAAATCATAAAAACTCTCTCATCTCCTTGTCTTTCATCCTCCCCCTTAGCTAAGCTCTCCCAAAATATATCAAACAACCTGGAGAGATTATGAAGTTTGCCTTAATTTTGGTTTCCACACTTATTTCCCTAAATCTAACAGCTCAAGGCTTTAGCCGCACAATCGGCAAAAGTATTGATGTCTTAGTTCTTGTCGATAACTCTGGAAGTATGCAGCGGTCTCAAGAGAATTTTATTCAAAAGCTACCAACTCTCTTTGCTCAATACAAAGAAAGTAATCTCCACCTTGCTCTCATTACAACCGATGATAATGAGACTCTTTTTTATGGCCAAAATACGATTGGGAGCTGGGAAGAAATATTGACGGGTCTCGCTAAAGATATTCGTCGTTCGGGTACCCAAGGCAGCGCATCTGAACAACACTTCACTCAAATTTTGAGAACCTTTGAAGATCCTATCGGGAAGAAATTTCACCGCTATGAGACTCCTCTTCACATCTACATTGTGACTGATGAAGACGAGCAAACTATGGAAGCCCTTCCCTTTGTATGGGAATTACAAAAATTCAAAAAAGTTGAAAATGTTTTAATCAACCTAGCAATTCCTTCTGGTGAAAACTGTAAATCCGAGTGGATCAACTGGGACAAGTCCATTCTTAAGGACGCAGCTGATTTCTTCAAAGGCCAAATTATCGATATTTGCACCAAATAAGAGACTGCTTAATATTGAAAGCCCTGTCTAAACTTTTGACAGGGCCTCTTTTCCTCCTCCCATAAATTTCAGTTGTTAAAGGTATTACTACCTCTTATGTCTAGACATCCTTTCGGCATGGCCATTGCAATATAAGCGTTATACTGTCGTCAATTGCAGCAAACCTCACATTGGGGCATGCTAAATTAAAGGATGTAGGCCATGGACATTAAACCAATATCAAAGTGGATTCCCAATCTAAAGAGACCCTTGGTTATTGCTGGTCCCTGTTCAGCTGAAACTGAAGAACAAGTTATGGCCACAGCTAAAGAAGTGGTTCAAATTGAAGATGTTCGCATCTTTAGGGCAGGCATTTGGAAACCCCGTACCCGTCCTAATAGCTTTGAAGGTGTGGGAGAAAAAGGTCTCGCTTGGCTTCAAAATGTAAAAAAAGAAACAGGCTTACTTGTCACCACAGAAGTGGCCAATGCCTCCCATGTGGAAGCAGCACTAAAGCACGATATTGATATTCTGTGGATTGGCGCACGAACAACAGTAAATCCCTTTTCCGTTCAAGAAATTGCAGATGCCCTCAAGGGCACCAATATACCTGTTATGGTTAAAAATCCTATTAATGCCGACCTGGCCCTTTGGATGGGTGCTCTCGAGAGATTAAATCTCGCAGGAATTGATAAGTTGGTTGCTATTCACAGAGGATTTTCAACAGCTGAAAAGAGTGACTATAGGAATGTTCCTCTGTGGAGAATTCCCATTGAACTTAAAAGAAGGCTTCCAGAACTTCCCCTAATTTGTGATCCTTCTCACATTACAGGTGACAGGGAGAGAATTGCTCTTGTCTGCCAAAAAGCAATGGATGTTGATATGGATGGGGTGATGGTTGAAACTCACCCCAACCCTAATGAAGCGTGGAGTGATGCTGCCCAACAGGTAACCCCCACAATGCTTGCAAGTATTATTAAAAACCTTAGTCTAAAAACTGAATTTTCTCCAGACCGTTCATTCGAATCACAGCTTGGGGAACTTCGTACACAAATTGATCGCATTGACTCTGAAATTATTGAAGCCCTTTCTATGCGTTTTAATATTGTCGATAGAATCGGACAGCTTAAAATGGATAACCAGGTTACGGCCCTTCAGGTTCATAGAATGGATGAGATGATCAAGAGAATTTCTCAAAAAGCTGAAAATGTTGGACTAAGAACTCTCTTTGCTGAAGAATTGTACAATGTTATTCACGAAGAGTCTGTTAAGCTCCAAACAGAAAAGATGCGCTCATTCTTAACTGAGACCGACTCTGATAAACCAAGCCAAGACTAAGGTTAAGAGAGAATTAGGGTCAGCAATGAAAGAAGTTTCAATACTTTCCGATAGAATATTAGCGGTCGAAGAATCCAAATCTGTTCGCATGGCGGCTGTCATATCCGACCTTCGCGCAAAGGGAGAAAAGATCATCAGCTTTAATGTTGGTGAACCTGACTTCCCAACTCCAGATGTTATTATCAAAGCCACAGTGAAAGCCTTAGAGGAAGGGCACACACGCTACGCACTTGTCCCCGGGCAGGCCTTCTTAAGGGAAGCCATTGTTAAAAAACTGAAAAAGGAACAAGGCCTCAAAGTCGATATTGATAATATCTGTATTAGTAATGGCTCGAAACAAGTTCTTTATTCTATCTTTCAACTTCTCTGCAACCCTGGTGATGAAGTGATTGTACCCAGGCCATACTGGGTTAGCTTTCCAGAGGCCATAAAGCTTGCTGGTGCAATTCCCGTCTTCGTCGATACGGATAATAATAGACTTAATACTGATAATATTAAAAATGCCATCACCTCAAAGACAAAGGGTATCGTTCTTAATACCCCGAACAATCCCAGTGGTGTGGTCTTTGAACATGACAAAGTCAAAGAAGTGCTTGAACTCTGTCAGGAACGTAATATTAAACTCATTAGCGACGAAGCTTATGAAACCCTTATCTACGATCACGACTCTTTCAAAAGTCCTGCGGCACTTGGAGATGAAGCTCTTAAAAATACTCTCATTGTACAAAGTTTCTCGAAATCCTATTGTATGACAGGCTTTAGGCTTGGCTACCTAGCAGGTGACCTCGATTTTATTAAAGGTATGAACAAACTACAAAGTCATGTCTGTGGTAATACGCCTGTTTTTATTCAAAAAGGTGCCCTTGCTGCACTTGAAAACGAAAGCTCAATAACGAGTCAAATGAGAGAGACTTTTGAAAAAAGAGCGGAGCTCGCCTATCAGCTTTGTAAGGAAATCTTTCCTGAAACAGTTAAACCCCAAGGTGCCTTCTACCTCTTTCCTAAAATCCCGAAGGCACTTCTTGAGCGCTTTGAAAGTGATGAAGCCTTATCTCTTCATATATTAGAAAAGGCAAAAGTTGCGCTATTACCAGGATCATTCTTTGGTCAACCTGGCTATTTGAGAATTTGTTTTTCGACAAACAACGAAGAGATAATAAAAGGATTTCAGGCCATTAAGGAGTCCATTCAATGAAAGTAGGTATGATCGGATTTGGCCGGCTAGGTAAACTGATTGCGAAAAACCTCTCCCAAGACGTAGACCTGCTTATTCATGAAACCAAACCAGTATCAGATGAAATAAAGTCCATTTGTGCCACTCCATCAACGCTTAAAGAAGTCTGTGATTGTGCTATCGTCATTCCCTTTGTACCCATGAGTTGCCTAGAGGGTCTTCTTAAAGAAATGGCCCCTCTCCTCAAAAAGGACACACTTGTTATTGATGTTTGTTCTGTAAAATCTGAACCTGTACGCTGGATGACGGAGCTTCTCCCCGAAAGTGCTCAGCTATTAGGAACTCACCCGATGTTCGGCCCTGACTCTGCGAGGAACACTCTTTATGGAAGCAAAATGGTTTTATGCCCTGTCCGTATTGAAGATAAAACCCTTAAAGATATTATTGGATACTTAGAAACTCATGGATTAAAAGTCATTACCTCTACTCCAGAAGAACATGACAAGCAAATTGCTCATAGCCTCCTGCTCACCCACTTCATTGGAAGAAGCCTTATGGAGTTCGAAGCTAAAAGTCTCGAAATAGATACCAAAGGCTACAGACGTCTCATGAAAATCCTTGAAACTGTAGAAAATGATAGTTGGCAGTTATTTGAAGACATGAATAAATATAATCCCTATGCTGACACCACGAGAAAAGAATTTCTTCAAAGTATGCAAACCATAGACTCGAAGGTTTCAAAATGAAAGTAGGCTTTCAAGGTGAGAAAGGTGCTTACTCCGAAGAAGCTTTAAGAAGCTACTTTAATGAAGAGATTGAGGCCATAGGCATGAATTTAAGTGAGCAGGTTTTCTCTGCACTTAAAGAAAAAGAAATTGCCATGGCCGTCTTACCAGTGGAGAACTCTATTGTTGGAAATGTAGCCGTAAATATGGACCTTATTTTTAGAGAGCCTGTTTTCGCTGTTGGAGAAATATATCTTCCCATTCACCATCACCTTCTAGCGTTACCCGGAACGAAAATTCGAGATATTAGAAAAGTGGCTAGTCACCCTATTGCGCTTGCTCAGTGCCGTGATTTCTTAAATCAACAGGGGATAACTCCAGTAAATGAATATGATACTGCTGGCTCTTGTAAACTTTTAAGAGAAAGGAAAGCTCAAGATGAAGGTGCTATCGGTTCCTCTCTTTGTGCAAAATCTTATGGACTAGAAATTCTAAGTGATGATATTCAAATTTCTACTCTTAATATCACAAGGTTTCTTGTTCTCACGAGAGACACGGAAATTCCGGAAGGCCTAGGTCAAAATAAAACGAGCATTGCTTTTAGCGCCCATCATCATCCAGGCGCTCTCTTAGACTGCCTCGAGATATTCAAGAAGTATGAAATCAATTTAACAAAGCTTGAAAGTAGACCGATTGTTGAAAACCCATTCGAGTATGTGTTCTTTGTCGACTTTCAAAGAGGAATAAAGGAAGAGCAGACAATCGCTTGCTTAAAAGAACTTAACCGTGATGCTCATCATGTAAAAGTCCTTGGTAGCTACCTTGCAGGTGAGCGCTAAAATCAATTAGGCTTCATGCTTTTAAGCACCTGAGCATATTGCTGATTCTTATGCCATTTTTTTATTTGAAGCCTCATATAGACCATCTCAAAGACTGCGAATAAACCAAAAGCTAAATAAAAACCAGCGGTTTTAAAAAATAGCCAATGGTCAGTATTGAGTTTAAGGGCAACGAAGACCATAAATAGCCCATAACCTCCGAAGAGCGCTACCATGTGCTTTTCCATTGTTTTAAAAATAAAATCTGGAACTTGAGGCTTATTAGGGAAGGACTCCATCATCTCTAACATTAAGCCGTTACCTCTTGCTAATCTAAAAACCATAAAAGCCGCAATCCCCACCCCCGTAAAAGCTGGTTGTAACTTAAACCATATCCCTTCATCTCCAATTAAACTTAGTCCACCAAGAAAGAGGATCAGGAAGAAATTGAATTTAGAAAGGGTGTGAACATGCTTGGTATAAAAATACTCAAACGAAATTTCAAGCACAGCAAGAGCGAGCCCACCAGTAATGGCAACTCGGATGGGATAATTTTCCTCCAGATACCAATAGGCAAGTGCAGGAAGAAAAGAAATTAGAAAGAAGCCTTTTTGACTAACTTTTGGCTTTTGGGGATTTTCCATGCCCTAGTGTAGCTAGCTTAGGATGCCTTTTTCAAGGGCCTAGGACTATCACTTTCTTGGAGGTATTGTTGAAAATCCTCTCTTACTTCCTTAGGGTCAAGGATTTCTATTTCATCTTTAATATCTTTCAGCCACTTATAAAGCTCATCAGATACTTCCACAGAAGCTGCCCAAATAAATTCTCCCTCCGTGTTGGTAGTGACATATGGGTTACCAAGAAAATGAAATGGTGGTTTGAGATTTACCTTTTCTGGAGATGAAATTCTTAAAACAAGTCTCTCTTCATTTCCAGAGATTGATCTGATCGCTGTTATAAAGTCATCAATTTCACTACCTGCAAAATTTGCTTGATAGTGATGATCCGCCATAGACCCGAGAGTTTCGATTTGATCGAAGTTCAAACAAATGAGACATCGATCATTTGTATCCTCGCCAATGATAGAGAGAACCCCATCAAGATAAACAACCTTGTGGAGAAAGATTTCAACTTTATTACCATCAGTCGTAGTCGCCATGACCAATTCATTGCCTAGGCTTGCCCGATTAATTTCTTTAAGATGTCCTTCTTGGTCAGCTGAAATTATACTTCGTGCTCGAAGTAAATCCTCTTCCTCTTCTATAACCTTAAACAGGTCTGCCTCAGGATATTTGGACTCTAAAATTTTAAGCTTAGTTGTCAGAATACTTCTTAATTGAGTTTCCTGATCTTGTTCGAGAAGAGGAAAGTGCGCTTGCATGGCCAACCACTCTCCTAATGAGAAATCGAAAGTAAAACGCGGTTTACGCCCCTTAAAGGTCAACCAAACCTTCCCCTCTCTCTTCTCTGCAACGAGGGGGAATCCAAAGCGTTTCAAAAATGAAGTAGCATCCAGTACATCACTTCCCTTAAAGTCCTTACCTAAATGATGAAGCAATTCTTCGAGTGAAACGTCTTGATTTAAAGAATCCAGGGTTGAAACGATTTTCCAAAACCTTTCATCATTCATCTTACTATTCAATGCCATGAAGCACCTTCTTTATTATTTTCAACAGTTTAGCGGTCAATAAGGGGATAAATAGACCCCCAAATACCATACAGAACTTATCGGGTACTCTATCAATAGCTTTAGTGCTTTTTTCTTAAATCAAGGCCATAATAGTGCTATGCCCTTAAAATCATTAATGAATAAACCTGTTTTTGCTGTTGGCCTTCTTATGACCATCATCCTCTTTTTCCAAGCCGGGGAGAAGTACAACTGGTGGGCTTCAAGGCGTCAAAAGCTTATGCCCTCTAGCTGTAAAGCTGTGCTTGTAAAACTAGAGAAGAGAATTCCAGCTAATTGGAAAGCTTTTTGTGAAGGCGACACTTATAATAACTTGGCCATCGTTATTAACTTCGCTCTGCCTAAAAACAAAGAAAAGGAAAAAGAAAAAGAACTCTCAAAAGAAACTCTTAGGACTCTTTTTTACAGGCAAATGGCAAACGACCTCATTACGATTGCTAAAATCGCACCAGGCGATAACCTTGAAAGAACCGATATTATAAGGGTTCGCCTTAATCATGAAAAATTTCGTGTAGATGCAATAACAGAAGGCAAGTACTTGGTTAAGTTCCAAACTCTAACTGACAAGCGCCTTATCGCGGAACATTTAAAAGTCACTGTTCAAGTGAAGGAAACTTTCCTTTAGAGGTGCAGTGAAAATTTCGCCTGCAATTTCATAAGAATAACAAAAAAGTCCAAAGTAAGAAGCTTGTGAGCCACCATAGAGTTCATCTCCAACAATCGGAAAACCTGCTAGAGAAAGCTGAATGCGTATTTGATGGCGCAGGCCCTCTCTGATTTCAAGCTTCAATAAGCTTTCATTCAACTCTTTTGAATATTCCATTCCTATCACTTTTAAGTGAGCTTCTTTACCAGAACTGTCTTCTTTAATTTTCTTTCCTGAAGTAGAGAGCCTATTGGAGAGCTCATTAAAGCCCTTATATTCGCCACTTACTCGGGCAAAGTAAGTCTTCTTTTTTACCAAAACATCTCCATTGCGGCACCCTTCATAAAGCGACTCCTTAGTCGTTGCCATTAGTAATCCTGATGTTTCATGGTCTAAGCGATAAAGGAGTCCACGATCATAGTTTTTAGAATTTACCCTCAATACATCAAACTCTCCTTTGGACTTTAAAAAGGAGAGCATATTATCCTCTTCATTATATTTTAGGGGATGGCTGTGAATAAGAGAGGGCTTGTAAAGTGACCAAAAGTCATTTCGCTTTTCTAGAATTTGTGGCTTCGCCGTTGAAGGTGAAGAAAATGTTGGGTTAATAAGACCAAGATTAAATAGTTCAAGGGGTACCCTAACCTCCCCCTTCTTTTTGACTAAGGCTTGGGCTCGCTTTTTTGGAAGGCTCTTTTTAATTTTTTGCTGGGAATACCCAAACGACTTCAGGCAATCAGCGAGTGTGCAGTCTTCTCCAAGCCAGCACAACATCATTCATTACCTTGATTCAACTTTATGACCGGGGGTAGAGATATCACGTTTACGAATTACAAACTCGACTCTTCTATTAAGTCTCTGGTCTGCATCTTGATCTTTACCCATTATTTTGTCAGGTCTCGTATCACCAAAGAATGTTGTCGTGACCTTCTCTGGAGTAATTCCCCTTTTCATTAAACTTCTCGCAACCGCTGCTGACCTTTCAGCGCTAAGACCGAAGGCATCTTTTTTTCCAAGTGTCCCAACCTCTCCTCTACTGGCATGACCCAAAACATAGATGGTCCAACTCTTATCCGCAAGAAGCTTCACCATGCGATCAAAAACCTCAATATTAATATCACTCGGGACAACACTTCCCTCTTTAAAGTAAATTTTATCCTTAACCATGACCTTGATTCCCTCGGCCATCTCATAGATATCTACGTTCTCTGATAATTCAAATTGAGAGAGATCTGTACGCGCCATTTTTAGCGTTTCATCACTTTCTCTATTAATTTCATGTTTATCAAGAATCCCTTCCATCGTTAAGAAATCAATCGGAAAAGGCTTAATCGGCTCCTGCGACTCTAACATTGTAGGAGAATCATCAGGAGATTTACCTCGCTGAATAACCTCTCCATGCTTTAATACGTTTCCACCAAAGGCATTTCGTATTGAACCTAGTGCAGCTTCATATTTTGCAGACTCTGTTTTTGCAAAAGACAATAGAAGAACGAAGAATGTCAGAAGAAGAGTCACAAGATCGGAGAATGTAGCCATCCAACCCGGTAACCCCGGAATACATTCTGGACATTTTACTGGGGGTTCCGGAGGTGGATCACCTACTGCACCCTGATTAGCTTCTTCGGCCATGCTTTACTCCTATTCCTCTCCACCAGCATCATCAACTTCACGTTGAGCCGGAGGCAGAAAACTATTGAGCTTTTCTTTGATAAGTCTGGGGTTTTCTCCCGCAACAATTCCAAGAGTTCCCGCAATCACAATACTCATTTTCGTGATTTCTGCTTTCGAGCGAACTCCCAATTTATTTTTAATAGGGTTACAAATAGCGTTAGCCATAACAGCACCATAAAAGGTCGTTAAAAGAGCAACGGCCATGGCCGGACCAATCGCCGCTTGATCTGAAAGGTTACCAAGCATGATAACAAGCCCAATCAGGGTTCCAATCATTCCAAAGGCAGGACCATCTTCGGCCATACCACCAAAAATCTCAACTCCCACTTTGTGGCGCTCTTCCATAGCATCAATTTCTAACTGAAGAATGGAACTAATGACTTCAGGAGGTCTGTTATCTGCAGCAAGGGTCATGGCCTTTTTCATAAAAAGATCATCAATGGGCTGCTTCTCTAATGCGAAGACGGACTCTCTCCTCGCCGTTTCTGCGAGCTTGCCAATTTCGTCAATAGTCTCTTTTGGGTCGGCTGGCGTAAAAAAGAATGCCTTCATTGTAATGCCAACGACATTCTTCACGACTTCAATAGGCCACTTTATTAAAGTGGAGCCGATCATCCCAAAGCCAACAACAATAACAGAGGGAACATCTATAAAAGCGGTAATGTCGCCACCAACTAGAATTGATCCAATAATGGCACCAAAAGCAAGGACCAAACCAACGACCGTTGCGATATCCATAACATCTTCCTTGAAAGAAATGATTTGTTCTCATTCCTTAAATCGGAGACTTAGGACAATGACTTAAAGATTTTCAATTTTAACTTATTGTTTTCATGGAAAAGGGAAAATATTGCCACAAGACTGGGTAAAAAAAAGGCCCTACCTAATCCCGAAAGACTAAGTAGGGCTTTTATTTCCATAGTCCATCCTGACAGTGGAAAATCTAGTATTTTAATTCACTAATTCTTCATTTGTATTTTCGAGATAGGATGCCATCGATCTTCTCAGCTCGCCCATCGAAAGCTGATCCTCTTTTAAGAGAAGTTCAGTCTTAATGAAATCTAATGGAAATCCTGTCAGATCGGATAGTGAAGAAAGATCTACTTTCTCCTCTGAAATTGGTAATACATTCGTACCAACCTCACTCTCTGTCTTGCCCCGGGCAATCTCTTGCTCCGATTCACCTATAGAGGCCATTGCCTTCATGGTTACACTCCTTTGTCTCGAATGCTTTGGCACCTCAAAAACTGTCTCTGTTTTCCCATTCATCCTCGATTGGGAGAGGTTTTTGCCAAAGCGCACACTTCCTTGCGCGTTTTTAAAATCATATCTAGCGTTAAAATTTGCTGTCAACATAATCAGACAAAATTGTATTCGGTGTAAGAAAGTATTAGAGAGTTAAAACATTGAATTTATTGAGATCAGGTGTTTTTGCCCTCCAATATAGGCCGGACAAAAGAGTTTAATTTGTCCAAAAGCTCCTGAAACTCCTGATTAAGATCACTTTCGACAGTAATACCGCCACCAGACCAGTATTCAAATTCAGAGGTATCCCGAGACCCCTGCCCAGAGCGAATATTAATGGAGGCTTGCTTAAGGTTGCCCATCATCACCAAGGTTGAGCCACAGTAATAACCTCGGTCTTTCACCTCTATAGTCTTTATTATTTCCATTACTCGCTTCTTAGGTGCTCCCGTAATTGAACCTCCAGGAAAGAGGGCCTTAAAAACACGCAGAAGAGAAGTCTGCCCTTTTACTTTCGTTCTTAGATGAGAATAGGAGTGAACAAGACCAGGAACAAGAAGTTTTTCTTTTTTCGCCAAGACTTCAACATGTCTTTCTTCAATCCCATACATGTCATTTCTCAAAAGATCAGTGATCATAAAAAGTTCACTTTCATTTTTCTCGCTTTCTTTTAAATTTTTCCAAACTTCAGCTTCATTAAAACCAGAAGTCGGCATGGTACCTTTAATAGGCTTACTATCAATAAAGTACTCCTCTTCTGTTTTTACTAGCTGGAAAAGGCTCTCCGGACTATTACTAATCAGGTAGCGATCCTTTAAGCTGGTATAGTGAGCAAAGGCTCCTTGATTGCCAGAGTGTGCCCATAGAGAGGATAAAACTCCAAGTTCATTATGAAGGGACATTCCCACAGGGAAGGTCAGATTAAATTGATAACAGTCTCCCCTCATTAAATGAGACACACCTTTTGTAAAAGACTCTTCATACTGCTCTCTATTGGGCAACTTGATATCTTCAATTTCTCCTGTGCAATTTTTTATGGGCAAGCTCTCACTTTCAATTACTTCTTCATACTCTAGCCAAACCCCAAGAATTGTTTGGTCATCGAGGATATCGCTGCCCACCCACAAATGACCGAGCTCATAAAAGGCATGAAAGACTACAGCTCCCCCAACATGAGTTTTCAAATCATAACTTGATAGCTTTTTTTCCAGCTCTGTAAGACCGCCGGGAAATTCAACGCCAGTGAGAATATCTTTTGTTTTATTTTTGTAGAAATACAATGCAACTGTGGGAGCTTTTAACTTCCACCATGAGTCATCAATTTTTTGTAAAGACCAGAGAGAAGAGTTCTCGTTAGTTTTGTTCATTACCTTCATTGGCAAGATTTTCAAAGCTCGTGTAGGCACCGACCCAGGCAAGACGAGCTGTCCCCGTTTCGCCACCACGGTTCTTTCCTACAATAATTTCAGCAACACCCTTATCTTTTGTATCTGGATTATAGACTTCATCCCGATAAACAAACATGACAACGTCTGCATCCTGTTCAATCGCTCCAGACTCACGAAGATCAGCCGTGGTGGGTCTTTTGTTGGGTCTCGCTTCTACACCTCTGTTGAGCTGTGAAAGAGCTACCACAGGGCACTCTAGCTCTTTAGCGAGGGTCTTAAGTCCTCTGGACATCTCAGATATCTGTTGCTCTCTTGAGATCATCTTATTATGAGGATTCATTAGCTGCAGGTAGTCAACGATAATAAGACCCAACCCATGCTCAGCTTGAATTTTTCGGCATTGGGATTGAATATCAAGAATAGTGGTCTCACCATTATCATTTATAAAAATGGGATACCCTGACAGCTCTTTTACCGCAGTTCCAATATTTCGAAGGTCAGTATCAAGAAAGCTCTTTGTTCTTAATCTTTTCGAATCAACTTTCGCCTTGGAACTCAAGAGTCTCATCGAAAGTTCTTTATCAAGCATTTCCAGTGAAAAAATGGCAATAGGCTTTTTATGAATAGCGCAGACATTATTAGCAATATTCAAGGCCAATGATGTTTTTCCCATGGCAGGTCTTGCAGCGAGAACAATTAACTGCCCAGGCTGCATTCCTAAAAGCTTTGCATCGAGTGAAGGATAGCCAGAACTCAGGCCATTAATTTGCCCCTCACCTCTACTCATATCCTCAAGCTCTTTTAAATTTTCTTTAAGACAAGCATTAAGCCGCTCCATCTTCCCAGACTTTGCGTCATTAGTGAGCTTAAAAAAACGCTTCTCCACTTCTTGAATATATTCTTCAGCTTTACCTTGGTAACCGAGTCCCATTTCAGTAACTTCCATGGCCGTACGAACGATCTCTCTAAGGGAAGATTTATCTTTTACTGTTTTTGCATAATGATAAATATTGGCCGAAGAAGCCTGTTCTTCAACGAGCTCAGTTATTGCCTGAGAACCACCAAACTCTTCAAGCCTACCGGCCTCATTTAGCTTGGAGCTCACAGTCACATAGTCAATCGGTTGATTATCGAGGGCCAAGTTTTTGATGGCCTCAAAGAGAACCCCATACTTGGGGTGATAGAAGTCTGCTCCAGAGAGTTTTAGATCGGAGATATCATCAAATGATTGACCATCAATAACAAGACAACCAAGAAGAGAACGTTCTGCAAGAAGATCATGGGGCAACTCTTTAGAGTTTCTCTTAGTTCCAGAATTTGCAGTTTCGCTCATCAAATCCATCGTCTCTCCTAAACTTTATGAGTGTGTTGTGAATGCTAAAATAACAACGGCTCGGGATTCCGAGCCGTCATTATACGCAATTGATATGCAATTAGTTTATTAGCTTCTCAAGAGTTCGTCAGCTTCTTTGGCGAGTTTTTGCTCGTCAGTAAGAGGTTGTTTTTCCTCAGCTTCAGCATTTTCCTCTGAACCTTCAGTTTCACCTGCTTCCGCTTTAGCTTTTTTCTTCTTTTCAGCAGCTTCAGCTTTTAAGCGAATTTCTTCGGCTTGCTTAGGGTCCATATCAACTTTGACACTGAACTCAGCTTCAACCCCAGAAAAAAGCTTAGCCTTAACTGAGTAAGTTCCAACAGCTTTAATCGGATTATCAACAGAAAGCACACGCTTTTCTACTTCAATACCTTTGTCAGCAAGAATTTTGGAAAGCTCAGTAGTTGTGACTGCTCCAAAAAGTTTACCGTTTGAACCGACTTTCTTAATAAGATCAAGCTTAAGGCCTTCAAGTTTTCCCTTGAGCCCTTCAGCAGCAGATTTCTCTTCTCCTACTTTCTTAGCAAGCATCTTGTTATAGTGATTCATTTGCGCCTTATTAGACTCATCAGCTAAAACAGCTTTGTTGTTTGGTATTAAAAAGTTACGAGCGTGTCCAGCGGATACGTTCACAACCTCTCCTACGTTACCAAGAGAAGAGACCTTCTCTGTTAGAATAACTTTCATTGTTTATCTCCTTCATTTTTACTTTTATTAAAAAATTTTCGAAAATCGACCCATGTATCAAGTACCCCAACAAGGGCCATTACTTGATACGCCATGATGACAGCGAAAAAAACCACCATCGTTCTAAAAAAACCATATACGCGCCAATAGTTAAGCAACTCACTAAGAACACCAAACCCCTGAAAGAAATAAAAGATTCCCAACATTAAAAGGATATTGAACCCAACGATATCAGCCCAAGGACCAACAAACTCATAGCTCGCTCCCACTGCCAGAACAAGTCCTGCAATAAGGGGATAAACTACTTCGAATGGGACCTTGAAATTCGTCAGCTTCTTTATGGTGTGCGGATATGAGTGAAAGGGCTTCCAAAGAGGAGCCATTTTCAAGGCAACAAAAGTCCCAACCCAAAAAGACAAGAAAATACCGATAAAGATAACAGACACCCCGTAATTAAGGATTGGCTGCACCACGATGTCCGGGTTTTCCATGATATCTTTTAGGTGACGTAGCTGCTCTAAGGGAACACCAGCAACCTTCTCAACATTATTGTAATATTGAGTCGCTGTCTTTTGAACATAAGGAAAAAGCACTCCCCTAATTCCTTCTTTCTGACTGAAATTGAAAACAACCAAACCAACCATAACGATGGTAAAAATACTCAATCCATTGATGAGTATTCCCTTTAAGGGTGTTTCCTTTCTTTTAATACTATTAGAAATCAAATAGCCGTAAAAGAGAGAAAGAGGAAACGTTCCAAGTGCACTTCCCTGGTAGAATTTCACCTGAAGAAGAGCAACAGCAAGAATGGTTCCAACAACTCCTAACCCTAAAGTTTTCCACTTCCCATAGAGAAGAAAAGAAATTGTAAAAGGGATGGAGGCAAAGAGAGCAAAGGGCTCAAGACTTGAAAAGAGAAAAGCCAACACGCCAAGAAAGAGAAACTTTCCGAGGTTTAACTCAGGAATAAGCATGGCACGCAACTCGCTCGCCTTTTCTTCCAATGTTGAATGTTGTTTATTTTCTTCTTCGCTCATAAACTTATGTGGGTATCCTTAAACTTAACGTACTTCAGCAGTTCTATTAGAAACGGAGCTTGCAATACCGATTTGACGGGCTTGCTTGATTGCTGTTGTTGCAAATCTTTGATGTTTTGTACTTACACCAGTGATTCTTGCAGGTGAAATTTTGCCAAACTCATTAATGAGCCAAGTAAAAGTCGCAGGATCTTTCCAGCTTGCTGTTAAAGAATTGGACTTGAAGTAACAAGACTTTCTACGAGCAAACTTCTTTGGATTATCATTTTCGTTGTCACCTTCTTTGTCAGTTAAAGATCCTTTATACGTTTTTGAATAAGGTGTCTTGTAACCTTTAACAATGGCTTCGCGGTTGCTGTCGTCACCAAGGGCGATAAACATATGACGGAGGTGATGGTCACTAATTTTCATACGACGAATAAGCTCTTTGTTATTGTCGCTGTTTGCTTGAAAAATAAAGTAAACAAAATGACCGGCAGTAGTGCCTTCAGATGTTGGTTGCGCAAGGGTCATCTTACCCCACTCATCTTCGATGAAAACTTCACCGTCGTGAGCTTTAACAACTTCGTGAACCAGAGACTTAAGACTAGCAACGTCTTGGTCAGTAGTTTCCGGCTTCGCCACAAGGGCTAACTCATAAATCATAAAAAACCTCCTGGACTAAACGGCTTACGACCCTATGTCAGTAAGCGGGGCTTAGTGAATGTCTAAAGGCGCCACCATAGCACTCAAGGGTCTCCATGACAATGCCTTAAGTCCTTGATTTTGATGAATAAGTAGGAATTTTATGCCTGTAAATACGGGTACTTAGTTAGCTTCTGGCAGCCTCATTGGCATTCTCTTAAGAGTCGCCCGCTCATCACTCTCTCTGCAGAGCATTAAGTAATTAAACTCACCGTCTACTTTTCCAGGGTTCATGTGCACGCAATTTGCTGGGATATCCACGCTGAGTAGAGCGGGGCGGATAAAGTTCCCATCTTTTTTCACCATCGTGTACAAGCGATTCCCAAAGATAAGAGTAGAGTTAATAAAGATACCGGGAAGATTTTCTTGAGCCTGGTTAACAACAACAGTCTTCAAAGTTTCAGAAAATTGAACACCAGGAAAAGAGCTCTCCCTGTTAATGCGCAACTGCCCAGTTTGTCCTAACTGATCAAAGAAGCGCAGAAAATACCTCGTTTCAATAAAACGAGTTCTTTGGGGATCGTTAAAACTACTAACCGAATTAAAGATTGGGTCAGACCATGCACCCGAATCAATTTCAAGAGAAGATCCCATATTCTCGGCCTCACTCCACATATAACTACGGATCTGGTCTCTACTCAGTTGGGCCATAAAGTTCACTTGAGAAGAAAGCTCTCCTGCACGACGGCCAGAGATTTCGAGAACAGAACGGATAGTATTTCCTGCAATCAGCCTATCGCTAAAGGTGACTTCTGAGAATGATTTACTCCGATCTTGAATTTCATAATAATAATAGTTTTTTAAGAACTCTTCACCAGCAGTGACGAAGCCTCTGACGAGCCCTTCTCTTCGTTGGTCTGCCGTTTGGGGAAAGGGCTTTTCGAAATTAATACCAAGCCATGGCTCAACTTCGAACTTTAACTTTACCTTTTCTCTCATCGTAAAACTATCTATGACTCTAAGGTCAAATTGATTCTTATTATTTGGTAATAGGTAATAGATATGCGAAAAGATAGCATAATCAGAAATCCTCTCGAGAACATCCTCACTATTATCTTCCTCTGGAAACTTATAAGCGACAAAGTAAGTCGGCACCTTTAGGTTTTTTCCATTATGAGAAATTTTAAAAAAGTCAAAGTTCGCCATCTCTGTGTAATCAAGGGGGAAACCGACAAAATCAAGAAGAGCAAATGTGAAACGCTTTCTCTCTCTTATGGAGCCATCACCCTTTCTCATGAGATAATCAAATGTTAACTGCGTTTGATCCTCATTCACACCATAAACTAAATAGTCATAAACTCCATCCATATCGAGGTCACTTATCTCAACTGAAACCAGCTCAAAAAGTTTATCTACATAATGGTCTTCTCTGATCCACTTCCCCTTCTCTCTTTTGAGGACTGAGAAACCTGTTTTATCTGCGCTTTGTAGTTCTTTTGTTTGTAAGTAAAATCCGGGAGTCTCAAGCCAAGATTCTTTATTAATTATTGGTTTAACCTTTAGGGCCTTTTGAAGTCGATTAAAGAACATGAGCTCACTAGCTTTAAATCCCTCCAATTCTTCTTCGATAAAGCTTTCACCATCAAGAGCTTCTCTTGAGAGGTCTCTAGCAAAGATCACTGTCGTTTGGGCCTTAAACTCTTTTCCACTTTTAGTTTTAACCTCTACTGATAAGCGGTACTGAGAATCCTTATTAAGATCGATGACTCTTCCCTTTATGAGTAAAGAGCGTTGCTCGCCCTTAGCAAGACTTAGACTTTGCGTTTCACTTTCTATAGAAATATTTTTATTTTCGAAATAGGCCCTTATCGACAGGTCCCTCTCTTCTTTCATCAAACTCTTAATAGGAAGGGCAAATTGAAATACGCCCGTAAGCTTATCAAAGTTAACATCCAGAAGGTCTTTGAATATTGGTTCTATAAAGGTCTCTGGCGCTTTCGCAAGAGCACCTTGCATTGAAACTCGTCCGTATTTGAAAAATTTGTCCTTATCGTCACCACTGGCCACTTCTTTGGAGCTTGAATAAAGTCTGGCCTTTATTTCATCAACTGACATATCAGGGTTCGTTAGCTTTAAATTCGCAACGATGGCCGCAACGAAGGGAGATGCCTGACTGGTTCCATTTTTAGCTTCGTATCCTCTAATTCTGAGGATACGACTTTCACTATCTTCCATTGGGTAGGTACTTACTATAAACTCACCAGGAGCTGCAATATCAACCTTTCCCCCAAAGTTTGAAAACTCTGTTACTTTGCCTTGATTATCGATGGCCCCAACGCAAATGACACTTGGGCTGGTACAAGGGTAAGTTGGAATTTGCTTATTATTATTTCCAGCTGCCGCGATAACGACAACATTCTTACTTGCAGCAAATGTTAGGGCATTTTTCATGCGCTTTGTTTCAACAACTTTTGGGTAACCTAAAGACATGTTAATAACATGAGCTCCATTATTTACCGCAAACAGAATTCCGTCAGCGAAGAGGTCTGTAATCAGTTTGCGGTCATAGATAAAACCGTTCGTTTCGTTACTGATAATTTTAACCGGCATAATTTTAACTCGAGGATCACTGGCGCCTTTTATACCTAATCCATTTCTACCAACTGCACCGATGATGCCAGCAACATGTGTTCCATGGCCTTTATCATCAGTCACATCCGTATTTCTCTTAAGAACGTTAAATCCTACGCATGCCTTTTTCGAGTTATCCTCATCCTCTGGGCAAAGTTTCTTATTGTAAAAGATTTTTCCTTTAAGGTCAGGGTGATTTACATCGACACCTGAATCCAATACAGCGACAACGATCTCTCGATCCTCTGGTATCGTTGCCTTGCTTAAGTCGACCCAATCAATATCGATACCTTTTATACCAACACTACGATCACGAGTGAGCTCACCACTTCTTCTTAAGATCGTCTGTCCAGTATTTTCAAGAGACCACTGTTTATCAAAGAGTGTATCGTTGGCTCCAGTTGAGCTTTCAGCAGCCATTATACTCAAAGGAATTAGTGAGCTTGCGATGAGTAAAAAAGTCGAAAAGTTTAAGAAGCTCTTTTTCATAGTGACTCCCTTATCCAAAGACCATTAAACTCTCCATTTTGAACCTGCATAATTTCTCTTAAGCGATCAAGAGGTCCGTTCCAATAGCGACCTCTAACCTTTCCTATTGTATTACTCTGAATTGGTTCATTTAAAATTTCTGAATCTCTTCTAAAGCCATTAATGGCGCCATAGACAAAGAAGTTCTCTGCCCCCAATAGCTTGGCGAGTTCTGGGAACTCAAGATCTCGATTGAGGTCACGAGCGAGTTCAAGCACACAAGAAGCATGCTCCCTTGTTTTCTTCATCATTTTTTTACATTTATTATTTTGATCTATAAGGTTATTTAAATTCACACATTGCTTAAATACACTGGCGGTTCGAATTCTATTCAAGCGACGAGAACGATTACAATCCCTCTCCCGAGAATATTCTCGACTGAACTGTTGAATCTCAGAATTAGAAATTGAAGAAAGTCTATCTATTCCACGATCATAGACATTTATATTGACGCTAATATCGAATAGGCGCAGTCCCTCTGCATTATCAAGGGCCCTCTTATCAAAAAGCTTTGTGCCATAGCGTTCATTTATATCTTCTATATACTTCTTTAACTTCTTTGATGAAGCAGACCAACCCTCACGCCTTTCAGTAAGAGAGAGGAAGGCATCGGAAAGAAGCCCATTTTTCTTTCTCGCCTCAAGTTTAGAAGAATGAGTAACACTCACACCAAAAATACTTTGCCCCGGATTCTTATAGCGCTCAGGATTTAATTGGGGAGTAATGGGAAGATCTTTGGTCCAGTCTTTCAAATAGTAATTTAAAACATCGTAGGCAAATGATTGATAATTAATCCCCGATTGAGAGTGTCTTGTTAGACTTATATACTCAGTCCGGTTATCACTAGGGGCCGTTACAGCTAAATCTGCATCTCCATTAAGGTATTTACTTCTCCAAACGAGAAACGACATCTTAGTTGATTTATCTAAGAACTCTGTTTCAATCTTCCATGGGCTCTCTTTAGCTTCGAGAAGCTCTGATGACCCCTCTTCTAATAAATAGTGCAAAGCTTTAGCATTTGAGAATAGCTCTGGGTTTTCTTCCAAGTTTTGATTAATATTGACGGTATGGAGCTTAACTTTGTACTTGCCCTTTGTTCTGTCAGTGCTTACTTTCACAATAGGGATAAGGTTATCAATCCCAGCATTGAGGCTTAGGGTCAGTCCTCGCCCCTTGTCTTCGTAGACCTGAATTGTTTTAGCATCCTTTCTAAAAAGATGAAGCCTGCGAACCATTACACCTGAAGTGCCTGCTCCTAGGGAAACCTTTGTTTCCATCATACTAAAAGAGCCATTGGCCATTACTCTTGGAGTTAGGCGATCAGTAACAAGAATAGATTCCCCAACACCAAGCTGAGTGTTAATAATCCCCATTAAATCTTCAATTGCCTTAAGGCGCGGATCAATATCATCTTCCCCAATATCTCCCACGTCTTGATTGGGAATATCAGCTAATTCGTCCAGCTTTTTACGAAGCTGTAACTTCATTAAAGGCACGATCATATTCTTATAAGGTTCTTTAAAACTTGCCTTTAAAGTTTGGACTGGCTTTAGGTGAGTGTAAGTTCTCATGGCACTTACATTTGCAGCAATACTAGCGGTAGGCCATTGAGGTAAGTTTTCTATTCCAAGAATTCCACCCAGGCTAACTGAAACACCGACAGTGTCTGCCAACTGCACCAAATTATCTGTACCGAGATAGTTTCCGACAACAATATCACGACTTAAAATAAGCCTTCCATCCACTGTAGGGCTAAACCAAGTCCCGACTCCAAACTCAAGAAATTCTCCCGTCTCAACAAAGTGATCAAGGCCTTCTTCAAATTGACCTTGGATGAATTCAAGCCTTTTTTCACCAGGATTAAAAAGGCTTAACTCCTCGTTAACTACATCGAGAAGACTTTGAATGGTTGAATCTTGTAATTTAGAGAAAACAAAGTATTGAAAGTCTTTAAAGGGCGAGTCAGGCTCACCATGGGCAAATCGACTCGCGTAACCGCTCCAATCTTCCTTGGCTATTGTCCCTTCTTTCAGTAATTCACCAACTGTTAACTTTGAATTAACAGGAATTTCAGAAGCCTCTATCTCAAATATCTCGATTAAACTATTTCTTCTGCTTATTATTTTCTCAACAAGTATCTTATCTACAGGGTGTGGAAAGTTAGACTTATCCACAACTTCCGTAAAATCCTCTCTCTTTAGTTTTGCAAGTCGACGAAGCGCCCATTTTGCATCATCCATAGTCGTATTCATATTAGCCGATGCAAAGTGAGGAAGAATAATATTTTCACTATCAATCCTACCGACACTCCAGGCAAACTTATTTACCGACTCACCAAGGTCTAAAATAGAATAAGGGACAAGTAACGACCTCAGAGTTCTATTCGTTAGCCTCTTAGGAGGAACCCCCATTGCCAGGTTATAATGATCCGTCTCAGAAGGTAAAAAGACCACGACATCATTTAATGCTAAGGTGAGCTCTTCATCTTTTAAATTTTTGTGATCTCTTCCCAACCAACGAGAAGGCGCACCATAAGTCGCCTCGGGTAACTGTCGAGTGAGAAAGTTGTCTCTTTGTTCCTTATTTTGAAATTTAAGTTTGATATCCTTTGCATACTTCATTGCTGGTATCTGATAACCAAGCTTACGCAAAAGGTTCTTTCTTAAAAGTGCAGTATGTAGAGTCTTTTCCATTAGAATGGTATAGACCTGACCTGTATTATCCTCTTTTATGACATTAAAACGAAAGATTCCCTGGTTAGAAGTGATAACACCATTGAAGTCGTAGACTGCTTCTCTATCAAAAGGAATATTATCAGATTCATTATTGAGGTTAGATACAATCTCATCTCTCCATACTTCTGACTCCTTGGGATTCAAAAGCGAGAGGTCTATTGGATTAAATTCATTTCGACTAAGGATCCATGCCTCTTCAGAGCTTAAGGTTGCTCCTTGGAATAGGAGATCATCTGAAGCCTGCCTAGTAGGACTTATTGGTATACGCTCCTCGGCGGCAACAGATGTGCCGAAGACAGCTATAGAAAGAAATAGGCAGATTAGGCCAAGTTTATTCAAATTAATCCTCTAAGTTTGAAATAAAACGTTTCCTATTAAATATGCAAATTTTAGACCAAGAAACTGTTGCAAGAACAGGTACTTAGCCTCTGAAATGCCTAAGTAAGTGCCTAAAGATTAAACAGGCTCCCACTCTGATATCAAAGGGGAGCCTGAGTTCAAAAAGTACTAGTTATCTATTTTTCTAAAGTGCTACGCCAAAAAGTTGCGGTAAAAGATTGTTTTGAAGGTTTGCTGAAGTTGTCCCAACTTTTTTAGCAATCTTAGAAACGACCTCATCCTTTTTCTGATTATCAATGGCAGCTGCCATAACATCTTCAAGAGTTACACCTGTTAGATTCTTTAGATCTCCTAAAAGAGCTGCCTGATCTTCTTCAGTTAGTTCAGATTGGTTTTTTTGAAGCATATTATCAACCTTACTACCAAGAGTTACTAAGCTCATTGCTGTTTCCAATGATACAGAGTAGCTAAAGCTCACATTTGCAGCTTGCTGATAGAATTGTTTCTTCTCCTTCTCGCCGGCCAAAAGATTGATATCCATTGTTTCTGACTCATCTTCATAAGCAAAACCACTTTCGCGACCATAGAAGAAACCATCACTATTGTAATCGACCACCTCATAATCATCCCCGCCGAAGTCACCATTGAAGTCACCAAAGAAGATATCATCGTCTTCGATATTTCTAAACTCATCAGCAGAAGAGTAATCATTCGAATAATAATCATAATAAACAATAGAGCGCACATATTGCAGGCTTACTGCTTTATACTCATCAAACTTTGCATCATAAATGACAAACCAATCATCCTCACCACTAAAGGATGATCGAACTGTTTCATCCGTATAAAGGGTTATATCTGATTCGTCGTAGGCAGGTGCTCCATCAACATCATTAAGGGCGTCAACAAAACGAGTAGCTGTAATCGTTGATGATGAATAAGCTCCATAGGTTGAGCCTCCACCACCAGTACCTCCGCCACCACCTCCGCCGCAGCTTGATAGTAACGCAACAGCGCTAAGTGATAATCCCGTAACTAATCTCTTCAGATCTCTCTTCTCCAACATTCTTCTCTCCTTTCTCCGATGTCGTGTGATTAAGAAGACAGTTCAAAAGTTGTGCCAAAAAAGAAAAGCCCCGCGTTATAGCGGGGCCTGACTTCGATTAATTTTACTTTTTAAATTAGAGTTGAACGCCGAAAAGCTCTGGAAGAAGTTCATTTCTAACAGTGTCTGCATTCGTACCATTCTTCTCAGCAATCTTTTTAACAATTGCTTGCTTTCCTTCTTCGCTATTAGCAGAAGCAACAACTTCTTCAAGAGTTACGCCTGTAAGGTGTTGAAGATCTTTAAGAAGAATGTCTTGGTCAGCTTGAGTAAGCTCTTCACTCGCTGCACCTTTAACAACCATCTTCTCAACTTTTCTACCAAGTGAAGCAATTGAAAGCGCTGTCTCAACTGGAATTTCATAAGCAAATGAGATCTTTGCAGCTTTCTTAGCAAGCTTCTTAAATTCTGCTTCAGCAGCAATTAGGTTAACATCCATTGACTCTGTTTCATCTTCATACTCGTAAAATGACTCTCTACCAATAAAGTAGATACCAGCTGCATCATAGTAGTCATCAACAACTTCATAATCATCACCACCAATATCACCATTGAAGTTGAAGTTATAGATATCAGAATCTTCGATATCACGGAATTCTGATGCAGTTCCAAAGTTGTTGCTATAGTAGTCATAGTAGTAAAGTGAACGAAGGTATTGAAGGCTTACAGCTTTATACTCACCATAGTTATCATCATAAATAACGATCCAATCATCTTGTCCTACTAACTGAGAGCGGTATGTTTGCGACTCATCAAGTGCGATATAAGATGAAGCCCCATCAACGTTATTAAGTGCGTTTACAAAGCCTGACGCTGAAATATAAGGCGAGTTGTAAAGGCCGTAAGATGAACCACCGCCACCACCGCCACAGCCAGTAAGTGCTGTTACTGTAAGTAGAGTTGCTCCAATTAAAATTTTCTTCATGTTCATGCTTTCCTCTCTAGTTTAGTTGGAATTTTGGGTAATAATTTAGAGAGAACATGCCATAAATTACTATTTACCAAAAGCAACAGTGTAAAGTTTCTAGGGACAATTTGACTTTAAGGGCCAATATGACCCCGAGTGATGGGGTCAGGAAGCACCGTTCACCGCAACCTTTTCACACTTCGTTTCAAATTCTTTCACGAAAACGCGGGGGTAGAGGTAAAGGAGACCACTGAGAGTGCTATGCTACAAGGAGGTTTCTTCTAAAAATCCATTTTTTAGGGCAAAAGATTTAGTTCCCTCCTTCTCTCTTTGAATTGATTGGTCTTTATCTTTAGTGATGACTTCCTCTATAACGACAGAGCTTGTCGCTTCTATGGTATAAGTTTCACCGCTCTTTAATGAATAATAATCACCCGGTCCAATATCATTCTCACTCCCCTCCCTTGTGCGAATTTTACATTCTCCATGGAGAAGCTTTAAAAGGGTACCTCCACCAAGTTGATTTTCAGAAGTACTTTGACCCGATTCCATAACAGTCCACCTTTTAAGAAATTTATCATCTTCAAAAAGGTAAAAATAAAGAGCTCCAGTCTTATTAAAGTTCTCTAAGCCACCTTTGAAGCTAAAGCTTACTTTAGAAGTGAGGACTGGAGTAAGGCCCACGGCCCTTAAATGAGAAGTCGCTCTTTCAAACTGCTGGTGAAAAAACCTTGATTCTTTACTGAGCTCAGCGAGGTAAAGTGAGGAAACATCCTTGCCGCCCTCGTTCTTTGGATAAGCAAAAACCTTTTTCTCATTTATCTCAAAAACACCTCTTTTTAACTTACCTAGAGATTCTCTCTCTTTAGCCTTTACCCTGGCGACATGGCCTTTATCATTATTTAAAGTATTTTTTGCTAAAGTATAGGTAGCTAACCAAATCTCTAATTGAGTTGCATCTGCAGAATAAGCATTCTTTTTATTATCCTCTGTCTCAAGAGCGACATGCTTCTCAAAAATTCGACATCCTAAAGAAACACATTGGGAAATAGGAAAAATAGAGTCTGAGTTTTCATGAGTCGAGAAACCAATGGAATACTCCGGAAACTCTTCCTTCAAAACCTTTATTTGGTTTAAGCACAACTCTTCATCATTCGTTGGGTAAATATCTACAGTATGAACAATGGCAAGTTCTAAGGGCTTTTTTTTCAGAGCAAGGACGGCTCGATTTATCTCATCCCGTGTTGCTCCCCCAGTTGAAACAATTGTCGGTTTGTTTAACTTTGAAAGTTCACAGAGAAGTGGAAAATCATCATAAGAACTACTGGCTATTTTTAAAAAATCAAAGTTTATTTCTTTGAATAGCGCAATCGAATCTTCATCAAAGACAGTAGCAATAGTTTTAAGCTCTTTTTCCTTAGCGTACTGCGCGAGCTCTTTTTGCTCATTTAAGCTTAGCTGTGTGGAGAGAAGTTGTTTGACGAAAGAGTTTTCATTCTCTTTTGCTTCTGGGTGTATTAAAGTCTCTAGGTTTCTTAAGGGGATCATTATCCCAGCTTGAGGCAGCGAATATTTCTTGGCCAAGTGAGAGCACATATCAATGATAGACTTTCCTTGAGATAAAGACCCTTGGTGATTATTAGCCAATTCAAAGATAAATAGATCTTCGGTAAACGACATTATATTACTTCCTCAGTTGAATACTTAAATAGATTAACTGGAACTTTTGAGAAAGTTAAGATGATAGACTTGCGCCGCAAGTCAAAAGGACAAGGCCTATTCCACTTAAAAGGAATGATGAATGGCACCTCATACAACCTACAGTGGCACCATTCTTTTAAAGAAAAGTTATACGTTATGGCTCAAGGTCTTTAAGACTTAAGTCAAAATAAAATGTTTTGCCCTCGTGAGAATAAGCAAAGCATCCATCTTTATTGGCCGAAATATTAAAACCTGCACCCCAATAGCGAAAGCCTTCGTCATAGCTTCTTGCCGTATTATAGGCATGATCTTTTTGGTGAAGAAGTTCAATCTTACCATGGCCTTTATTGTGGCCAACTAAGTTTCTTGAATAAAAGCGCCATTGCAGGTGTCTTTCATCCTTTAGGCTTCCATCTTCATTTTTCATCGTAAGCTGCTCTGCTGTGTGATAGAGAAAGCGCGTTTCAGGATGATTAAGCATGGCCTCGTATCTCTTATGTCCTTCTTTGGTAGGGATCTTGCTAACGACGTCGTTGTAAAACTTAAGGTCAACAAACATATGACTGTGGCCCATATCAGGGAAGATAAGAGCATCGATATAATTTCGTTTTAATCCATTTTCTACGTGCTGAGTAACACTCTTTAAGAACCTTTCACTTAAGTAAATTTTCTCCTCTTTTCCACCATAAGGTGTAAAAGGCAAAAAGGCTTTACCGTCTTCCATATAGGCACGCTCTTTTAAACGAAGCCCTCGCTGATAGACATCCTTTTCCTTGAGCTTAATTTCCTCAAGGGTCATGCCCCAAGAGAACTCACTACTTCTTAGGATATTTTCACTACCTATTGGCTTGGCACATTTTTCTATTTGAACTGTTGCTGCCATTACTGAAAATAGCGAAGTTAATAGAGTCATTACTAAAATTGTCGTTTTCATTTGAGCTACCTTGATTTGTTTCCAAATTATTAAAAAAGAGGCCCATAATAGGGCCTCGTAAATAACTTGAAATGACGCATAACATTCTTACAAAGACTAAGTAGTTAATATTCCTGAGGAAAGATTTCGTACTGCTCGATATGATAGTTATTTTCAGATCTGATCACCAATTGCTTGCCGAAAGTTTCTTCAAGAGTCTCCACCATATCCATATCTTCTGAGCAAAGCCTTGCTGTTACTTCAGGGTGAGCGTAAATAAAAACCTTCGCCCCCGCGCTCTTTCTGATCACTTTCATCAACTCACGAACAAGCTCATAGCAAACGGTCGTTGTTGTCTTAACAACACCAGTGCCCTCACAGTAAGGGCAGCCCGTACACATCAGTCGGGTCAAAGTATCTCTCGTTCTCTTTCTTGTCATCTCCACAAGTCCAAGGCCAGAGATGGGAAGGACATTGGTTTTAGATCTATCTTTTTTCAGTGCTTCTAAAAGTGAGCTATAGACTTGGTTACGATGATCTTCTTTTTCCATATCGATAAAATCGATGATGATAATACCACCACAATTTCTTAAACGGAGTTGATAAGCAATCTCTTTAACCGCTTCTAAGTTAGTTCGAAGGATTGTTTCCTCAAGAGTCTTACGACCAACAAACTTTCCGGTATTCACATCAACTGAAACAAGTGCTTCAGTTTGATCGACATTCAGGGATCCACCGGAGCGCA
>Ga0136600_1000235_pt1 | contig 30955 bp, 21 predicted proteins | sample AntRauMFilla2698_FD_104634 | JGI IMG/M metagenome (GOLD analysis project Ga0136600, IMG submission 104634) | Saline lake microbial communities from Rauer Islands, Antarctica - Metagenome Filla 2 #698 | ecosystem: Environmental > Aquatic > Non-marine Saline and Alkaline > Saline | place...
GACTCAGTTCGTGATTTCAATGGTTTATCGCATAAGCTATTGAAATTTATAGGATTGGCCATTCGTCTGGATTGCGGCTCATAACCTGAAGGTCGTAGGTTCAAATCCTACTCCCGCAACCAAAAAAACGCCAATAAATCAAACACTTAATTCCCTAGTAAAATACTGGGGAATTAAGTGTTTTGTTTCTGGTCAACACCTGGTCAATATTTAACGAGTCCCCCCCCTCACAGACTCAAGCGGACACGCGCACTACCAATCTCCATGAAACTCGTCGTGCCCGGCCATTTGTGCCTGATCAAACTCTGTGAAGAGTAAGGATCGCCGCTCTAACGCGAAGTGCCGTTTTAATTCCGCCCACAGCACAGCTTGTATTTGCGGCCTGATCCGCATGGGCAGGGATCGTTCCGTCCGGGCCGAGGGGCCGCCTTTTGCGGAATGCCGGGAAAATTGGCAGCAACCGCAACCGTGCTAGCCAGCTCAGGACGCGCCTGCTGAAGGATCGTTGCTACACAATTTGGGATCAGATCAGGCGCTTCGAGGTCGATTTCATCAATCTCTTCTTCCGTGAACTTGCTTTTGCCGGTGCAAATTTCCTGCAGCGCCATCAAAAAGATCATCGTGCTACGGGTTTCTTCATCGGCTCGATCCAGAAGATTCTCCCACGTATCCGGTCGAAGGCCCATCGCGCGTGTGTAACCGTCTACCCAGGGCTCCCAAAGAATTTCGTCAGTGTTTGGATCGACTTCGTAAAGGGGTTCGATCCAGAGGGACTGAGTCATTGCCTGCGCAACGGAATTGTAATGCGTCATGACGGCGCCGATTGTTTCTTCAGCAGCTTTCTGATTCGCGAAATGCGCATCACCTGTTTCGCCCCATACCTGTGGAAGCCATTCAGCAGGTGGGATCATTTCCGGGCATGCAAGGACGCCGGTCACATAACCATCAAGCTCGCTTAGCGTCATCGGCATGTTATCGACTGGCAACGCATGCAGAAGTTCGCTGAGCCGATCCAGACGTTTTTCCTCTTTATCCATGATCAACCCTTTCCGCGTACTTGCCATGATATTCAAATTGCCCAAAAGGGTGAAGCTTTGGATGGCACCTACTGTGGGCGTTCGCCTTTTTGCGGGTCACGCCAGCCACTCATCAAGTTTCGACCAACGCTGCCGCCCTGACACGTTTTTCACCGCGATCGCCACGGCCTTCTTCTGGCCGACCAGCACCACGAGCTTCTTGCCGCGGGTGACGCCGGTGTAGATCAGGTTGCGCTGCAGCATGGCGTAGTGCTGGGTCATCACCGGAATGACCACGGCAGGGTATTCCGATCCCTGGCTCTTGTGGATCGTGGCGGCATAGGCAGGCACAAGCGTGTCGAGCTCGCCAAATGCGAAGGTCACGCTGCGGCCCTCGAAATCCACGGCGAGCTCCCCCTCGTCAACATCAATGTCTTCGACCATGCCGATGTCGCCGTTGTAGACGTCCTTGTCATAGTCGTTCTCGATCTGCATGACCTTGTCGCCCGGTGCGAAGGTCCAGCCGAAGCGCTCGACCTTTTTCTCCCCGGCCGGGTTCAGCGCGGCTTGCAGCTCGATGTTGAGTGAGCGTGCACCGACGCCGCCGCGGTTCATTGGGCAAAGGACCTGGATGTCCTTGATAGGGTCGAAGCCAAAGCGGCGCGGGATGCGCTTGGCGACCAGATCGACGATACGCGCAACGGCCTGTTCCGGATCCGTGGCCGTCACGAAGTAAAAATCTGCATCCCCGTCGGGTTTGCCCAGATCCGGAATGTGCCCGGCATTGATCGCATGCGCCGTCATGATGATCTTGCTTTGCGCCGCTTGGCGAAAGACCTCGGTTAGCCGCATGACCGGCACGGCGCCGGAGCCGATGATGTCGGCCAGCACCTGGCCGGGGCCCACGGAGGGCAGCTGGTCGATATCACCCACGATGAGCAGCGCTGCGGCAGTCGGCACCGCCTTCATTAGTGACTGCATCAACAGCACATCGACCATAGAGCTCTCGTCGATGACCAGCAGATCACAGTCGAGCGGGTTCTCGTCGTTGCGCTTGAAGCCGAAGGCCTTGGGGTCGAACTCCAGCAGCCGGTGGATGGTCTTGGCCTCCATGCCGGTGGCCTCTGTCATGCGCTTGGCCGCGCGGCCCGTGGGCGCGCACAGGAGAAGCTTCACGTTCTTTGCAGCGAGAATGCGCAGGATCGAATTCACAATCGTGGTCTTGCCGACGCCGGGACCGCCGGTGATCACCATGACCTTCGAGCGCAGAGCGGTGCGGATCGCCTCAGCCTGGCTGGCAGCCAAGGTGAGGCTGGTCTTCTGCTCGATCCAAGGAAGGGCCTTGTCCGCGTCGATCTCTGGCCAAGGCAGAGCACCGGCACGGATGCGTTTGATCTGCTCGGCAATCCCACGCTCTGCGAGATAAAGCCCGGTCAGGAAGATGCACTCCGCTTCGCCCACGCGATCGGCTGTGACAGTTTCCTCGGCCAGTTCCTCCTGCAGGGCGCTTTCGATCAGGGGCTGTGTCACTTCGAGCAGCTTTTCCGCCAGACCGATCAAATCCGCCCGGGGCAGACCGCAATGACCGTTGCCCATGGCTTCACTCAACGCGAACGAAATACCCGCCCGTACGCGGATCATCGCGGTCTTTTCGATCCCAAGCTTTTCGGCAATGTGGTCGGCTGTGCGGAACCCGATCCCCCGGATGTCCTTGGCCAGCCTGTAGGGGTTCTCGCTCATCACCTGCACAGCGTCCGTGCCGTAGGTCTTGAAGATCCGCACTGCGCGCGCTGTACCCACGCCATGCTCGTGCAGGAAGACCATGATCTCGCGGATGACCTTCTGGTCCGCCCAGCCAGCGGTGATCTTGTCAGCGCGCTTCGGGCCAATGCCAGTGACTTCGCGCAGCCGCTCTGGTTCGGCCTCGATGATGTCGAACACGTCCTTTCCGAAGGCCTTTATCAGACGCTTGGCATAGACAGGGCCGATGCCGCGGATCATTCCTGAGCCGAGGTATTTTTCGATGCCCTCAAGGGTGGAAGGGGCAGAAGTTTTCAGGAAATGCGCTTTGAACTGCAGGCCATGGTTGCTGTCATTCAGCCAGACCCCCGAGGCTGTAATCCATTCGCCGGCCGAAATCATCGCCGCATGTCCGACCGTCGTCACCAGATCCCGATGGCCCCGCGCTTTCACCCGCAGCACGCAAAAGCCAGACTCTTGGCTGTGAAACGTCACGCGCTCCACCAGACCGGCCAGAACCTCTGTGGCGCTGTCAGTATGTGGCTTCATGGGCAAAGGGTCAGGGCAAGTCGACGCAAGAAAATGTCCATGTCTGGTTTCAGGGGATGGCGATATAGGCCGTATTCCTTTTGTCACGCGGCTAACAATGGGTCGAGTCACAAAGGTTAACACCCCTGCTGAGTTGACGAGGACTTCACACGTCTCCAACGCACTATGGGTGCTGACGCAGACGCCAATAAGAGCTATCGTGAATTATGACATTTGCATTCTACGATCTTGAGACGACCGGCCTTTCAGCTGCCTTTGATCAGCCTCTACAATTCGCCGCCATTCTGACGGATGACGAATTCAAGGAAATCGAACGGGTCAATCTGCGCTGCCGGGTTGCCCCACATATCATCCCTTCGCCTTGGGCATTGGCGGTCACCGGTGTGCGCCCCGCGCAGCTGCTGGATCCGGCCCTGCCAACCTTGTTCGAGTTCACCCAAGAAATCGCAGCACTGATTGAACGCTGGTCACCCGCAACCTGGACTGGGTTCAACAGCATCCGCTTCGATGAGGAAATGCTGCGCCAGGCTTTCTACCAAAACCTGCAGCCTGACATTTTTGCCACCCAGTTCAATGGCAACACGCGGTTTGATATACTGACAGCCCTCTACGGCGTCTGGTACCGTCAACCCGACCTGATCGACTGGCCTGTAGATGAAACTGGGCGGGTGCGCTTCAAGCTGGATCTTATCGCGCCTTTGAATGGTTTTGCCGCGCACAACGCGCATGATGCGCTTGGCGATGTCGAGGCGACTATCCACATCGCGCAGAAGATCGCCCAGCGCGCGCCAGCCTTATGGGCAGAGCTGCTGTCCAACCGTGAAAAGGCCCGCGTGCAAGCCCGGCTAGAAGCATTTCAGCCCATGGCGCTTGTCGAGCGTTTCGGCGGGGGCGCGCCACGCGCAACCATCGGGTGTTTCTGTGGGTATTCAACAATCAATCCGAACCAGGCCGCGTTCTTCGACTTGGAAGCGGCTGACCCGGCAGAACTTCAGCATGCAGACGACGCAGCAATGTTCGCTGCCGTCGACGCCACCCCAAAGCTTATCCGCTCTCTGGCCGTCAACAAGTCGCCCGCGCTATTGCCAGTATCAAGGCCCAGCGCTGTACAGGCCCAGCGTGCTAAGGTCATCGCCAATGCACCTGCGTTTCGCGCACGCGTTGCACAGGCTTTGGCCAAGCGGTTTCCCGAGGATCCTGCCGCCCCGGTGCCTCTCGTCGAGAAGCAGATCTTTGGTGGCTTCTATAGCAATTCAGACAAATCCTTGTTGTCAGAATTTCAACGCGCTGACTGGCGCCGCCGTCAAGAGATTGTTGCAGAGCTCAGTGATGCCCGCCTGCGCCAGTTGGGTCGACGTCTCGTGGCGTTTCACGCGCCTGAGCTGCTGACCCCAGAGGAGCGCGATCAGTTTCAGGCCTGGCTGCAGACACGCTGGCGGGCAGCAGATGCGCCAGAAACTGAGTGGATGACCGCAGAGAAGGCGCGACTCGCCCTTGACGAGCTGCGGGCGGTGGATGGGCGTGAGCCAGCATTTATCGCAGAGATCGAAGGCTACCTGCAAGACTTTGATATCCCGACAGCTTGACGTGCATCCATTAAACCTGAGCGTGAATCATTTATTGCGAGGGACTAGTTTTTAGTTATATTGATTGACGTAAGCAGGAGAGGAACAATGTGCCGCTCAGACGAGTCAAGCAGCTGAACTGGGGCGCGGAGCGGCGTAATGCGTTCATCGAGTTTCGGGTGTTCTGGCATGGCCGGATCAACCGAGCTGACCTGATCGACACGTTTGGCATCTCACTCCAGCAGGCCTCGCTCGATCTGGCTGGCTATGCTGAACAGTGGAAGCGCAACCTCATCTATGACAAAAGTCAGCGTGCCTATGTCAGGGGCCGTAATTTCCAGCCAAACTTTATCACGCCCAGCGCCGAGGATTATTTCGCCCAGCTGCGGGCTGTCGATCAGTGTCTGGTCTCGCCCGAGCAAAGCTGGATCAGCGTTTTCCCCGGTTATGGCACAACGCCGACACCGGCGCGCGGTGTGAAGCCAGAAACTCTGCGCGAGGTTCTGAGCGCGATCCACGCGCCAGCTGCGCTACAAGTCACTTATCAGTCGATGTCCCGGCCCGAGCCCAGCGCGCGCTGGATCGAGCCCCATGCATTGGCCTTTGACGGTTTCCGCTGGCATGCCCGCGCGTTCTGTCAGAACGACCAAGTGTTCAAGGATTTTCTGCTTTCTCGGATTGCTGAGTTTGGCAAGCAGGGCCCAGTTACATCAGATCCGCAAACTGATGCCGACTGGCACACCGACGTGGTGCTCGAAATCGGGCCGCATCCTGATCTTACTCCCACGCAGCAACGCGCGATCGAGATGGACTATGGCATGGACCATGGGCGCGCGCAGATTCCGGTACGGAGGGCGCTGTTGTTCTATGCGCTCAAACGGCTAGGGCTAGATACCGACCCGGCGGCGCGGCGACCTCACGATCAGCAGATTATTTTGCTGAACCGTGACAAAACAACAGGATTGTCCCAATGAGAAACTGTTTATTACCAATCAAGACAGGGCATAATGAGGTGCCAGTACGTTTTAAAAAATCAGGACATGAGGAAGATTAATGAATTCTGGATACAATATTCCTCTGGTCACATCACTTTGTGACATCAGCCCAGATGCATTCTCGATGAGCCGATCCGAGCAGGTGGAGCATCTCTCATCTATCGGCCAGGCAGACCTCACTGCCGCACGCGCCTTCTACGCCCGCAATCACGTAACCTCCGGTATGTCTGAATTCTTGCGCGGTGCCCTCAAGCGCTTGTCCGGCCAGAGCCAGCAAGCAGTTTTCGAGCTGCGTCAAGCGATGGGGGGCGGCAAAACCCACAACATGATCGCGCTTGGCCTTCTGGCTCAGTTTCCCGATCTCAAGGAAGAGCTCCCTGCTTCGATCACCGACGGGATGGGGACGGAGCCTGCCAGGATCGCCACCGTGAATGGACGCGATGTGCGAAACTTCATTTGGGGGGATATTGCCGAACAGCTCGACCAAGCTGACCAGTTCCGAGATCACTGGGTGAATGGGCCCAAATCGATGAGCGAGGGAGACTGGATTCGGCTGATTGGAGATGCGCCCACCCTGATTATGTTAGATGAGTTGCCTCCGTATCTAGCGGTGGCGCACACGCAGACAGTGGGTCAGGGGACCCTTTTGGACCTGCTCAAGTACTCCATCGCGAACCTATTTTCTGCGGCGATGAAATGTAAGCGCTGCGTCGTGGTAGTCGCCTCTCTAGACGCAGCATATGATGACGCTCGCCGGATCTTGGGCGGCCAGCTTGCGGACCTCCAGAAGGAAACAAGCCGTGGTGCGAAATCCATTACACCAGTCGACCTGAATACAGGCGAAATCTACGACATCCTACGCAAGCGGCTGTTCACAAAGCTCCCTGACCCTAACGGGCCAGAGGTAGAGCGAGTTTCGCAGGCCTATCTGGCTGCCTATCAGGAGGCGATCCGAGGTCGGGCGCTGGCCAAATCCGCCGAACAGATGGCCGACGAGATTGTCGGGTCCTATCCGTTCCACCCAAGCTACAAAGATATCCTCTCTCTGTTCAAGGAAAATGAAAAGTTTCGTCAGACCCGAGGTTTGATCCAGTTCACCGCGAACCTTCTGCGCGGCGTCTGGGGAAGCAAGGAAGAAGAAATTTTCCTGATTGGCGCGCAGTTCTTGGACTTCGCAGACCAAGAAACCCGGGATCAGGTCAAGGAGATCGAACGGTCGCTTGAATCCGCGCTGGCCAGTGACGTCTACGACACGGACGGGTCCGCGCATGCGCAGGGGGTGGACGGGGACCGGAACGACCGTGCCGGGTCCCAGGTGGCGACCCTGCTGTTCATCTCGTCCCTCTCGGACAACACGGACGGGATCCGGGGCCTGCCGCGCGACACGCTGGTCTAGTACCTGGTCGCCCCCGGCAAGGAGCCGACCCGGTTCATCGAGGCGTTCGACGCGCTGCGCGACCGGTGCTGGTACCTGCACAACCGGGACGGGGACCGGTGGTACTTCTCCGACATCGCCAACGTCCGCAAGCAGATCGAGGACAAGGTGGGGAAGATCCCGCAGGACCGGGTCGACGAGGAGATGCGTCGCCGTCTGACGGACATCTTCCGCCCCGTCACCAAGGTGGCCTATTCGGAGCTGATCGTCCTGCCCCGGATCGATGAGGTGAACCTGACCCCGTCCAAGCGGACCTGCCTGGTCCTGTCCCCGGACGCGAAGTCCCCCCCCGCAGCCGCGGCCCGGTTCTTTGAAAATCAGGTCTACAAGAACGCGTTCTGCGTGGTGGCGGGCGACGGGTCCAAGATGGCCAGCGCGGAGGACAGCGTCCGCCGCCTGCTCGCGATCGCCGCCGTGAAGTCGATCGTGGCGGACACGCCCCGGCACCAGCGTGAGCTGGAGTCCGAGCAGGAGACGACCGAGATCGGGTTCAACTCCACCATCAAGAGCCTGTTCAACGCGGTCTGGTACCCGCAGACCAAGGAGCTCAAGAGCGCCCGGATCGACCTCGGCCACTTCCAGGAGAAGGGGGTGATCCAGGGGGAGAGGGCGGTCGAGAACGCGCTCGCCGGGGGCGGGGCGAAGAAGCTCGTGGAGATGGACCCGGAACGGATGGACGGGCTGATCCAGCGATGCGAGGACCAGCTGTTTCCGGACGGGCAGACCCGGACCCGCTGGTCGGACGTGCTGGAGCGGGCCGCGTCGAACGCGCGCTGGATCTGGCTCCCCCCGAAGGGGATGGACGAGATCAAGGCGTCAGCCCTAGCGGACGGCCGCTGGGTCGAGGAGAACGGCTACGTCGACAAGAGCCCGCCCCCGCCGCAGCCCCTGATCCGGGTGACCAGGATCGGCGGGGACGAGGGGACCGGGGAGAGCGAGCTGGAGCTCGCCGTCTCCAACGCAGGTAAGGCCCCCGAGGTGCTGATCTCCCCCACCCGGGAGGGGCTCGCCACGGGCGAGGTGATCATGGACCGGACCCATCGGACCACCGAGGTGGAGCTGTGGTTCCAGGCCCGCAACCCGGAGAACGGGGAGGTCAGCGAGCCGTACCGCTGGGCCGGGTCGATCACGATCACCCATGAGCGGCGCGACAACGCCGGCATGTGGCACGTGACCCTCGCGGCCCGGCCGGAGGCGGAACTGCGCTGGAACACGACCGGCATCAACCCCAAAGACGGGGCGGTCTATGACGGGTCCCCCATCGAGATCGACGGGCGCCAGAAAGCCACCCTCTACGTCTACGCGGTCAAGGGGGGCGTCTCCGCCGAACGCCGGTTCAATTTCGACGCGGTGGGGGCCACCAAGACGATCATCGATGACCGGCCCGCCCGGGCGAAGCGGGACTTCCGTTTCGCCACCAAGGGGGAGGTGCTGCGGGTCGTGCGCGCCACCAAGGGCAAGGACAGCGTCTCCTTCCACGGGGTCAGCGTCACGGTCGGTGAGGGGGAACGGAGCCTTCAGGTCCGCAGCGGGCGCGACGTGGCCCTGAGCGGCCAGGACGTGGAGACCATGATCGAGGGGCTCCGGGGCGCGCTCGGGCAGCCGGACGCGGAGGTGCAGCTCCGGTTCCGGGAGGCGGACTTCCCGGACGGCTACGCGCTCAAGGACTTCGCCACCCAGGTCGGGATCGACATCCCGGTTGATGACGTGGAGCAGGAGGCCTGATGGCGGAGAAGGCGATCACCCACGGGTTCGGGGTCCCGAACGACATGGCGCCGCACCAGTTCCTGGTCCGGATCCCGACCGGTCGGGTTGAACCGGTGGAGGTCTGGGAGGATTTCGGGGCGGCCGCGGTCGGTACCGCGGCACAGAAGCTCTGCCGGGTCGCGGTCCCGCGCGAGACCTGGCGGCAGGTGGCGGAGGGGGTGAAATCCCACCTCAACCGGCGCCTGAAGGAGAAGGACCTCAAATCGTCCCGGTTCAACACCGGGGACAACCGGGTGGAGCGGATCCTCGGGCGCGAGCTCTGCGTGCTCGCCTGGGCGATCGAGGACGCGACCCCGGACGAGGCGGCGATCGCGTTCACCCGCTGGTCCTCACACCGGCCGGAGGAGCTCTGGTGGCTTTTCCAGCAGATCGACCGGGACGGCGGGGAGTGGGACAGCCCGAAGACCGGGTGGCGGATCGCGATCCGGCACGCCCTGATCCGGGACGGGGATGAGGCGCCCAAGGCGGCCCGCCGCCCGCGCCCCGTGACCCCGGGCGAGAAGACCCCCGACCTGTTCAGCAAGCTTTAAGGACGAATGATGACCGTAACCACCCCCGAGAAGACCGCAGTCGTGCCATTCAGCCTGCGGGACACCCCGTCCCTGATCGAGAAGGCCTGGCCAACCGCGAAGATTTCGGCGGAGACCCAGAAGGAGCGCAAGGCGAACCTCGGTCAAACCCTCACGGCACTTGGGTCTTACTGGAAGGGACGGAAGATGCTCGTTCTGAACAGGGCCTGCGTCCTTGCCTCCATACTGCCGGCGACGGAGGATCTGGAGCGGGATGTCGAGATCTTCGAGAAGCTGATGGGGATGGCGGATGAGACCTTTGGGCGGCGTTTCACCGGCGGCCCCTCTGCCTTCGCCAAGCTGTTCCCCCTGCATGCGGATTCTGTGGCCACCGGGAAGGATCTTGAGTGGAAAATCACCCTAAACGATAATCAGGGACGAGGCTTGGAAGCGGAGCAAATCATTGCTCGGGTCGGGGAGGATATCCCGGACTGGGTCAGGCGTGACCTCGCAAGCATTGCCGGGGGTGAACACCCCCAGGGAGATCCAAAAGAGCTCGTTGCGGCCCTACCTGATGAGTGGGAAACCTTCGTGGAAGAGAAGCATCGCCGCTGGACCTGGCGTGATGACCTGACGGAACAGGAGCGGGAACGCCGCATTACCCGTGCGTTTATGACACTGCCCTACGCTGAGCGTCTTGAGAAGCTAAAACGACCTGAGGAGATCCCCGAAAATGATCTTCTCGCCGGCATCTGGGATGATGTGAATGCTCATCTGGGAACAAAGGCTTCGTCAATCCGTGACCTGGTGGGGCAACTCGGAATTATGCGTTTTGGCCGCCAGCCGAAGGTGGCGGATACTTTTTCCGGGTCAGGACAGATCCCGTTCGAGGCGGCGCGTATGGGATGTGATGCATATGCATCCGACCTGAACCCCGTCGCCTGCATGCTCACATGGGGCACCTTCAACATCGTAGGGACCGACCAAGCTACACAGGATGAGATGACTGCTGATCAAGAGCGTCTCGTCCGGGAGATCGACCGTGAGATCCGCGAACTCGGGATCGAACACGACGAACACGGGAACCGTGCCAAGGTCTATCTGTACTGCTTGGAAACCCGTTGCCCGCGGACCGGCTATATGGTTCCGATGGCACCCTCGTTCGTTATCTCCCGCAGAAGGGACGTCGTGGCCAAGCTGGTGCCAAACCACGAGGCCAAGAGATACGATTTCGAGATCATCATGGGCGCATCCGGGGAGGATATGCGGGAGGCGGCTCTCGGCACCTCGCGTGGTGGCCGCCTGTTCCACCCGCTCCTTGATGATGAGCTAGGGGTGTCAATCAAGGAGATCAGGGGGGACTATAAGGACGAGAACGGGGTAAACCAGAACCGTCTTCGGTTCTGGGAGAAGTCCGACTTCAAGCCGCGACCGGACGATATTTGGCAGGAGCGCCTCTACGCCATTCAGTGGATGGATGCGAAGGATCTTGCCAATGGGAAAGCGAACCCCCGGACTTGGTTCGCGGCCCCGAGTGACGCTGACCTTGATCGGGAACGCTTTGTAGAAGAGATCGTCGAAAAAAACCTGTCCGCCTGGCAAGAGGCAGGTCTTGTGCCGGATATGGAAATTGAACCCGGCTACAACACGAGCCAGCCAATCCGAGAACGTGGCTGGACCCACTGGCATCATCTATACACCCCGCGCAGCCTCCTGCTGGGAAGCATGGTCACAGCCCGATATAAGGCGGATCCGAGACATTTCTTGAACATCGCCATCTTCGCCAACCGGATGGCGCGAACGGTCGATTGGCATTCGGGTGAGGAGGCGGCAAACCACACCTTCACCAATCAGGCCATCAACACGATGCAGAACTACCCGGTCCGCGGCTTTACAGCCGCGAAGCGTCTCCTCGTCCCGAAGTATTTCTGCACGGGGCCGGTTTCAGGACACATCATAAACGCTCCATCGAACGAGATCTCTGAAGAAATGGACATCTTTCTGACTGATCCGCCCTACGCGGATGCGGTCCAGTATGACGAGATCACAGAGTTTTTCATCGCCTGGCTCCGGAAAAACCCTCCTGCGCCTTTCAACGACTGGATCTGGGATTCGCGCCGGAACGTGGCGATCAAAGGAGACGGACAGCCGTTTAAGGCCGCCATGGTGGAAACATATGCGGCCATGGCAAACCACATGGTCGACAACGGCCTTCAGATTGTCCAGTTTACCCATCAGGATACCAAGACTTGGTCCGACATGGCGCAAATTTTCTGGGGTGCCGGACTCCAGGTGGTTCAGGATTGGTACGTCTCGACCGAGAACATGACCGAGCTGAAGAAGGGCGGCTACGTCCAGGGGACCCACATGATTGTCCTGCGCAAACGCCAGGGCGAGAAGTCCGGCTACCCAGACGAGATCGTCCACGAGATCCGGGACGAGGTGGAGCGCCAGATCAATGAGATGATCGGGCTCAATGAGCAGATGGACGCGGCGCGCGGCGAGAACATCTTCAACGACGCTGACCTCCAGATGGCCGGCTACGCGGCCGCACTGCGGGTCCTGACCGCCTACACCAAGATAGACGGGGTCGACATGACCCGCGAGGCGCTGCGCCCCCGCAAAAAGGGGGAGACCACCATCGTCGATGAGCTGACCGAGTTCGCGGTCCAGACCGCAAACGAGTTCCTGGTCCCTGACGGGCTGGAGAGGGACCTGTGGCTGGAACTGAACGGGGCGGAGCGGTTCTACCTCAAGATGATGGACATCGAGGAGGCCGGCGAGGCGAAGCTGGACCAGTTCCAGAACTTCGCCAAAGCGTTCCGGGTCGGGGACTATGACGACATGATGGCGTCGAAATCCCCCAACAACGCCAAGCTGAAGACTGCGACCCAGCTCGGAAAGACCTCCATGGCGGAGGGTATCCCGTTCGGGCGGGACAGCATCGTCCGGCTCGCCCTGCGCGGGGTCTGGCGGGTCGCCAAGGAGGACGAGGTGGAAGAGGCACTGGAGGAGCTGCGCGAGTTCATCCCGGACTACCTGCGCAAGCGGGACGTGCTGCGCCAGATCGTGTCCTACGTGGCCGCGAAACGGGACCGGTCCGATCCGGACGAGGCCAGCGCGGCCCGGATCCTCGCGACCGCAATCCAGACGGAGCGGATATGATGAGGGGACCCGCGCCGTGCCGGACCTGATCTCCCGCTTCTCCTCCCGCAACCAGCGCCTCAGCCACGTGTTCCTGAAGGACCGGCTGAAGGGGGCCGAGACCTACGACCGGATCGCGGGGTATTTCCGCTCCTCCGTTTTTGATCTGATCCATGAGGAGATCAGCACGATCGGCCGGGTCCGGATCGTCTGCAACGCGGACCTAGACCCGCGCGATCTGACCGCCGCCACCTTGAGCCAGCGCGCGCGCGATCAGGCGCAGGTGGGACGGTGGCATGAGCAGGCGGACGAGGTGGACGCGCTCCTGGAGCGGCCCCGCTGGCGGCGCCTGCATCAGATCCTGACCGCAGGGAACGTGGAGATCCGGGTCGTCTCGCGCGACAACGCCCCGTTCCTGCACGGGAAGGCGGGGGTGATCACACGCCCGGACGGGACCACGTCGAGCTTCATCGGGTCCATCAACGAGACCGCGAACGGCTGGGCCCAGTCCTATGAGATGGTCTGGGAGGACCCGTCCCCGGACGCGGCTCAATGGATCCGCTCCGAGTTCGACTGGCTCTGGAAAAAGGGGGTCCCCCTCTCCCAGGCGGTGATCGACGAGATCGGCCGGACCGCGGAGAAGGTTGAGGTCCAGGTCGAGGAGATGCGGGGCGACCCGGTCGGGCTCGCAAAGGCCGTCACCGTGGAGAGCCCGCTGGTGCGCCGCGGCGAGGGGCTCGCCCCCTGGCAGAAGGCGTTCGTGAAGATCTTCGTCGAGCATGACCAGAAGTACGGGGCGGCCCGGCTCCTGCTCGCTGACGAGGTGGGGGTCGGCAAGACACTGTCGATGGCGGCCACGGGTGCGTTGTCGGTCCTGATGGGGCACGGGCCCTTCCTGATCCTGTGCCCGGCCACCCTGACCCTGCAATGGCAGATGGAGCTCTGGGACAAGCTGGGGCTCCCCTCCTGCGTCTGGGCCCGCGCGCCCCACAAGGGGTGGGTGGACCACCGCGGCCACCTCGTTCGGTCCCGGGACCCGGAGGACGTGCTACGCTGCCCGGGCCAGATCGGGATCGTCTCGACCGGCCTCCTGGTCAAAGGGGGTCCTGAGGCGCAGGCGCTGATGCGCGGCACTTACGGGATGATCGCGCTCGATGAGGGGCACAAGGCGCGCGTCAAACGCGGGATCGGGTACGATGAGCCGGAACCGGGTAAGCTCTACCGGGCCATGGAGCGGCTCGCGGGGCGGACCCGGCACCTGGTGATCGGGACCGCGACCCCGATCCAGACCAGACGTGAGGAGATCTGGGACCTGATCCGGCTCCTCGCCTATCAGAACGACCACGTCCTCGGCCGGCCGAGCGCATCGCGCTGGTGGGACCCGGAGCAGGCGCTGGACCTGATCTCCGGCCGCAACGCGCTGCCGGACCCGGAGACGGCCTGGCCCTGGCTCCGCTCCCCGCTGCCGCACGCCCGTGAGGCGTCCGTGTTCCGCAACATCCGGGACGATCTGCAGGCGGAGGATGACGCGTTCTTCACCGACAAGGGGATCTCCGCACTGGAGGACTTCACCCGGGACGAGCTGTCGGACTTATTGGAACAAGGTGATATCGCCCAGAACCTCCCCTTCATGCGCTACCACAACCCGCTCGGCCGCCACGTGGTCCTGCGCCGGCGCAAGACGCTGGAGGATGCGGGGCTGATGGACCGGATTGCGGTGAACATCCACCCGCGCCCTGGCGTCGCCCCGGGCGTGTTCGAACGCAGCGCGGTCCGGACACCGCACTTCTACGACCGGGCCTATGATGAGGTGCGCCAGTTCACCCGCGCGATGAAGGCGCGTCAGGCCGGGACCGGGTTTCTAGGGAACCTGATGATGCAGCGGATCTGCTCCTCCGTCGCGGCCGGGATGTCGACCGCCACGAAGATGCTTGAGAGCCGCCGCGCGGGGCTGCTTATGGAGGAGGCTGAGGACCCTGACCTGTTAGAGGCAATTGAGGAGATGGGGGCCGAGGCCTACGCCGCCGCGGTTGACGTTGAGGCGCTGCACTTAGAGCGGGTCCTCGCGATCCTTCAGGGGGCGAAATCTGAAGACCCAAAGGGGCGCGCCGTGATGCATTACCTCGATCAGGAGGGGTGGCTGGCGCTCGGCTGTATTATTTTCTCGCAGTATTACGACACCGCTCGCTGGGTGGGCGAGTTGATCAGCGATCGGCACCCGACGGAGCCGGTCGCCGTCTACGCCGGGGTCGGTAAATCCGGGATCCTGCTCGGCGGGGAGTGGCGGACGATCGACCGGGAGGACATCAAGCGGGGGGTCAAGGAGCGCAAGCTCCGGGTCGTCTGCGCCACGGACGCGGCCTGTGAGGGGCTGAACCTTCAAACCCTGGGAACTCTGATCAACGTGGACCTGCCCTGGAACCCATCCCGGCTGGAGCAGCGGATCGGCCGGATCAAGCGCTACGGGCAGCAGCGCCGCGAGGTGGACATGGCAAATCTGGTCTACGCGGGGACGATCGACGAGCGAGTCTACCAGCGTCTCTCGGAGCGGATGCAGGACCGGTATGACATCCTTGGGTCCCTGCCTGATACCATTGAGGATGACTGGATCGAGGATATCGAGCGGGTCGAAGAAGAGTTGAAGAGTTTTACTAAGCCCGAGAGCCCGGCAGATGTGTTCAGCCTCCGATACGGGGACTTCCTTAGTCTGGATGGGGAGGATCAGGGCTGGGAAGTATGGACCAAAGTGGTCGCGCGCCGAGACATCGAGGAGCGCCTGATGCGGCCCTGGAATGGCCGATCTTTATTGTAGAATATTGAGGGCTGTCAACCAAAAGCAGACAAGTGTCAACTGATGGTAGATAGATGAGTTTGGAGAGGGATTTGAGACGAAAAGAGGATATTGAGGTTCTATCGGGCCAGCTGGTTGCACAAAACATGATGCTGCAGATGCTGATAGGGCAAGTCACATTGAATGGGCCGGATCGCGGTGTCGAACTGCGCCACTCACTCGAAGCCGGGCTCGGTGCGATCAAAGGCAACCCCAATATGACGCAGCTAGAGAAGTTCGGCTGTGAAAAGACGCTGGAGGATGCGATCGACACGATTGATCAGATCCGCAAGCGAGCAGGTTTGGAGACATGAGCCTAGCGGCAAACCAACTTCAGCACTGCCTTTGGCTGCCAGAGTGCACTGTTAGCAAGCCAAGGGGTGGCCAATGGCATTCCGTTTCTGGCGTTGTGTTCGGTTATGCAGAAGATCACGAATTGGAAGACGTTCGGGTAATGCTGAACTTATGACAACCGGTTCCAACGGAATGATCGCGTAATATGGCTTTCACAGACTTTGGCAAAATACCGCATCAGGCGCGATAAACAGCCGCGTGTATGAGAAATTCAGGAAGGACGAGAATACATGGCGAGGTTTAATCCACATCACGACAACAGCAATCTCTACCCGGCGATGCGTGAATTTGCGTCTGAGTGCTTGTTGCGCGATGGGTCCGTTTTGCGGCCTGGACAATCGCTCTGGACGTCCGAGAACCTCGATGAGCTTGATCGTTCTTTCGTCCAAAACCCTGACGCGGGGGATGGCACATACTATGTCAAGCTGGGGCAGCAAGTCGCGCAGGGATCGCCCGAAAGTCGAAAGTTGATGGCCGAGCTGCATTGGCTGCTTTTTGCGTTTCCAAGTGATATTACTCCGTCAACGAAGGAAGAGCGCGTCCGTGAAATCTGGTCCTGGTCAGGTGAGGATTTGCCCGATGCCGTGCCTTTCCTGGATCATGGCATTCTCGAAGGTCTTGGTCATACCGGGCAAGCGTACAACAACCACCGCTGGCGTGAGCTGAGCTTTGTGATTGGTGCGCTTCAGCGCTGGAAAAAAATGTCCTCGGAGCAAAGGGAAGAGGTCCTTGCGCAGTCCGAGCGGTTCACGGCATTTTTGGACGATGCACCAGGCGTTGAAGGGCGGCAATTGCGCCATATCCTGCCGCACCTCCTGTTTCCTGACGAGTTCGAGCGTATTTCCAGCCCGCGCCACAAGCGTGAAATTCTCGAAGGCTTCGGCATCGCGACCCGTCGCGAGGTCAACAAGATGGACACTGCTTCACTTGACGTGGCGATTTTCAATTTGCGCAAGAAGCTGGAGACTGAGCACGGTCGGGAAGTCGATTTCTACGAGCCGGATATTGAGAGTAATTGGCGAGACCGTGGCGCAACCTATTTAATCAGCTGGAACCCGACGCGTTGGGAATGGGGGTCCTTCGCAGATGATCGGGAGGTCACTATTGATGGCAAGACCGTCACGCATCGCTGGCGAACCAGTTCAAAGAAACCCAAAGTTGATGATCGTGTGTATCTGCTTCGCACAGGGCTGGAACCGCGCGGGATCATCGCACGCGGTAAGGTCGTCAAGGCCCCCTATATCGACGCACATTGGGATGAGGCAAAGGCGCAAAGCGGGGAGACAACCGATTTCATCGATGTCGAATTCGAGGATATCCGTGATCCGGCGCTGGATGCATTCGTGCCTGTGGCTCTCTTGGCCAGCAAGATTGCAGGGCAGGACTGGAGCCCGCAATCGTCGGGTATTGTTATCAAACCTACGGCGGTTCGCGCGTTGAATCGCCTGTGGGAAGCGGCGGAGCCCGCGCAGGCAGTGGTAAACACTACAACGAAGGGAGGCAGCGCTATGGCGCAAAACCTGATCCTTTATGGTCCACCTGGGACAGGAAAGACCTACACCTCTGCGGCAGAAGCTGTCCGTCTGTGCGGCGAGCCGGTGCCGACTGATCGTGACGCGCTGATGGATGTCTATGATCGCCTGCTGGCCGAAGGTCGGATCGAATTCGTCACATTCCACCAGTCGATGGCTTATGAAGATTTCGTCGAAGGGCGGCAGCCCATGACCGGATCTGAGGACGAGGAAGGCGCGGCTACGACGGGGTTCAGACTGGAAACCGTGCCCGGGACTTTTCGGCGTATCGCCAAGCGCGCCGAGACCAGCCGAGGGCGCGCGTCAACCGCAGACAGCCCGAAGCTAGCAGGACGGCAAGTGTTCAAGATGTCGATCGGCGAGGCCAATAATCCCGAAGACGCACATCTTTTCGAGGATGCGATCAAGGGCGGCTATGCGGTTCTTGGATTTGAAGATATCGACTGGAGCGACAGGAAGTTTGAGGATCGGGAGGCCTTCATCGATGCCTGCAAAGCTCTGGGCGAACACAACGCGAATGTTGATGCCCGGTCTGGTGTTGTCCAGATGCCGTTCATCTTCCGCAACTGGGTGCGCAAGGGGGATATTGTCGTCGTTTCAAAGGGCAACGCCTTGTTCAGAGCCATTGGTGTCTTCACAGGCGACTACGACTTCTGTCCCAGACCAGAAGGTGACTATGGGCACCGGAGGGCTGTGCGTTGGATTTGGGTGGATCGGGAAGGCACTCCGGTCGAGGAAATCTATTCCCGCCGGTTCATGCAAAAATCGATTTACATGCTGTTTGACAGCGAACTGAACGTGCCTGCTCTTGAGCGCTATATGAACAGCCAGCAGGTTGAAGGCACGGCTGATCCGGAGCCTTTTGTCCTGATCATAGACGAGATCAACCGTGCCAACATCTCGAAGGTCTTCGGGGAGCTGATCACGCTGCTGGAGCCAGACAAACGGCTCGGTCAGCCCAACCAGATCAAGGTGCGTCTGCCCTATTCCGGAGACGAATTCGGGGTTCCGTCGAACCTGCACATCCTCGGTACGATGAACACAGCCGACCGGTCGATCGCGCTTCTGGACACAGCCCTGCGGAGGCGTTTCACCTTCCGTGAGCTGATGCCTGATCCGGCCGTTCTCGAAGATGCCGCGGAGCGCACCGGGATCGACCTGCCGCGCTTACTGGCCACGATCAATGATCGCATCGAGTACCTCTATGACCGCGAGCATCAGATCGGTCACGCGTATTTCACCAGCTGTGCAGCACCCGCCGATGTCGACGAGGTCATGCGTCACAAGGTAATCCCGCTACTCGCCGAGTATTTCTTCGAAGATTGGGCCAGGATCGCGGCAGTGCTGGGGGACCTAGAAACGCATGACCGCGACATCAGTGGTGGGTTCCTGAACCGTTCGATCCTGACTGCCCCGCCAGGGCTCGATAATGGTGAGGCTCTGCCCCGGTTTCGATGGTCGGTTCGCAACGTTGAGCAGGGCTTCGATTATGCGCGGCTGCTGGCCCCATGATCCGCCGCACCCTGCGTGAATGGCAGCGCATCGGCTACGGTGATGATGAGGACTCGATCCCTGAGGCACATGCTCACCGGATAGCAACCATCGCGCAGCAGTCTGCTTTCGCAGGCCGCAGCGGTGAAGGCGTACTGGAGCATGGCCGCAAGAGCCTGCGCGCGCGGGGTGTGGTTGGCGTCATTGCTGCTCCTGGATGCCAGCTCGAGATCCTGCCGAAGATCGAAGGGCTGGGTGAACGCGAACCCCATGAGGCCGACCTGCGCAGACGGCTTATTCACATGCTGGGTGTCGTGCATGACCTGCCCATCGATGCGGGATCCATGGCGCAGCTGGGCTGGCAACGGGACACTGTGCTCGAATTGCTGATCCGGCTGTTTTGTGGGCGACTTACTGATGCGGTGCGCCAGGGGATGCCCAGGCGGTATCTCGAGCATGAAGACGACCTGCCTTCACTGCGCGGGCGGCTGGATGTCACGCGGCAATTCTCACAACACGCTGTGGCGCCCCAGAAACTCGCTTGCCGTTTCGATGATCTTTCTCCTGACATCGCCCTGAACCGAGTGATGCGCGCGGCCATCACACGCCTGCAGCACCTGTCGCAGGCGTCCGACAACCAGCGGATGCTGCGAGAGCTTAGCTTCGCTTACGCCGATGTAACCGATGTGCCGGTCAAGGCGCTGCGCTGGGATATCATCACGCTTGATCGGACCAACCAACGCTGGCGGGATCTTCTTTCCTTCGCCCGGCTGTTTCTGTCGGACCGGCATCAACAGACCAGTGCAGGATCGATCAATGGTAACGCTTTGCTCTTTGAGATGAACACCCTTTTTGAGAACTATGTCGCCCGTCTACTGCCCCGCGCCCTGGCTGGCAGCGGTCTGCGTGTCGTCGCGCAAGGCGGTCATCGCGACTGCTTGTTCGAAGGAGAAACGGGCCGTTTTCGGACGAAGCCCGACCTGATCATCCGGCAGGGTGAGCGGGTCGTGATGGTTATCGATACGAAATGGAAGCGAATGACTCCACAGATTGACGATCCTAAACAGGGCGTCAGTCAGGGGGATGTCTATCAACTTATGGCCTATAGCCAGTTGTATGACTGCCCGAATGTCATGCTGCTTTATCCGCATCATGGTGCGCTTCCAGCCGATCCGATATTCACAAGATATGCGATCGGCGCAAAAAACGCTCCGGTGACCCTGTCTGTCGCGACATTGGACGTTACCAGAACATCGCGTCGGCATATCGATGACTTACAGCAGCTGATCGATCTCTGCCATCCTGCAGCCATGCCTGCTTGAAATTGGTATGGCTATTGTACCTTTAATCCCGCCTGGTTGGGTTATGATCATTTCGGGCAGTCTCGAAGCTCCCGCTGATCATCCTTGGATCGATTTCTGGCTCGTCCCATTTTGCTGCAGCGCCCATCCAGCGCTCGATCTGGGCCTGAAGCTTGGGGTCGTCGGCGCAGAGGTGGAATGTGTAGAGGCGGTTAACGATATTGCGCATCAGGTCGCGCATCTCGGCGTCATCAATGTGTGAAGCGTCAGACCACGGAATAAGCCGACCCTCAGCATCCACGACAAAGACATCCGAATAGTCGCCAGTTCGGGTGATAGGCCGGAGGCCGGCATGCAGTGTTTCCAGTTGCGTGTTGCGCACGCACAGCATGCCCATGATTCTGGCGAGGTTTGCGGCAACGCGTTTTTCGTCTCCGGGTGTCATTTGGTTAGTTTAGCGAGATCGCGCGGACCGCGCCATCACTTTGGCTTTCTCTTTCCCCGTCATCGACAGGCCCGCGCCTGATCACGCAAGACTGCATAATCGGCTAGCCAGCTAACGATAACCGCCCCTTCCGGCAGAGCTGCGACTTCCGCCGCCACACGCGCCTGCTCGGCCTCGCTATACTCCACCACCAGTGGGCAGGCGCTGTGCCGTCCGTCAGAACCCACCCCCTCGCAGCCGTTCAAGAAGATCATCGCGGCTGCGAGGGCGGCGGCTTGCTGCGTCCAGCATCTGGCGTTGTACGACATTGTCGCGCTCCAATGTTTCCAGCCGCCCAGCGGCGCGGCCTGCGCGCTCACCGGCCCGGCGAAGGTTGAGGATGAAGAGCGCGACTGTGAGGGCGGCAAGGACCACCCCGGCTGCCCAGCGCGCCCAAGGCCGGACGATGAACCCGGCGAGAATGGTGCTCCACATCAGCGTGCCCCCCGCTTCCAGTCATCCACCCGCGCCCAGACCGCGACGGCAATCCCCGCCAGTGCCAATGCGATGAAGACCCAGCGGAGGGTGTCGAGATGCGGCACCAGCGGCAAGATCGCCCCCTGCGCTTCCACCAGCGCTTCCTGGGCGACTTCGACCCCGGCGGCACCAAGCGTGGCAACCCCGGCTGCACCAGTTCCACGCAATGTCCGGCTCTGGGCCAGCACCTCGCGCGCGTTCGGCGTCTCGGCGGCAAACGGCACCGCCTGCACCGGAAACCGCGCGCCCCATTGGCGTGCTGGCCCTAGGTCGACATGGATGAACCCCGAGCGCGGATAAAACCCGAACCCAAGGAACCCGACCTCGCGGGCCGCGGCCTCAAACGCAACTGGATCGTGGTTCGACATGGCGATATCAAACGCCGCACCTTCCATGTGCTTTGACCGCATCGCGCCACCAACGCCGCGGTTGTGCTCCGGGCTGCGATAGGCAGACCGTACGATCAGTGGCTTACCCAGGCGGTCGCGCAGCGCCTGCAGTTTGTCGAGCGCGGGCGCGTTGATCAGCAGCTTGCCAGTTCCACGGCAGGCAATCTCTGCGGGCGAAAAGTTACCCCAGCGCCAGACGCTTTTTGGCACGTCGCGGAAGTGGGCATAGGTATTGTTGGTCATGATGGATCTCCAGAAATGCAAAACCCGCCTCTGGGGCGGGGCGGGTGGTAGGTTCAGGGGTAATTTGTGGGTCGGTCAGTCCGTGCGCCCGCGCTGGAAGGCTTCGAACATCACGTCACGCATGGCGCGGATGTCGGTCTCAATGCGGTCAAGCCGGTCAGCATCGGCCTTTCGGTCCTCAGCGCGCTGGGCGTCGATGCGGGTGCGCTCCGCGATAAGTTCGCGGTCCAGCCGCTGTAGCAGGGCTTCATTGGTAAAGGCGCGGCGGGTGATGGCGGCGATCAGGGCGAGAAAGCCGCCGATCAACGCGGTGATGGCGGCTGTCAGACCGTGATCGCGGAAGGCTTGCCCGACCTCGGCAAAGCGGCTCGGGGTGTCATCACTCATAATGCAGCTCCCAGCATAAGGTAATGGATGGCGATGCGCACCACGCCTCCGGTGAAAGCACCGCCGTTCGCAGTGAGCACGATCGGCGTGTCAGCATAAAACGCCTGCGGGCCGATCACGCCCACGTTTGTGCTCCCGGCAGCCACGCCGAGCGCGCCGCCAAACTTGTCCGTCTCGCCTACGATCCCGCAGTCGTAGGAGGTCGCTCCGGTGACCGTGGTCGCGGTGCGGGTCGAAACGCCGAGAAGGATCGAGCGATCAGGGATCTGAATGCTTGAGTCGACGCTTGCGCCCGAAAGCCCGCTCAGCGTCTGTTCGAGGACGCCCATACCTGTGTGGGACCCCTGAGGCCCGCGCGCGACCTGCACCTGCTGCGCGCGCAGCATGGGTTCCCAGCCAATCGCTGTGCGAAGATAGACCGCACCCTCGTCAGCAACATAAGCGCGCCAGCCCTCGGTAGCGCCAAGACGCAGCCACGCACCATCTGCGCGGAACGCCACATCGCCGTCCCAGCCTGACCAAGCGCCCGCCGCATTTGCGGGCACGATGTAGGCGGAGCCGTCAACCGGGCTCCCGGGAGGAGAGATCGTGTCCTTGTCCAAGACCGAAAGCTGGACGATCCCGTCCAGCAGACGGAGCGCCTCGTTGTGCGTGATGTGCTTTTGAGCCTGCGAGGCCATGATGAATGGCAGTGCAAGCCGCGTGGTGTTCTGAGACATGAGTTCCCCTTAGAATTGTAGAATGACGTCAGCGGGAGCGCCGCGCCCAAACGTCGCCGAAAGCTGAACAATGCGAATGCGCAGAGTGTCTCCCGGCGCAAGGGCTGCGCCGAAATCCGAGACCTGATCTGCTTGCGTGTAGACGACGCTCGGGGTCGTGGCAGGCAGTGTCCGCAGAACATTTGCACCGTTCAGGATGTCGACCTCATATGCCTGCGATGGTTCAGTCATGGGGATTTCTGCGGCGGCCCAATTATCCGCGCCCAGATCCCGATCGCGCCGCACCCAGCTGATTATGAAGTCGCCCGGCACCCGCCCGCGCCGGGACGGCTGTGCAACATGAACTGGCGAGAATGGTCGCAGGCCTTCGCCGGTCGGCGTGTGCTGAACACCGATCATGCGCGGATCCGCAAAACCCATCCCGACCGGACCGATCCGCCAATTCCAAGGCAAAGCCAGATCGGCAGTCGATATCGGGACAGGCACCAATGCCGAGCTGATCAGCAAGACACGATTGCCCGTTGATTTCGGCGCATCGATGAAGCGCTCGGTGCCGCGGATGCCGCGCAGCAGGCGCGTCAGCTTGTATCGCCGCTCCCCAATCAGCTCGACTGTCCCGGCCTGGACGATCTCCCAATCGCCCGCGTCTGTCTGGATTGCAAAGCTGTTGGCCCCCGCAAAGAGCAAGGCATCCGAGACGCTGGATATCGTCCCATCGACCAGCTCGATCACCAGTTCGTTGCCAAGATCAAACACCGCAGAGGGACCGGGCTCGAGGGGCTCAAGCAAGGAGCCGAAAATAGTGCGCTGTGAGACAGAGCCGATTTCGGTGAACCCATCGGTGGATGACGATCGCCAGACTGCCAGCGCGCCCGGCCAAGGCTGCGCATAAATGCCCATCAGAGGCTGGTGCGGCTCATCATTGTCGAACAGCACGGGAAGGTCGAGAAACTGCACGAGGGCACCGGTGAAGGGCGTGAGCAGCGCAAGGGAGGTCGCGCGCGATCCCGCGACAGGCAAATCGTAAAGCTCGCGATCGATGCGGATGGCTTCGAGCGCGCGATCCAATCCATCGCTCAGGGACGCGATCCGGAAATCCACGCCGCGCGTGTCGTGCTCGAGCGTTATGACATCACTTGCATCGAGCGCGATAAAGGAAGGCGGCAATCGGAACGTCGCACGCTCGCGACCCACCCAAGCCTCATTCAGCGCGCGCGCGACCTGGCGCTCGGACATTTCTGGTGGCACTGCGAAGGGAAACGCCTCGACCATGATCCGCGCGCTCTCGACCGTGATGCGCTGCGCCTCGACCACAGCGGCGTCGTAGTCTTCGTCGGAGCGTGAAAGCTGCCATTTGAGGGCCAAGGGCAGTTCTGTCTCTTGGCCGCGCGTGAGTTCAAAGGATTCGCTGGCATCGCCGGATGACGCGACCAGATCGTCCAGCGTCACGGTGGCGCGAGAGCCGGACCCGCGCATGACAAAACGGATCACACCCTCACTCTCGATTGCGTCAAATCCAAAGTGGCGCATCAGAAGGCCGATGGAGTTGCGCGGCGACTCGATGGCTGTGATGGCGTAGCCTTCCACCGCTCCGTGCAGGCCTGAGACGTCGATGCGGCTCTCTGGCAGCCCAGCGCGCTTGCACAGATGGCGCACCAGCGCCGCGAGTGACACCGAGCCGAGGCGACCGGTGAGCCAGTGGCCGAGCTGCCAGTTGTCTGCATCCGCCCAGATTTCTTTGAGAGAGGGGAAGTACGGATAGGGGCGTGCGTCCCAGGCCCAGGCTGCGCCCTCCGCCATGTTGACCATCCGCGCACCGTTCACAGACGACACGGGGTTGTTCGCCGCCTCCGACCAATAGAGGTACGTGGCCTCCAAATAGGCGCGCTGAATGGCGTCGTCTCGATACCCCCGCGAAAAGTAGGGGACGAAGGACTCGGAGGACTTGGGGTCAAAGAACACGTTCGGCTGGTTGGTGCCCCGGTCGATTGCTGGACAGCCAAGCTCCGTGAACCAGAAGGGCTTTGACTGCGGCACCCAAGCGGTGGGCGTGGCGCTTTCAATGCCGCGAGGACGATTGAAATGCTGGTTTGACCACCAGCTGCGTAAATCCTTGTTGCGAAACACCCACGGCTTGCCTGACGCGCCGTCTGTTATGGGGGTGCGGTTTTGCACCAAGCGATCTGTCAATGTGGCGTAGAACCACTCGAAGCCTTCGCCGCCCTCGATGTTCCCCTGAAGATATCCGCGATCGTAGATTGAGGGCACACCGGCCTGCGCGTCCTCATGGTCAAACCCGTCGCGCCAATCGGACAGCGGCATGTAATTGTCGATCCCGACGAAGTCGATCACCGGGTCCGCCCAAAGGGGATCGAGGTGGAAGAACACATCGCCGCTGCCATCGCCCGGCTGGTGGCCGGAATACTCTGACCAGTCTGCCGCATAGCTGATCTTCGTCCCCGGTCCGACGATGGAGCGCACGTCCGACGCGAGATTGCGCAGCCGGGTCACGGCGGCGAAGTTGCCAGAGCCGCCGCGCACGGACGTCAGACTGCGCAGTTCCGACCCGATGATGAAGGCATCTACGCCGCCCGCTGCTGCGCACAGATGCGCATAGTGCAGGATCATCCGCCGCAGGCCAAAGTCAGCGCCGCCCGACCAGCTCACCGTTTCACCCGAGACCGAGAAGTTGGCAGGGGTCGCGCTGCCGAAGAAGGCATCGACCTGGCTCGTCCCGGCCGGTGTCTGGTCTGCGCTCCCCGCGAAGCCCGCGGCCGGGCTGCAGGTAATACGGCCCCGCCAGGGAAACGCTGGCTGGCCCACCTGCGCTGCGTTGTCGCTATATGGGTTTGGCAGCGTGTTGTTCTCGGGCACGTCCATGAGAAGGAACGGATAGAAGGTCACGCGATACCCTCGCGCCTTCAGGTGCTTGATCGCCTGCACGACGGAAAAGTCGGAGGGCGTTCCACCGTAGACCGGTCGCCCGTCTAAACTGCTGACCAGATAGGCTTGGGCGCGAGAAATGCCATTGACCGACCATTCCGGAGTTGTCGACTTGCTGCTGACCTCCACGCCCGGTCTGATCGTGCAATTTCCGGCGCGCAGATCATTTCCGAACCACGCCACCACGAGCGAGACGCTCTCCACGCCCGGCACCAGCTCCTGCAGGTGGTCGATTGAAGTCACGAAGTCAGATTGCGAGATGCGCGCCACCGCGTTCTCGATGCTTCGGATGCCGTCCTGCAAGCCGCTACGCTGCGACTCGATGATCTGCACGGCATAGACAAACTCACCCGATGCTGGGATCACTGTCACCGCGCGGACGCAGCCTTCAGCCACATCCTGATCCGGGATTGGACGATAGACCTCGAAAGTCAGCTGAGGGATGCGGTTCCCGAAATCCTCAAGGTCCAAGTCCTCAAAGACAATATATGCCAATCCCCGATATGCTGGCGTGCGCGCTGCGCCCATTTTTGCCTGGATCAGAGGGTCGCGCGGCTGTTCTTCATTGCCAAGGTACACGCTGATATCGTTGCCAGAAATATCCAGCAGCTTGCCGTCGGCCCAGACGCGCCCGATCCCGGTGATCGGTCCCTCGCACAGCCCGACAGCGAAGCTGGCAGAGTAGAAATACTCGACCGTTGTGCTGCTCGCACGCGGGCCAAAGAGACCAAAGCGCCGTGGTCCTCGGATGGTGGTTGTGACATTCCGCTCCTCATAATCTGTCGCCCAGATGATGTTGCCCGCGACCCGCATGCGCCCGAACAAGCGCGTAATTCCGACGCCCTCCGCGCTGCTTGTGACGCGCACGGCATCCAGACGCGCGCCCTCAAATCGCTGGTTCTGATTTCCAGCCACCAAGCCCGCATCGATCATGCTGCCAAGGCTTGAGCCGACGAAGCCACCAATCGTGGCCGCAGTAACGCCCAAGATCGAGCCGCCGATGCCGGTGCCGATGGCGCTGCCCACGGCACCCAAGACTAAAGTTGCCATTCAAGAAACCTTTCAGTCCGGAAACCGGAACACGAATGCAGCGCGACGCCACCAAGCAGGTGTCACACGCTCTTCAATCACGCCCAGACGCGAATGCGCGTGGACCATTGTGTTTGCATCGACCAGGACGCCCGCATGCTTGGCCATTGCCCAAGTGCGCATGCGAAACAGCAGCAAGTCGCCTGGCAAAACGTCGCCGTCGACAGCGCGCATGTGCGCCGCGAAACCGTCGCGCAGCACCTCGCGCGCATTGCTTTCGCCCCAGTCCAGCGAATAGGCTGGCACATTGAACGCCTCGCGACCGACCACATCGCGCCAGACGCCGCGCACGAGCCCCAGACAGTCGCAGCCGACACCTTGCAGTGAGGCTTGATGATGAAACGGCGTGCCAATCCATGCGCGCGCCGATGCCACGACCTGCGCGGGATCAGCGGCTGGCATCACAAGACCCGGCCCGTGTTGCCATTGCCCTGCGTGGCATAGCGCAGGACAGTGTCCGGGCCCGGGATGTCGGGAAAGCCTCTGAAGTTCGCGGCGTTGGAGAACTTCGCAGCACAGGTCTCAATCCGCTTGTCGCAGCCCGCCGTTATGGTGAACGTGTCGCCCTCGGCGATCGTTCGAATAGGATCAGCCATCAAGGTGATGAACGCAGTCGTGCCATCAACATCGTGGCGCATGACTTCAGCCTTGCGGCCTTGGTTTTCTCCGCTGGTCCATTCGACCACGCCTGCAGCGAACCAGCGCACGCCATAGGCGCTCAGCGCGGTCGTGGTGAACACGCGGCCGCGAGGCACGGACGCGACTGCGCCGCTTCCACGGACAGCCGAGGACGCCAGATTGACGCGGCAGCGAGCATCGCCCAGCGCTGCGTCGCAGGTTGCCTGGTAGCTTCGCCCGACCTGCTGGTTCAGGACATGCGCCATGCTGCGCACCTCTGCCACGAAGGAGACCAGACCGCGTCTGATTTCTCCGATCGAGCCGCGGCGCATAAGCACGCGCTGGTCGGTGTCCTGCCAGTTGACGCGGAACACTTCGCCATCCGCGTTGTCCCAGCGTCCGTCGATGATGTCAGCCTCGGTGATCCGGTCAGAGGACAACACGCCCTCAGCGTCCTGCGCATCGACAGACAGCTCAGACCCTTGGCGCAGCTCAGACGGGATCAGCCCCGCTTCACTCTCAAAGTCCGTCCCGTCGAAAGTCAGAGTGCGGTCGTGATCTGTGAAGCCGAACGCCTGTCCGTCCGCACGTGTGATGCGCCAGCACCAGGCGAGTGTGGTCGTGCCGCTGTCGAGATGGGCTTGCAGATCGTCGGACAATGCCTTCATGGCCGGTCTTCCAACGCCGTGCTGGGTGATCCCAAACCCTCCCGCGCGACGATCTCATCCATCACTTCCAGCAAGCACTGGAAGGTCGCGCGCGCCTGCTGCGTTGCCTCCAGTCTGCTGCGCGCCGCTACAATCCATGCTTTCGAGGCAGCGGCATCAAGATAGGAAGTGTGCAGCGACGGCAGGCCGCGCTTGGCCATCTTGGGGGCCATCACGCGACCGCCAGACCTGTGCGCGCCGTGCAGTACGTAGACCGCGCCAGTCACTTCACTGCCTACGAGGCTGGCCGCAAAGGTAAGCGCTGCCGCACTCGGGCGGGCCGTGGGCAGGACGGACAGGTCCGCAGCGAGAAGCCCGTCGCGCGACATTTGCGCAGGTAGTGACTGATCCACGACGCTATGCAGGCAACGGAATGCCCAGAGCCAGTCTGCCCATTCCTGCGGCGGCACAGTCCCATCGGACATCCGCTGCCCGACAGGATGCGCCTCGCAGGCGTGATGCAGATCGCGGGTCGCTTCCCAGAGACCACCCATCGCCTTCACGGTTGATCCCCGACATAAGCGTGGTCGCCCCAGCTTGCGATGGTCGCTTCGGTTATGCCAGCGACCTTCTCAGCTACCTGCTCAAGCGTCTCGTAGGGGCGGCTTTGGATGATAGACATTGCGAGCATGTCACCAACACCAGACAACAATGTGAGTGACGTTAGATCTGCTGAGTTCAAGTTCAGAGGATCAACCTCGAACCAACGATCAAAATCGCGCATAAGCTCGACAGCCACACTCCGACGAAAGAATATCTCCATCTCCGGAAGTCCGCTTGTTATTTGATACCCAACCAAGATTTCAAAGAAGTATGCTATGCTGGTATTGTCGTGAACCACGACCCAGCAGTCTTTCTCGGCTATCAGATCATTCATGCTACAAGTCCTCTGTCGCTGATTGTCCAGTTGTTTGGTGCCGATGTGAGTGTGTTTCTAGCTGCCTGACCAGCAGAAGAATACTTGCCAGCTATGATCAAAGCTATATTTGGCCGCACGGCCTGAGCAGCCCATCCGATCAGTGTGGCATCATAATTTGATGTAGAAAATCCATCAGTCGCAGCAAATACTGACTGGTTGAAATTCAACAAAGACGTCACGTTCGAGATGTCCCAACCAGAAAGATCCTGATCGAAGTCAAACGCCCCCTGAAACATACTGTCCAGATTAGTGAAGCCGCTCGTATCCCAAGTTCCGATAGGTTGGTTGAACTTCCGAGCATTTACGAACATCGCAGAACCAGAGATAACAGAAGACGTATCCCAGTTGCCGATGCTTGGTGAACCACCGTTATTGAATTCTGCACTGTCTGAAAACATGGAAGCCATGACCGTGACGTTCGAGACGTTCCACGCACCGATGTTCTGATCAAACAAAGGCATACCCCGCATCATGCTGTTCATGTCCGTTGCGGAAGATACGTTCCAGTTTCCGATACTCGCGGAGCCACCGTTATTGAACGCTACGGCAGAAGAAAACATATTGCTGAAGTCAGTACCAGAAGAAACATCCCAAGCGCCGATGTCTTGATTGAACGCTCTGGCGCTGTTGAACAATCTGGAAAAATTCGTATTTCTCGAAACATCCCAACTCCCGATTGGCTGGTTGAAGGAAGTTGCTTCTCTGAAAATGTTGTCGACAGATATACAGGATGTCAGGCTCCAATTGTTGATATCAGGAGAGCCGCCGTTATTGAAGACTGAATTCTGATAGAACATGCTCCCAATATTAACCACAGAAGACATGTCCCAAGAACCAATCGGTTGGTTGAAAGAACATGCTCTGAACATAGAGCTCATTGATGTTGCAGAACTCGTATTCCAGTTCTGTATATCCGGTGAACCACCATTGTTGAACTGGGAATGAAAGAACATGAATCCCATGTCTGCAATCAGACCAACATCCCAAGCACCAATGTTCTGGTTGAATGCACTGCTGTTAAAAATAGAAGTCATAATGGTGGCGGAGCTCGTGTCCCAGTCACCTATGGGCTGGTTGAAGGAAGAAGTCCCGACGAACATTCTGGCCATATTCGTGAAGCTGGATGTGTTCCAGTTATTGATAGAAGGGGAACCACCGTTGTTGAATGAGCTGGCATTTTGAAATGTCTCCAGTGTATTTGCGACACCCGAAACATCCCAAGCGCCGATGTCTTGATTAAACAAAGTCGCCTGTTCAAACACTTCTTGCAGCGAATTCACCCCACCGACATACCAAGAACCAATCGGCTGGTTGAACACAGATGCGCCCTGGAACATATAGATCATAAGCGTCAAAGACGATGTATCCCAGTTGTTGATGCTCGGAACACCGCCGTTGTTGAATGCCACCGCGCCGTTGAACATGCCTATCATGTTTGTGACTGCACTCATGTCCCAGTCACCAATGTCTTGGTTGAATAGGTTTGTGGAGCGGAACATATATTCAGCAGTCAGCAAGCTGCCCATGCCCCAGTTGCCAATCGGTTGGTTGAACACGGTAGCAAAACCGAACATCTGTGACGCATTTATCAGGTTCGGGAACCGCCAGTTGTTGATCGACGGTGAGCCGCCGTTGTCAAACTGTGACGCACTGTAGAACATGAAACTTGTATTTGTGACGTACTGAGTATCCCAAGATCCGATGTCTAGGTTCATCTGACTGTCGCGGAACAGGTTTCCTATATTGAACACA
>Ga0136600_1000238_pt1 | contig 30580 bp, 29 predicted proteins | sample AntRauMFilla2698_FD_104634 | JGI IMG/M metagenome (GOLD analysis project Ga0136600, IMG submission 104634) | Saline lake microbial communities from Rauer Islands, Antarctica - Metagenome Filla 2 #698 | ecosystem: Environmental > Aquatic > Non-marine Saline and Alkaline > Saline | place...
AACCATTCAGGATTATTGGGATTGTGTTTCAGAAACTTACTCCACAATACAAATGCCGCATCAGCCATCCCCATGGGCATTCCGGGATGACCCGAATTAGCTTTTTGAACGGCATCTATAGAAAGTGTTCTGATGGTATCAACACAGAGTTGTTCTACATTTTTACTCATAACAGTGATTTAGAATGTATGTTAATTGGGCTTTTTTAATTGTGACCAAAGATACGGGATGCGGAAGCTATTCGAAAACAAAGTTCTGTGAAAGGATTTAGCCCTGATTGCGGGACGGCAGAGCCTCCGACCATCTGGCGGACTGGATGGGTTGTTTTTACCGTAATTTCACGACGAGAGTCTTCACGTTAAGTCAGGAGTTCTGAAGCTTCAATAATAGATTAAGACATTTCCCCACATAAAAAAGGCTGTGTTTCAGTAAAGAAACACAGCCTTTTAAAGTAATTTGATTTAGCTGATTAGTTTTGAGCGAGCTTATCACACTCAAGCTCAAACTTCATCTGATACTCAGCACTGTTTTTAAGATCACCAAAAGCGGCTTGCTTAAATTCTCCACAGGCTTCTGCTCTGTTTCCGAGCTTCATCTGAGCAACTGCAATCTCATAATGAATTTTAGCTGTTTCACTTTTTCCACGGTTTTCAAGCTCAAGAGCTTTTTTCCCATGATCAAGTGCTTTTTGTGAATTGTTCACCTTGTTGTAGGTCTCAGAAAGTCGAAAATGCAAGTTCACTGACTCATTATCATACTTGAGTCCGCGAGAATATTGTTCAATCGCTTTTTGGTAATTCTTACTGTCGAAATATTCTTTTCCATCAATCAGAAGTACACCAACTAACTGACTTTTTGCAGCTTTTTCAATAGAGCTGTTATTAGTCTTCTGAGCTAAGCGAATAGCGGTATCAAAGTTGTCTTCAGCCTTACGAAGCAGTTCAACCTCTTCTTCACCGGAAGCGTTATCAGACAGTTTATTATAGTTTTGTCCCAGCTGATAATAAGCTGTGGCGTAGGTTGAATCGTATTCAATGGCTTTGTTATTAACCTCAATAGCCTCCTCATACTTACCCTGCTGATAAAGCAGTTCAGCATCTTTTTTGTAAAGCTTTGGGATGTTAACATCTACATTGTATGCAATTTTTTCGCTGTACCCACTTTCGTACTCAAGAGCATATTCTTTAGCGAGTAACATTGCTCCAATTGCTCCATCAATATCATTTTCAGATAATTTTTCTCCGGCAACTTTATATTGCTGATAGGAGATTTGTTGTTTGGCTTTGTCGGCCAGTTCAATTGCGTTCGCCTCCTCCATATCTTTAGTAATATCTACTACCGTGATATATTTTGTGATGGCTTGTTCGCGATCACCTTCTTTTGCGAGTGAAAAACCTTCATTGAAAGTTTTTACCGCATCGGAGTATGACTGAGCCGATACCTGAGCGGTAACAAAAAAGGTTAAAACGGCTATCCAAATTGATGACTTAAGCATAAATAGGCTGTGTTTGTTACTGTTTGAGCTGTTAACGAATGAAATGTTTAAAATTGTATAATTGAATAAAATATCAGAAATAGTTCTATTGTGAAACTTTTTTATTCAGGAATCTTCAGTTCAAAATTACCACGGGGCAGTTGATCACTTATGATCCACGGGTTTAATCTCCGCACATCATAATAGGTGAATCCTTGTTTTTCCGCCCATTCGGGTATATCCGATATTCCCTTAGTGATTACAACGTCTTTCGTTTTCTCATTCCTGTAATATTCATCTTCAGGAAAACTAAAACCATAACGCGCGGGATTTTCAATAATTACTTTCGCGGCTAAAATTCGAAACATATAGCGTGATGTTTCATCATTCAGATACATATCATAATAATTATCGGTACGTTGATTTTTGATTGTACGACGAGTTCTGGCATTTCCCATATTATAAGCCGCCGCCGCTGTGGTCCATGAACCAAATTTCTTTTTGGAGTCTTTCATATATTTTGACGCTGCCCTCGTAGCTTTTTCGAGATGCATCCTTTCATCTATATATTTATTTATCCTGAGATTGTAAGATGGCGCTGTATACGGCATAAATTGCCAAATTCCTTTTGCCCCAACCGGTGATTCAATGGTAGGTATTAAATCACTCTCAACTGTCGCCAGGTAGATCAGGTCTTCGGGTACGTTTTCCTCTTTCAATAATTTTCGGAGTTCAGGATAAATCCGGGGGCCTCTTTTCATATAAAAAACTACCTGATAAAAGCGATGCGCCGTTATGTACAGCTCCTTCTCAAATCGCTCAAGAATCTCAGGCCGATGCAGTGGCACGGGCTCACCACAAAACGTCAGCTTTTCGGGAATTGGGAGTACAATGGGAATATTCGACAATGCGCCACTCTCTCTTCCATTGGGTTCAAAAACTGTCATCTTCTGTTCATTTTCATACGAAGATGGCTGATCAGCATCATTCAAAGCAAAGTAGGATGCCATTCCAATCACGGCAATGAGCAGAAATCCGATAATAAATGAAAAGCGAAGACTCATAATTTACAGAATCTAAAAATTGGGACTAAAGCTGTGACCTTTATGGAAATCACAAATTATATCCACCGTATCCTCAACTGAATCGGTGACATGAAAAAGTTTTAAGTCTTCCTCATTAATTGTTGATTCACCAACAAGTTTTGCTTTAATCCAGTCAACTAATCCATCCCAGTAATCACTTCCGAACAGTACAATTGGAAACGGATCTGTTTTTTTAGTTTGAATTAGTGTCAGTGATTCAAATAGCTCATCAAGTGTTCCGAATCCGCCGGGAAAAACCACAAAACCCTGGGCGTATTTGACGAACATAACTTTTCGCGCAAAGAAATAATCAAATTTTATATGATGATTGGGATCTACATATTTGTTGCAACTATCTTCAAACGGAAGAGAAATACTTAAGCCGACTGACTTCCCTTCACCCTGCATTGCGCCTTTGTTTCCGGCTTCCATAATTCCTGGTCCGCCGCCGGTAATAATCCCAAAACCTTCTTCTGTAAGCTTTTGAGCTACTTCAGTGGCAGATGCATAATATTTGTGATCAGACTTCAACCGCGCAGAACCAAAAATTGATACGCAAGGACCAACTTTATGAAGACTGTCGTAGCCTTCAACAAATTCGCCCATAATTTTGAACACTCTCCAGGTATCTTTCTCAATCGATCCTTCAAAAGTGTCGGGGACATTCATTTTTTTTCTGTTCATGCTTTAATTGTGCTAAAAATTGAAAGTTAGGGTGATGGTTGAAAAATGGCCATCAAACGAGGAGTGTGCGTTGAAACTCAGATCATCACTTACGTCAAAATCCCGCAAATGGGCAAAAATATAAGCATCGAGAATATTTAACCCATACGCCAGACCTGTCATCACAAACATCAAATCCCGAGTATTTTTGTAATAATTTCGACTGTGTCTCAACTGACTCGCAACAACATTTTCGAGATAACCGGGCGTGGAGCCAAATTTTTGATCGGTGTAGGTTCCCTGCTCAGGGTCGGCAAAGGAGTTGTAGTAAGCTGCTCTGTAATCGTCATATTTGCCATCCAGATAGATAGTATAACCAATTACCCCGCCCAAAGCGGCATAGATGATGGGTACTTTCCAATACTGCTTGTTTACCACTTGCCCCCATCCCGGAATCATCATCGACTTATACATTACGCCGAGTGGTTCAGGAACTGTATCTTTTTGAGTTGAAGTGAAACGATAGGTCGTGAAAGCTCCTTTTTCCAGTGATAATAATCGGCTTTCTGATTCATGGGAAAACGAAGTAGCAGATTCACCTCTTGTCACTGTGGAAGCATTGAAAAAAAAATGTTCGGAAGTGAGATTTTCCTCTTGATAATTTTGGGTTTGTGCCTGTTGATGTAAGCCCAGCGTGATCAGCATTAAAGCAGTTGCTGATTTAATTATTAGCGTGAGTCTGTGCGAAAAATCAAAGGGTTTCAAACATTGAGAGTAAGCGTTCAAGGTCATCCTCAGAATAGTATTCTATACGAATTTCTCCTCCTTTCTTCTTCGTTTTCAGCTCCACTTTGGTACTGAGTTTGGAACGAAGCCGTTTAGATATGGCATCGAGATGAATATCTATCTCTTCCCTTTTGGTTTTCTTTTTAGACGCGGGTTGGGACTTCTTGTTTGACAATTTTCGGACAGCGTCTTCAATCTGACGAACCGACCATCCCTCCTCAATCGTCTTATTCAGAATTTTTTCCTGAACTTTTTCATCTTCAATGCTGAGAAGTGAACGGGCATGTCCCGTTGAAATTTTACGCTGTTTCAAAGCCGATTGTATGGCTGGAGTCAGATTCAGCAAACGAAGCATATTTGTGACTGTTGTACGGTTTTTGCCGACTTTTTTAGCCACCTCTTCTTGCGTAAACGCACATTCTTCGATCAATTGCTGATAGCCAAGAGCTACTTCAATCGGGTTGAGTTGTTCTCGCTGAACATTTTCAATCAATGCAAAAGCGATGGCGTCGTTATCAGCTACTTCGCGAACATAGGCGGGTATCGAGTCAATGCCGGCCATTTTGGTTGCCCGCAGTCTTCGTTCGCCGCTGATTAGTTCAAATCTGTCGCCGCCCACTCTTCTTACCGTAATCGGCTGAATTAATCCATGCTGACGAATTGAATCAGACAATTCCTGCAATTTCAGCTCATTAAACTCTTTTCTTGGCTGATTGGGATTCGGACGAACGCTGGTAACGGGAACGTGTAATACCACATCCACTTTGTCTTCATTGGTGTGGACGTAAGGATTCGCGTTTTCATTTTGTTCTGTGCCTTCTTCGTTTTCTTTTGTTGAAGAATCGTAGTCTGGAAAATATGCTTCCAAACCTCTGCCAAGTGCTTTTCTTTTTGCCATATCATATCCGGTAGCTTACTACCTGCTTCTACTTTTCCGCGAAGATCGTGCTATGTTTAAATCTCTTCTTATTATTCTTGATAATCTCTTTTGATAATGCCAGATAATTTTGCGATCCGGTGCTTACTGAATCGTAAAGCAGAACCGGTTTTCCAAAACTCGGGGCTTCTGCCAATCGCACATTCCGGGCAATTACAGACTTAAAAACTTTGTCCTCAAAATATTTTTTAACCTGCTGAGCGACTTCATTACTCAAACGTGTTCGATTATCATACATCGTAAGCAGAACACCCTCAATTTCAAGAGCTGTATTCAGATGTTGTCGCACAATTTTAATTGTATTCAACAGCTGGCTAAGTCCTTCTAAGGCGAAATACTCACACTGAACCGGAATCAATACCGAATCGGATGCTGTGAGCGCGTTAATGGTTAGCAAACCAAGCGAAGGCGGACAATCAATTATGATGAAATCGTACTTCTTCTCTGTTTCTTCGAGAGCGGATTTGAGAATTTTTTCACGCTGCTGACGATCAATCATTTCAATCTCAGCGCCCACTAAATTTATGTGAGATGGAATCAAATCGAGATACTCCATCTGAGTTGAAATGGTGGCATCATTCACGCTCACACCACCTACCATCACTTCATAAATAGAGTGTTCAACACTTTTGGCATTGATGCCCAACCCGCTGCTGGAATTGCTTTGAGGATCGGTATCAATCAAAAGCGTAGGATGCTCGAGGGCAGCCAGACTGGCGGCCAGATTTATCGCCGTTGTCGTTTTTCCAACGCCGCCTTTTTGATTTGCAATAGAGATAATTTTACTCATATAGGTGATCTGCGAATACGATTGTTCGTTTCTGAATTTGGATTGAATATAATGGGATGCACTGCCTCAAACAAAGAAAATGAACCAAAACACCAACACACATTCAATTAGTTGAAATTACTTCAGAAGCAAGATTCGATGATGTTTTCGGTGTGTGGGACCAATAATTTCAACAATATAAACTCCCGATGACCTTTGTGCTGCCTGCCAAAGATAGTGATACGGCTGTTGATTATGAATGAAAACCTCCTGATTGTGGATAACTTCTCCAATTACATTCATAATCCTGATGGAATAGCCTGCACTCTGCTCAACATCCACTACAATGGTGGTTGACGGGTTAAATGGATTCGGATAGTTTGAAATTGAAATTTTTTCAGGATGCGTATTTTGCTGATTTATATCATCAAGATTGGTGGGAACAGTATCTGATGAACGTTTGAGATTTAGCGAGGCCAGCATTCCTCCCACATTAGCCGGGCGTTCCCAAAACGTATCATGATCCTGACGAACATAATTTATCACCGCCGAATCAACTCTTTGCCTGAACACAAACTGCTCTTCTAAAACTTTGGGGTCAGGTGTGTAAACGGGCGAAACCGCACCAACAGTATCATTTACATTACTGTAATACAAACCAATAACAACGTTAGATACATCGTAAAGCTCTGTTGTATCAGTAAAAACAAAGGTATAATCTCCAAGTCCTTGTGTTGGCAACACAACTGAAACAGGCGATGTGCCTCGCAGGGCGTTTGTTTCATCAAGACTGTCCAATTCAGGTTGATTAATCCAGAGTTTAGCCTCAATGGTCGCACCTAACAAACCGGTACTGTCGCTTCTTCCACCGTAAAAAAGCACATCTAACGAATTAATCTGAACTGTATCGAGGCTTTGTTGAAAATCGATTTTATTCAGTAAAAGTGTTCCAAATCCAAAGCGATACGAAAAGTACGCCGTAACGCTGTCCTGATAGAAGGCAAATGGTTTTTCAGCTCCGAGTTTGTTCAGTTGTTCAGATTGGAAAATATACTCCTCTTCAGAAAAAGAATGCACCGTCTGCTGAGCGAAGAGTCCGGTGAGGCCAATTTGAACACATAAAAAAAGCAGTAGAATGATTCGCATAGACGAACATAATACTGCCTTCATTGAAAAAGATAAAATTGATTTTAAATTAGTTCTTATAACATACTCCTATCTGTTTCGGGGCATTCTGGTAAGCATAATTTCATCAGACATAGGCTGATCAATTACAGGTTTATTAATTAACCGCAATTTCTTGGCATTTTTTAAAGCCATAGAATCATAATCAAGCCCTGAAACCTGACCTGAATTTACATTCTGAATAGTTATCACATCCTGACGATCCTGCCATGTTGCTACAGTACTGCTTTTTCCTTGCCTGGTGCTTGATGGCTGCTGATAATTGGTTTGTGATGCGGTAGTAGCGGTTTGTATCAGTTGGTCTGTGTTAGTTGGAGTTGAATTATTTGAACTATTGAATGAAATACCGAATAGAAAGGCCGTTATCAGCAAGGCTGCAGCAGCAGAATAGCGAACGGGAGCCTGTTTGAATAACCTGAACACCTTCTCTTTCCGGGCATTTTGCCGTGCTTTGGCCTGAATGACTTGAGTTAGTTCGGGAGGAACCTCGGTCTCACTTTTCCCCTCCTGGATTTTAAACAGTGTTCGTTTAAAGCATTCCACTTCAATGAGAATGTTCGGATCTGAGCGCATGTCCTCTTCAAATTGAGCGCGCTCAGTCGGATCCATTTCATTCATTACATATTTAATGCACTGTAGGTCAGTTGTTTGCATAAGCAGTTTCGTTCTGACGTTCCTGATCAAACATTTTTCTTAGGTTTATCAACGCGTATCTCATACGGCCGAGGGCTGTATTTATTGAAACGCCGGTAATATCAGCAATTTCTTTAAATGACAACTCATAATAATGTCGCATCATCACAACCTGCTTTTGTTCATCAGGCAGATTTGAGATGTGCTTCATCAGGCTTTTCTTATCCTGCTCAAACGAAAGCTCTTCGTCCTGACTTTTAGATCCCTCATCGGGAAGTCTGTTGTAGTAGTCAGTTTTTCGATCTTCATCGTCGTAGGCGCTCACATCAACAAAACGTTTGTGCTTTCTGATGTGGTCGATGGTGGCGTTGTGTGCAATTCGCATCACCCAGGCGATAAATTTCCCCTGTTCGTTGTATGTTGCGTCGAGTTTGGTGATGACTTTCGTGAAAGTATCCTGAAAAATATCACTGGCCACTTCTGTATTTCCAATCATACTTAAAATGTATGAATAGACTTTATTCTGATGGCGATTCATCAGTTCAGAAAAGGCTTTTTCATCGTTCTCATCACGATACAGCTTTACGAGCTCGTGATCGTCGAGATGCTGATATTGAGTGATATGATTTCTGAAGAATTTCATTATGATCACCTTAACGGTTAGTTTTCAGTTAATATTGCACAATCGCAATTAAAATGTTGATCACTGTGACAACTCAAATGAGTGAAATTTTACATCACAACAATGAAGCGCTTTTACGCTTCCAACCCTGGCTCTCTAAGTTGATGAACAGCAAAGGTGTTTCGCTTACATCTACATTAACAAAACGGGAGCGTTTAATAGTTCATAAGGGAAATAGCATAAATCTTACCAATTTTGAGACCGCCTGTCAGAATGACGTCCTTTCGATAAAAAAAGACAGTACAACTGATAAGCCACTCATTTGGGTGGGATTAGTCTCTCCCTCAGTGTTGGTTGATGTGTTAGAATCTACGCGTCGCCCGATAATTCTGCTTGAGAAAAATCCGGGTTTACTATACGAACTGCTTTCCCGATATGATGTTTCAGCATATTTAACTGAGCGTCGATTGCAGATTCCAAATCCACTAAAGTTTGTCACAACGTCAAAGAACGCGCGGTCAGATGAGGCCGAAATGGTGTGTTTTACTCCGTTCGACACTCTGTATCGCGACATCTACAATCTATATCAGAGAGGGGCAAGTGGAAAATCACATATTGATGTTATGATCGAAGGCGAGCTTTTTATGGATGATTGGTACGAAACGCTTGTCTCAGATGATATTCCCGCCTATTTTTTACATCCCAACTGGTATCCGCTTGAATTTATCGTTGATCAGCTAAGTAACGAATGTGTGAAAAGAGTATGGAGCATCAATCGGATAAAAAAACTGCCTGAGATGCTGTCCGTACTTAAAAAACCGTACTGCATCTATGAAATTGATCCTGACCTATCAGACTTAACGCCTCCCTCCCGTCACGATACTACCACATTATTTTGCTACAGAAAATCCCGGACGCAGGAATATCAAAAATTGGGTTGGGATTCCCATTATCTGCCGCTGGCAAGTAATCCAAAACGATTCAAGCCTTTTCATACACCCAAAAATAACTTTCACATAACATTTGTGGGCACGTCGATGTGGACCAACGCCCAAAAGTTGATCTCTTCTTTGAAATTGGAAGCTAATTCAGAGCAGCGATCTATCATTGAGCAGTTTGAGCAGAAACAACGGAACCAGCCTGAAACATATCTGGCCGGTTTATTTTCGGAAAAGTTGTCTGAAACCGGACTTCTTCCACCTGTGTCATTAACACTCGAATCTATTCTGCGGGAATATTCCGGAGCGGCTCACCGAAGCTTTTTGCTTATGAATATCGCCGGAAAATTTGGGGTTCAGGTTTGGGGAAATGAAGACTGGCAAATGATTTCAAAGCGGACCGATGGGTTTGACTACATGGGAAAAGCAAAACATTTGACCGAAGTTCCAGCCATCTACGCGCAGTCAAAAATTAATGTGGATATCGGAAGAATCTATCAGCAGGATATTGCCACTATGCGGGTATTTGACGTCATCACATCAAAGAAAGCGTTGATTACGAACTATCAGGATGGCGTTCCGGCTCCGAGACTTTTCGAAGAACCCCTGGTTTCCTACTCAAAAGCTGACGAGATGCTTGAAAGGATTGAAGAAGTATTATCATGGTCAAACACCCGATACTCAGAGCACACGGAAACGCTGTATCAGGAACTGCTTGAGAAGCACACGTTTGGTGATCGATTGAAGGAAATGCTGGTCTTATAAACTTTCGGTGTCTATAGCAACTTTCAACCTTAAAGAACTTCAAAACAATTCGTCAAACAGCTTTGTTGTGGTGCAAAAGTGTGAGAGTGAGTTCTGTCGTCAGACGGGAATATCTTTTTTTACAGCAGTGAACTAAAGACACTGCAAACATCTATATATATGCAAACGACTTCCGAAGTCATTTCAACACTATTCCAGGCATAGAAATACCTTTAAAACTTCGCTCACGGCGACTTCTGAAGTCTTTCTTTTATTGGCAGAAAATCTAATGATCTTCTGGACGAGGTCTTCGATTGTCTTTCTATTTTTGGCGACAATCACTCCACCGCCGGGGTGTCATAAAATTCGCGGATACTTTGGGCGGTTTTGGGACCAACCACAGATGCAAGTTCATCCACAGAAGCTTCCCGAACTCTCTTGGCTGAGCCCAATTCTTTAATCAGCTTTTCTCTCGTTGCAGGACCAATGCCCGGAATTTGCTCCAATTCGCTCTGAATAGTTCGCTTTCTTCTTTTCTCCCGGTGAAATGTAATGGCAAAACGGTGAGCTTCGTCCCGCAATCGCTGAATGAGTTTGAGTCCTGATGAAGTTTTGGGAATCATGATTGGCTCTGCCCGTCCGGGGACAAAAACCTCTTCCAATCTTTTAGCTAATCCAACAATCTCACACTGACCGTAAAAACCGATCTCTTTAAGCACCTGAACGGCGCTTGAAAGCTGGCCTTTTCCACCATCCACAATAATCAGATCAGGAATTTGCAGTTTGTCTTTCATCACCCGACTATACCGACGACTCACCACTTCACGCATGGAGGCAAAATCATCGGGACCCGTTACTGTTTTTATGTTGAATCGTTTGTATTCGCTCTTTCTGGGACGTCCATCAACAAAACAGACCATAGAGGCGACGGGATCACTTCCCTGGATATTTGAGTTATCGAAGCATTCAATGCGTCGTGGTAATCGCTGAAGACCTATATCCCGCTGCAATGCCTTGATTGAGTGTGGAATGCGTTCATGCTTAGATTTTTCCAGATTTAAAATGTATTCGCTTAATCTTAGTCGTGCATTGGCGATGGCCATTTTTACCATCTGCGCTTTTTCTCCGATTTTGGGCTGATGCAACACAACTTTTTTCCCACGTGCTTCCCACAAATAGACTTCCAATGGTTCGGTATCTTCCCATTCATGACTGAAATAGACTTCATCGGGAATCACATTAGCGATGGCGCTGGTGTAGTAATCTTCCACAAAACTCTGAAGTAGTTTATCCTCAGGAATTTCCTCAATTCCTTTAATAAATTTGTTGAATGTGCCCATCATCTTCCCTTCACGAATTTTAAACAGCACGCCACAGGCCACATCTTCTTCCCAGTTACAATAGATTCCGAACACATCACGGTCATTTCTTTCCGCCGTAACAATCTTCATCTTCTCGCTGTATTTGCGGAGGGCTTCAATTCCATCACGAATTTTGGCGGCATATTCGAAATTAAGCGCCTGTGACGCCAGCTCCATCTCTTCCCTTAGATCTTTGATTAACTGATCGGGTTTTCCATGCAACAATCGAAGCACTTTCTTCATCGTCTCCTGATACTCTTCGTGATCCCAATCTCCAGAGCATTCATCTATATATTCATTAAAACAACTGTGCCACTTGCGCATTCCCCGCGTTCTGTCAACTAATTTTGGAGAAACGGCGCAGGTGCACAATCCAAATGTTTTACGGGTTATTTCGAGCATGCGCTTCATCTTAACAACTGAATCGTACGGGCCGAAATACTGGCTTCCATCCTTAATCACAGTACGGGTTGGAAACACGCGCGGACGTTCGTCATTTGTCACACAGATATAGGGATAACTCTTATCATCCCGATACATAATGTTATAACGGGGATTGTACTTTTTGATAAGATTATTCTCCAGAATGAGGGCCTCTCCCTCTGAATCGGTAACAATTACCTCAACATCTTTAATCTTCGAAACCATCACCTTAATACGGCCGTCATGATTTCTTGAATCCTGAAAGTAGGAACGTACGCGATTTCTAAGCTTTTTCGCCTTTCCGACGTAAATTATCGTATCGTTTTTATCCTTGAACTGATACACTCCCGGCTCGAATGGAAGATGATCAACTTTATCCTGAAGGGTCATTCCTTTTTTGTGCTAATCTGTTTTATTGATGATACAATCCAATGATGCGAAATTTTACCAAAGGTAGAAATTGCAACGAAAAGGAGAAATAATATAATTCCGGGCTCTGTCTGCAACAGATCATTTCTACTGATGTCCATCTTATCAGCAATCACACTGACCTATTATATTGGGAATCCCAAAAAAACACATCTTAATTCAGCAATAGATTCATTTGTCAAAGTCAAAGATCGGAGCTCAAAAAATCAGGTTACTCCTATTGTTTAAACTCACTTTATTCCCGTTTTTGTCTATTTATTTAAATCGCCCTCAATCACAGAGTTAATCTTGCGAATTATTTCCGGGTGTTTTGTACTATCATCTGTTCTCTAAGCCACTCATCATCTTACATACAAAAATTTATGATACGATTTATACTACCGGCCGCTTTCCTCTTTTTATGCGGCTGCACATCTAATTCTCAATCTCCCGCTGAGGTGAGTCAAAGCACTCTTGCTCAACATGTTGCAACACTTTCTTCAGATGATTTTATGGGCAGAAAACCATTTACAGAAGGCGGCGAAATGACTGAAAACTATCTTCGGGAGGAGTTTGAAAAACTTGGACTCAGACCCGGAAATGATGGCAGCTATTTTCAGGAAGTCCCCCTGATTGAAATCACCGGGAAGCCATCTAAGTCCATGAAGATTTCAGGAAACAAAACATTCAACCTCTCCTATTTTGATGAATTTGTAGCTTTATCAGAAAAAACAGATCCCACAGTTTCGCTGAAAAATTCTGAATTAGTTTTTGCAGGATATGGAATAGTGGCGCCCGAATATGACTGGAATGACTACGAAGGAGTTGACTGGAACGGAAAAACAGCCGTTGTTTTAGTAAACGATCCGGGTTTTGCCACAGGCGACAGTACATTGTTCAAAGGAAATGCCATGACGTATTATGGTCGCTGGACATATAAATATGAAGAAGCTGCCCGCCAGGGTGCGGATGCTGTACTCATAATTCATGAAACCGCACCGGCTTCGTATGGATGGAACGTGGTACAATCGGGCTGGAGCGGATCTACTATGACGCTGGAAAGCGACAAACCAACAACTGAAATTCAGGGCTGGATTTCTCAGGAAGCAGCTGTAAAATTATTTAAAGCCTCTACTGTTAAAAACAAGAATTACAACGAACTTGCTCTGAGTAAAGACTTCAAACCCGTATCTATGGGACTAAATGCTTCAGTGAGCGTATCGAACACAATTAAGCGAAATACCACCAACAATGTCGTTGCCTTGCTTGAAGGAACAACACAGAAAGATGAATACATTATCTACTCAGCCCACTGGGATCATCTTGGAATCGGGCGTCCCATTGAAGGAGATTCTGTTTATAACGGTGCTGTTGATAATGCCACCGGTACAGCCGCATTGTTAGCAATTGCAGAAGCTTATCAAAAAGGACCTCAAAACAAAAGATCCATTGTGATGCTTGCCGTTACGGCAGAGGAACAAGGATTGTTAGGCTCAGCCTACTATTCTGAAAATCCCATATTCCCGCCTGAACAAACCGTGGCAAACATCAACATGGATGCCATGAAAAGTCCCGGACCGATGAAAGATCTTACTATCACAGGATACGGACATTCTGAAATGGATGAATATGCTGAGGTGGTGGCTGAAAAACAGGGGCGCTACATCATTCCCGACCCCGAAGCTGAAAAAGGATACTTCTTCAGATCAGATCACTTCAATTTCGCCAAAATTGGAATTCCCGCTTTATACGCCGCGGGATCTTACGAGGGATTTGAACACAGTACTGAAGAAGTTAAAGCTATTAATGATGACTATCGCAAAAATAAATATCACCAACCCGCTGATAATTATGATCCGGAAACAACCGACCTGAGTGGCGTACGCTTCGATGCCCAGCTGTTTTATGAGGTCGGTTTAAAACTATCCAGGGAAGATTATTTCCCGAAATGGTACGACAGCAGCGAATTTAAAGCTGCCAGAAACAGATAGGATATAAAAATTCTTATTGCTAAAAATTCAAGGAGAATAAGCTGACAGAACCATAGCTGATTCTCCTTTTTTTTGCCTCGAATTTAGCGAGCTGATATTCGTCTTTAACTTTTGTTCTGACAATTCTGATCAAAACATCCAGAAAAGCAGGCTATTGATCAATCCCATTACAATGCTCATCAATACAGCCCATCCAAAACTGTCAATTTTCAAGCCTTCAACGAGTTTATCAACCAAGACAAGTATAAACGCGTTAATCACAATGATAAACAGTCCGAGGGTGAGAATTGTAACCGGCAATGTGAGAATAACCAGCACGGGTTTCACGAGTGTATTCAAAATGGCAAGCAGAATGGAAACCCCGATTGCTGTCGCAAAGCTCTTTATTTGAACACCTTTTAAAAGTGCGGCGGTAAGAAAAACGGCGATACTGTTGATGAGAATGAGCTTAAACATATAAGTTATATTAATGACAGGTATCTGAACAAATACGAAACATTCCGAATAATGTTACTATTGGCAAAAACTATCCTCGTCTGATTTCTGTACGTAATTGATACAAATCAAAAACTTTGTTATTCAAAGCTTTATATGTCTTTTTTTGTTAATATTCGAGGCTTGCAATAATGCCCTGAACAAGTTTTATCACATCAAATTTTAAGAGGCTTCAGTTAAAAGATTTTGTAGTTCAATTATGGAAAATTCTAATTTTAAATACGATCTTTTTTTTGAACTTTCTCTCGATCTGCTTTGCATCTCGGGATTTGACGGCTATTTCAAGAAAGTCAATCCTGCGGTTTGTCATTTTTTAGAATATTCAGCTGAAGAATTGTACTCAAGGCCCATTTATTCTTTTATTCATCCTGAGGATCAGGAAATAACAGCCAGTGTCCGCAATAAATTAATTAACTCGATCCCTCTTTTTCATTTTGAGAACCGTTATTTAACAAAATCCGGTAAAACCGTATGGCTTTCATGGACATCCAAACCGGTTGAGGAAGATCAGCTTATTTTCGCTATAGCCAAAGATGTAACCTACAAGAAAGTTCTCGAACATGAACGCACGAACCTGCTCACTCAACTCACAAACTTAAATGAGCATCTCAAAAAACTTACATTGAAAACCTCTCATGATTTGCGGTCACCGGTTAATAATTTGTTATCTGTTTTCAGCCTTCTGAAACTACCCGATATCGATGCTCGTCAAAATGAAAAAGTCATAGAATTGATAAAAACCGCCGGAAATAATCTTAAAGAAATGCTCAATAATTCGGTCGATGAATTGAGCATGAATCTTGATCACCTCAAACCAAAAGAATCTGTTTATTTTGAGGATACCTTAGCACATACAGTTGATTCCATTAAACATCTGATCGATTCATCAGATACCAAAATCCTGTCAGATTTCAGAGGTGCCGAATATGCGGTTTTTGACAAAACTTATCTCGAAAGCATTTTTTTAAACCTACTTACCAATTCTATCAAGTACCGTAATCCAAACACATCTCCCGCTATAACCATCTCAACCCAACGAACAGATACTAACAGCATAAAGCTTACTTTTGAAGACAACGGGATGGGGTTTGACGTGAACTCTGAAGGGCCTGATTTATTCAAATTAACGTCCAATAAAAACAATGGAGAATCAACTCCGGAAAGCAAAGGAGTCGGACTTTATCTGGTTTATTCACATGTTACACATCATGGCGGCACAATTGATGTGCACAGTGAACCGGGTGTTGGAACACGTTTTACTATAATTCTCCCCTGAGTATTGGCATTGTTCAACAAAACTTATCTCACAGAATCCTTTTACATATTTTCTCCCGCTTCGGTTCTTTCAAAACCAATGTTAAAATTGGTCAAAAGAACTCTTATTTTGCGTCTTATTAAACATTTATTCAAATCCTGAACCTGATTTTCACATGTCTCTGTCTCCCACTTCAAAATTGCTGTCCCCTTTTCAACTTCATGACCATCAGGCGAATACGCCCGTAATTTTTGAGGACAATCATCTGCTTGTGGTTTGGAAGCCGGCGGGTGACTTGGTCCAGGCTGATCACAGTGGAGTGGCGAGTCTTCAGGATAAGTTGAAATCTTATCTCATCAACAAATACAATAAACCGGGCGATGCTTTTGTGGGAATTGTTCACCGGCTCGACCGCAATGTTAACGGCGTGATGATTTTTGCCAAAACCTCAAAAGCGGCTTCACGATTATCCGATCAGATCAGACGACGAGTCGTGCAAAAGAAATATCTGGCTGTTGTGAATGGTTATGTTGAAAAACCTGCAAAGCTTACGCATTATCTAAAAAAAGACAGTCGAACCAATACCGTCAGCGTGGCTTCGCCTGAAGAAAAAGACGCGAAACAGGCGATTTTGAGCTACACTCCTATTGCTCATTCTGAAAAGCATTCTCTAATTCTGGTTGATTTGGTTACAGGTCGTCCGCATCAAATAAGAGTTCAGCTGGCGCATGAAGGATTCCCTGTGGCCGGAGATCACAAATACGGCAAGAATGATAATCTGCCCATTCATCTGCAGTGCGTTGAGATGGCGTGTAATCATCCGACTCAAAAAGCGTGGTTGCGTTTTCAGTCGGCTGTTTTATTCCGATTATTTGAGACAGCGTTTAAGGAGGACATTAAAACTTGGATTTCAGAACAATCTAATGATCGTGATCCATCTCAAATTCTTCAAAATCAGTAGTAGCGTAGGCTCCGCTTCCCACAAAATGCAGTAGTTTATTGTACATCCCGGGATTTAGGTATCCGGGCTGAAAAGCGATGATATTCAAATCGTCATCAACAAAAAGCGTGGTTGGGGTGCCCATTACATTCCAGTTGGAAAGCAATTTGTTTGTGGAAATTGGTTCTCCATTAAACACAAAATCCTCACTTTCATTCACATCAATAACCACAGGAAGAAAATATTCAGTAATTCCCTCTTGTATTACTGACTCTGAGTAAACATTATTTTCCATTTTTCTGCAATAGGGGCAATTTTCAGCCAGCACAGAGATCAATATTATTTTATCAGAATTTTGAGCCTGTGAAATTCCCTCTGAAAGCGACAGCCATTGTACCTGCTCTTCAGTATCGAACCAGGAGGATTGCGCGTGTAAGGGAATAGAGCCGGAAACGAATAACAATGTTGTCAGAATTCCTGTAAACAGGCCAAATGAGATGTTCATGAATGTTGTTTAGCTATAATTGTTTTCTCAAAACAGGAGCTTGGTAAGCTCTAAAACGAGGTTTAAACAGTGTTTTGTTGTCCTCAAAGCTGTTTTGTAATGCTTTCATAAATTGTGTGTAAGTTCATCGACCAAGCACAGCGTTAACTGTGTTACCATCGATCAACAAACGGTAAATCACAGGTCATATTACTTTGAATTGTTCACCAAATCAAAATCAACCGAGTGACAAAACTTACTGACGCGTACCAAACTGAGGGACGACTGAGCTATACCGCTATGTTCATCTCATTGAAATACAGCGGATTGTATCAAGAAGTATCGTATCAAAATGCGATGATTCCTGAGCTTAAAATTTATTATGATAAGTTACAAAATCAGCGACACCACACTATTCTCCATTGGCTGACTTCTCTTCTCTCTGCACATTCTATTCGCCGGGTTTTGAAGTACACTAATGAGTTTGTCCTGCCGGGAGATTTGAATCATATAGCGCTCAGAAAATGGTTCATGTTTCACCAAATTCAACAGTTGCAAGAAAAGCATAACGGTTTGAATGTTGTTTTTTTAGGATCAGGACTTGATCCCCTGACACACTATTTAGCCGATGCTCATCAAAATAATCTTGTTTTTGAACTTGATTCAAAGCCGGTGATTGAGATTAAGCAATCGGCAGGATTTTCATTCGATCGCATCCGAATTTCTCACACTATTTCAGATCTTTTGAAAGATTATTCGACCTATTCTATTTCAACATTTCCAACTGTTTTTGTTACCGAGGGATTTTGGGATTATTCAACCAAGGATCAAATTTTTTCTATGATCAGACAACTGACTGAACGCTTATACTCTGAGGCATATCTACTTACTACCTATTTTAATTTTCCTGAGATGAATCCATACCACGCCGGCACAATTAAAAAAAGTACGGCATCGGTTGGGGAGAAAATAAAGAATCCCCTTTCGCTCAATCAATTTACCGACCTTTTGTGCACCCATGGTTTTGAAAAATCCATACATCTTTCCCCTGAAAAGCTGAAGAATCAATTACTAAGTTGGGATTTAGGTGATGATTTGATCGATGAATTTCACCTGCTCGGGTTTAGAAAAAAGAAGGACGGGTGATTAAAGATTGAAGATTGAAAAAAATCGATCTCAACTTAAATCATTAATAGCGCAGCGTTGAAAATCTTTTTAACTGTTGGTAAGATTACCTGACAAAAGTCTCAATTGCATGGAGATATTCCCTCTAAAAACTATATGTTAGTTCAACGCCTGAGTCATAATTCAATGCCTCAATATTGAGAACGGGAGAGAAATCGTAGAGCATTGAGTAACTGAACCCCACCGCCCAGGAATCGGTAATATCTACTTCGGCAACTGCGTCAAGTATAGCGCGGGGTTTCAAAATATTATCAAACGGAGCCTGATAGTAACCCGTTGCCGCAAATGAGAAAGAGTTTAGTGTATAGCCGGTCTGCAGACTGAATGAGGTTTTTAGTAAATCTTGTTTCAACCGAACATTATTCACCTGCCAGGATTCATGTTCGAGCATTCCGCCGGCGGTAGTTGAGAGATGAAATCCGTGCCCTTCAAAGAGCTGAAACCGACCGACCAGCCCAACCAGATCACGCCGTTCTAGTCCACGCACGGCATCATACTGAACTTGAATAAAAGCTTCTGCCGCTATCGGTTGCGTATTCCAATAGGTAAGCCGGGCGTGAATAAAACCCTGACTCAATACATCATTGCCGTCATCTGTCAGAAAATCGAGGCGGTTGATTAGCAGGCTTTTGAACTCATTGTTTTTGTACACTACATACGATGTATTACGTAATTCAACGAGCGCATCCTGCTTTTTAGTCACATTACCGCTGAAAGAAAATCGTCCAAACCAGGTGTTACCGGCTGTGACTGTATCCACTTTTTCGATATTTAAAATCTGGGCGTGGGACGCAGGCAGAGAGAACAGTATAATCAGATAGATAGAAACAAGAGAGCGGCGAATCACAAATAGGAATTTAGTATCGTGTCGATTTCAGGTGTAATAAGCCCTGAAGGTACTGCTTTAAGACGATTCGAGTCAATCTGCATTTTCTGTTCTTTTCCATGATCTAAGAGCAGGCTTAAACACGTTGGTTTTTCCAGTACGCAGCATTGTTCAATCAATTCATTCCATCGCTCATCAGACTGTCCTCCAAAAGAGAGTAACGCACTCAAAACGTTACTGCTTCCGCTCCTGATACACACATTTAAGAACTTATTCACACTTACGTTGAGTTCTTTCTGCACAAGTGCCTCGTTCAATGTCACGGAAAACAACGCGCTGTTTTCTTCTTCGATCATAAGCTGGAGTGGCGATTTTCCACTATTATTTTGACGAATTATTTCTTTTACCGGGATATCAAACAACTTCCACTGCTCAGTGTCACCATTGAAAGCCAAATAATGACATAATGAATTTCCACCATCATCTACTTGAAATAGTCTTGATTCATCAATAAAAGACAGGTCAAGATGCGCGGACATTCCGTGAAGAGCTGCCAGCATAAATGGTGATACATTTTGCGGTGCCATTTGCCCAAGAGAAGCGCCGTATTCAAGCAAAATCACAATCAATTCCGCTTGCTTTTCCTGAATAGCGTGATGAATGGGGAAAAAACCATGGTCATCAGACTGATTAATCTCTTCCGGATTTTTTTCCAGATAGTGTATCACCGGAGCCGCCTCTCCCCGCTTTACAAGATCGATCAGAGAAGGTTTTAGATGAAATACGGGAACATCATCTGATGACATGTAACACAGTTTTTAAAAATTCCACTAACAAAATTATAATCTCTCAAGAAGTTGCCGGGCATCTTCTAAATACTCGGGATCATCTTCGGTGTAGGGCTCGACACGAATCAAATCCTGAAGAACTTTTTTAGCTCTGTCACGCTGTTTATCCTGAATCAGCGCTTTGGCTAAGTCAAGTTGATACAGAATATAATCAGGCCGATTATCAACCGCTTTTTGATAGTAATCGATTGCATTTCCCATGCTTACATTTTTGGGTAAGCCACCAAATAAAATGGCCGCGGCCGCGCGTTCTGCCACGTTCAAGTTACTCAGACGATAATCGAGCCGACCCATTACATGCCAGGTTGGTGCGTGGGTGGAATCTATCTCAAGTGCACTGAGAGCGTATTCCCTAATATCGCTGGCACTTTTTACCCGCTCTTTAGCACTCATAGTATCCACAAGACGTCCAATTGCGGCTGCCATAATGTAATTCGCGTTAACATTATCAGGACGCAGATCGTAAGCTTTTTCTGCTAATTCCATTCCATGCATCAGGTAATCCTTTTTAATATCTGCATTGGTTGACGCAGCACCAATTCGTGTGTATAGAAATGCGGCATTCCAAACAGCTTCAAAATTATCAGGTTCCTGAATAAGTACTTTCTGATAGAGTTCGAGACCCTGTTGATAATCCTTATCTTTAATAACTTCTGCTTGATTTAACAACCCTTGTACAGATTGCCCCATTACACTAATTTGAAAAAGTACTATTATAAGTACTGTACATAGTAATCTGAATTTCATAATAACGTACCCAAAGTTTTGAATTACCTGAATGTGCAGAATCTCAACGTAAAAAAAAAGGCATCCCCTCTTCTTGCATGTATTCCACTGCTTCTTTTGATCTGTACTCCCTTCCAACATATTACTGCTCAGGAATTTAGTAATATACACGAGTTTATAAAAAAACTAAGTTCTGATTCTCTTTACGGGCGTGGATACCAATATGACGGAGATAAAAAAGCCGCGAAACTCATTTCAAGTGAGTTTGCAAAATTGGGTTATGAAAGATCTGTACAATCAGTCCGGTTTGATCTGAATGAATTTGCTACTTCTCCGAATCTTTTGATAAACGGAAAACCTTTTGTGATAGCGGAAGATTTTCTTCCCGATGCTTCCACTCCATCGACAGACGTTTTCTTTAATGGACAAACTATCTCTGCGGCTTACAGCATCGATTCCACTGAAATCTATCTTCCTTCCTCCGAATCTCCTCAAGTCATTTTGAAAAAGAGTAATTCACTTTTTCACAGCCTGAGTGGCAACCAACAGCAGGTTCCCCGAATTAATATTTCAAGTGAAGTATGGCCCGATTCTGTGGCTTCACTCAGCTATTCTCTAACAACGAATGTCAATAATATTCAGAGTAACAATCTCATCTTTTTTGCAGATTCCACGGAGCCATTCACACATTTAATTACTGCACATTACGATCATCTTGGAACTATTGGAGAGGTAGTTTTCAACGGAGCCAATGACAACGCTTCAGGTGTGGGAATGATGCTCATTTTAGCCGACACGCTTCGGAACTATTCAGATGATATTAATCCCCTTTTTGTCGCTTTCACCGCTGAGGAGGCGGGTTTGATTGGTTCGCGATACTTTCATCATTTTTACAAAGATTGGTGGGATGATGTATCCGTTGTAGTAAATTTTGACATGGTGGCTTCAGGTGATGGTCAGGTTGGATTGGTTGGAGCGGTGGAATCAGAAGAGTTGTACGGACTAATTGAAAATATTTCAGCGCCGGAACGTTTTTATTTGAAGCCCCGTCCAAATTCTCCTAACAGTGATCATTTCTGGTTTCTGGAATCGGGACTCTCTGGTTTTTATGTCTATACCGGAAACGGGAAACAGCCTTATCATCATCCAAAAGACGATTTTGAGTCGCTTGACTTGATACTTTTTAACGAATTGGCTGAATTTATGACCACATTTCTCATAGAGAGTGCGAATAATTGACATCCTTCTTTTATTGTTGGAAGCGGTTCGCTACTTTACTGTTGAACACTAAATTGTGCCTATGACGGAACGGTTCTCAAGATTCATCCAATATCTCACTATTGAAAAAAACGCATCGGAACACACGGTGCAATCGTATCAAACAGACTTGACTCAATTCTTCACCTTTATTGAAGACCAGCTTTCTTTCGACGAACACAGTGCGATTGAGAATCAGATTGAGCGCCATCATCTCAGAATCTGGCTTTCCGAATTATCTCAGGCTGATATGGCCCGTGCAACTATAGCCCGAAAAATAGCCGCTTTGCGCACCTATTTTAAGTTTCTGAAGCGCCGCGGGTATATTTCTGAAAATCCCACGACCCATCTTCCTGTTCCAAAAAAACAACAGCAACTACCGGTTACTTTGTCGAAGAAAGACATTAACTATCTGTTTTCCCTTATAGAAACAGAGTCAGTTTGGGGCAAACAAACCAAAGCTATTTTCGAGCTTCTATACGGAACCGGATTACGACTAAGTGAACTTGTAAGCCTGACAGAAAACTCGTTTGATTTTCAAAAACAGACGTTAAAAGTACTTGGAAAAGGCAATAAAGAGCGTATTATTCCATTTGGTAATCAAGCCCGAACAGCGCTTAATGATTTTTTAGAGCACAGAAGTACTCTTGCAAAGCCAAAAACTCAAAGTGTATTCGTTACCAAAAAAGGAGAAAAGATCTACCCGAAACTTATTCAACGGTTAGCCAAAGATTTTATACAACGATCAAGTGAGGCCACAAAGCAAAGTCCCCACGTGCTACGACATACATTCGCCACGCACCTTCTCGATAATGGCGCAGATATAAATGCCATTAAAGAGATGCTGGGACACGCAAGCCTTGCCGCAACTCAGGTGTACACACACACCAGTGTGGAGCATCTTAAAAAGACATTTAATCAAGCCCACCCAAGGGCATAAACCTTAAAAAAATTAATACAGGAGGACATCATGAACGTCATGTTCACCGCCCGACATTTCACCGCAAGTCAATCACTTCAGGATTTTGCGGAGGAGCAGGTGCAAAAACTCACTAAATTTTACGATGGAATTAAAGATTGTGATATCATTGCTGAACCCCATGAAGATCCCGAAAATCCACAAAAAGTAGAGATCAAGCTTAACGTACCAGGGAAGCTGCTCGCCGCAACTGAATCCGCTGAAAGTTATGAAGCGGCCATTCACAAATCGGTCGATATTCTGTCTCGTCAGTTACGTAAATACAAAGAGAAACAGCAAAGTCACTAATACCATCAATTAACCCACTTAACGGAAACAGGCATGCCTTTAGGAGAGATTAATCCCATACCACGCACCGATAAAATCGCGGTGGCAAAACTGATCGCCAACTTCAGAGAGGAGCTGAAAGTTACTATAAACACCTGTTGTGGCGAAAACGCCTGTTCTGATCGCTATGTAACCGAGGCGGAGCTCCACCGCCCCGGTTTAGCTTTGGCCGGCTACATAGATCTGTTTACCAATCAACGTATTCAAATAATTGGCAATACCGAGACACAGTATTTGAATCACTTAAGTGTTGATGACCAAAAGAAAGCTTTTCATAACGTTGTAAAATTTGAAGTTCCGGTTGTTTTTCTGACAGATGGAAATGATCTGCCTGAATACTTAATCGAGATGGCTTCCAATAATAACATCCCCATGTTTAAGACCGGGATTGAAACAACCCGATTCATGTTTTTGCTCAGGGATTATCTCGAAGACCAGTTTGCCACGCAATCCCTTGTCCATGCCTCCATGGTGGATGTGTATGGTATTGGAATTTTAATTGCTGGTGAATCAGGCATTGGAAAAAGTGAGGTAGCGCTCGACTTAGTTGAACGTGGACATCGCCTTGTAGCTGACGACGCCGTTATGCTTACCAAAAAAAATAACGTATTGATGGCCAGTGCAACTGATATGAATCGACATTTCATGGAGATTCGCGGACTCGGCATCATTGATATAATGTCGATGTTTGGCATACGCGCTGTTCGTTATCAGAAACGTCTTGAGGTATTGGTCGAATTGTTTTTATGGGATGATGCTGATGACATTGAACGCACAGGACTCGATAAAGAAACCATGGATATTCTGGGAGTCGATATTCCGCACGTTCACCTTCCCATCACTCCGGGTAAAAATATTACTGTAATCGCTGAAGTTATTGCGATGAATCACCTTCTTTCTCATTATGGTTATGATGCGGCTAAAGTATTCCAGGAAAAGATTCAGAACCGAATTGCTCAAAAAATAAGGCAATCGGGGCCAAACAGAGCGGTTAACTATTTTGAGAGTGATTACGAGTAATCCTTTTGGGGGTAGTTTTCACATCTCAATATTATTCGTATTTTAGTATGTTCTGTAACTAACCCAATGATATTTATATATGGATAATCAATACTTCTATTTTGATGAAGATGATTGTTCTTTCAAACCATTAGAATACTCTACCCTTGAGAAAGTAGTTTACAATGCATCCATCTGGTTGCTGTGTGGACTTGTCCTCGCTGGTATAGGTATTATTTCTCTCTCCTATCTTGCAGGTACTCCTGCAGAAATAGCTCTCAAAGCTGAAAACAGAGAACTTCTCAAAAATCTTGATGTCACACGAGATAAAATTGAAGAGCTTGATAATGAAATCTCTGATTTAGCACAGAACGACAATGAAATTTACCGCACCGTTCTTGGAATTGAACCCATTTCGTACGACGAACGCCGCGCCGGAGCTGGTGGCGCAGACGTTTATGCCGAGTTTGACAACTACTCTCCTAAAACAGCTGAAATCCTTAAATGGACAGCAACAAATCTGGAGAACCTCGAACGACGTGTTAGTATTCAGCAACTCAGCTTTGATGAGATTAAAAATTATTACAACAAAAATCGTGAAAAACTGAAGCATGTCCCTGCAACACGTCCAGTTCACGGCGTGGTATTGAGTGGTTTTGGCATGCGCTATCACCCTGTTCTTAACTACAACAGAATGCACGAGGGACTCGATTTCCGGGCACGTGTGGGAACTCCTATTTACGCTACCGGTGACGGCACCATCAAAAAAGCATCGTGGAGTGGTAATTACGGAAGGCTTATTGCAATTGATCACGGTTTTGGATTTGAAACACGTTTTGCCCACCTATCTTCTTACGCTAAAGGAATCAGAGCCGGAAAAAAAGTTAATCGCGGCGACCTGATTGGCTATACCGGCAACTCAGGATTAACGGAAGGCCCTCACCTACACTACGAAGTTCTCATAAGCGGCAAAAACGCAGATCCTCTGAACTATGTATTTCTGGATATTACACCTGAGGAATACAATATGTTTAAACGCATCGTTTCTGAGAATAATCAATCAATGGATTAATCGGTTAGTTACTTTAAATATAGAACTGACTTTCCGTTACTATATCATTTATTGGCGCTAATCCCGATTTCTGCATTTCTCATTCATTCCTCTCTTTAGTACTTTGTCGGTGATTTAAATCCGCCGTGACGTGTATGGCAAACTTTGTTTGAACGAAAACTTTTCACAATCTATAGATATATGAAATCAGTACGTCTTTTTTTGATGACGCTTATTATTGCTGCGTTTACTATGAACGCTCAGGCTCAAAAAGTGTCGAAGGAATACAAAAAAACCGCAAACAGTATTATTCAAGAAGCACTAAAAGATACAGCAACATTTGAGCGGCTCACCTATTTAGGGGATCGATTCGGTCACAGATTCAGCGGAAGTCAATCGCTTGAAGATGCCATTGACTGGATTATTGAAGAGATGAAATCCGACGGATTGGAAAATGTCAGAGGTCAGGATGTGATGGTTCCACATTGGGTTCGGGGAGATGAATCTGCTACAATGATTTCACCCAGAAAGCAAAGTTTACCTATGCTGGGACTTGGCGGGAGCATTGGGACGCCTGCTGAGGGAATAACCGCAGAAGTGTTAGTTGTTCGTGATTTTGAAGAGTTACAAAAGCGCGCAGATGAAGCGAAAGGCAAAATTGTACTGTTCAACCTACCTTTTCAGGGATACGGTAATACAGTGCAGATAAGAACTCAGGGAGCCATTGAGGCATCAAAAGCAGGAGCCGTGGCGAGTTTGATTCGGTCAGTTGGAGATTTCTCTATGAAAACAGCTCACACTGGTATGATGCGCTATGCTGATGATGTGCGAAAGATTCCACACGCCGCAATCACTTCGGAAGATGCTGAAATGATTCACAGAATATCAGAACGTGGAGAGAAAATTGAGGTTCATCTTTATATGGAAGCCCGAACGCTTCCCGACGCTCAATCCAGAAACGTAATTGCAGAAATCAGAGGTACCGAAGAGCCGGAAGAGGTAGTAGTTCTTGGAGGACATATCGACTCATGGGATGTGGGAACAGGTATGATGGATGACGGCGGCGGATGCGTGGCATCGTGGGAAGCTCTTAATATTATCAAACGATTAGGACTCAAGCCTCGCAGAACAATTCGCGTTGTTTTGTGGACGAATGAAGAAAATGGCCTTCGTGGCGGAGTGACGTATAAAGATTCTGTGGCTAAAACCAACAATTTGGAAAACCATATTCTGGCTATGGAATCGGATGGTGGCGTATTTAAACCACGGGGATTCGGTTTTGGCGGAAATGATGAAGCCTACGAGATCATGAAAGATATCAGCTCGCTTCTGAAACCCATTGATGCCGATTTGATGCGTCGTGGTGGCGGTGGCGCAGATATCAGTCCCCTGATGCGCTTGGGCGTGCCCGGAATGGGACTTTTAGTTGAAGGCGAAAAATATTTCTGGTATCACCACACCGACGCTGATACTATTGACAAACTGGACAGAGATGAATTCAACCAGTGCACAGCAGCCATGGCCGTTATGGCATTCGTTGTAGCGGATATGGAACAGGATTTACCGAAGGATCTTAAAGAGTAGAGATTCAGGAAGCTAAATTTTGCAAAAAAGAACAAATCAGCCTTCATCGACATTTCGACACGCTCAATGTAGATGAAGGCTGATTTTATATGATTTAACAGAATGGTCCTTTACAAACGGGAATAAAACTCTACAATCCGTTTTCCTTCGTAAACCTTTCTTCGATCAGCTCCGGATTTTCGAGTGATTTTCTGAGCCATTTGAGCAAGAGAACATCTTGTTCATTCTGCGAAAGCTTCCTTGAAGCAGGGAATTGTTCCTTTAACCGTTGTGCAAGATCATAAAGTGTAACAGCAGCACTGACGGAAATATTAAAGCTCTCACTGAAACCAACCATGGGAATTCGTACATGCATATCCGCCATTTCCAGCGCGGTATCTGTCAGTCCCTTTTTTTCCGCCCCGAACATAATTGCCACCGGTTTATCCAATGGCATATTGTGCAGCTCATAACCCTCGGCGTGGGGAGAGGTTGCGGCAATGGCATAGCCCTGCCCTTTCAGATGATTCAGGCACTCCACCGTATTAAAATCAGATTTATTATAGTGCTCGAGTGTCATCCATTTATCTACTCCTTTTGTGACACCACTGCTGACGGCAAAGTCGTTAAAGTTTTCGATGATGTGCACATCCTGAATCCCGAAGCCGTCGCAACTTCTGAGCACAGCACTCGCGTTTTGTGGCTGATAAATATTTTCAAGTACAACTGTGAGATACCTCGTTCTCTGTTCAAGCACATTTTGAAAAAGCCTCAGGCGCTCTTCCGTAACAAAGGTTCTTAAATAATCTGAGATTCTGTGCTCTTTTTCAGAAAGCATATCTGTGAGTTTTACTTTGTGAGCGTCAGAAAGGAAACGAGATGCTTAATTTCAATACCATACGGATTGCTCGCATTCCAATAATGAATCAACCTGCGCATCTGAGATACATTGAGAACCTGTTCATCGTCTGAAGTTCCCGCTCCAATTAACCTGATGGAGTTTAGAAAAGCCTGACTGCTGGGATAGACCTGATGCATTGGAATGACGGAGACTTCTAAAGAATATTTTTCATTCAGCGGCTCACGCATAAGCTCCACATCGGGCAACACATTTAATGTGCAAGGGACGTTAATCTCCTGGCAAATTGTTTTCCATTCAGGAAAACTTCCTCTGTTTAAGAAAGACCAAACCATGCATCCGTCTTCAGCAAGCAGATCGAACCATTGATTAAGAGTTTCCTGTGGATTTTGGAACCAATGTAGCGTAAAACCTGAAATGATCAGGTCAAATGGTTCTGAATCAGCCAGGTCAGTTGGAGTTTGCCCATCAAGTGTAAAAAACTTTGTTCGTGAACGAGCGTATTCAGGCAATTCCTGTTCACAGGTATCGATCATCTCTTCCGAAATATCGGTGATGAAAAAAGAAGCGTTATCGAACACGTTTACAAGGTTTCTGGAAACTAATCCTGTTCCACAACCAATTTCCAAAATTCTGATATGTTCTTTTTCAAGCAAATATTCAGGTACAAACTTCATCATCTGAGCTGCCGCTCTCTGTTGAATGCGGGCGTAATTGTCGTAATGATGAGCGTGCTTAGAAAAATTAAGCGCTACTGTTTCTGGTTGATACATACTTGATTAGAAGAAACTATTGTGACATTCCTGGCAAAAGTTATTGCTGTGACTTAACGCTGATACTTGTAAGCGATTAAAAACCGATGCATTTCTAAATTGCAATGAAGCGCATTTAGATAGTTGTCAGACTACATCTGAACAGCTTTCAAAAATAACAGATTTTAGAGAAATGAATATAGTTAAATCGGCACCCTGATGTTGCAGATATGGCAGTGCCGGTTTTCAGGACCATGTAAACTCAGTTACCATGGCCTCGGACACAATGATTATGAGCTTAGTTGACACGTTGATAGCCTATCAATGTGTTTTTGGCAAAAATATTTTTCCCACCATTTATCACTTGAATCGAAGACAACACCTTTAATAAGTGTAAATCAATATAGGCGATACTATTCTTCTGAGTTTTGTTCATCTGAATCTGATTCCGGTTCAGGATATCCTTCAAAGTTTTCTTTTGTTTTGAACGTTCTTCCCATAGCCTGAAACTGACGAACAAAGCGGCGTTTGGTGTATTTTGGAGCAAATTGTGAGATCTCAACCATGAACAGGCGCTGATTGTCTTTATCATAAATAGTAAAATTTACAAAAGGACCACCCATCAGATCATTGGTCATTTTCCACGTTCCGGTAGTTTCTAAAGCGTAATTCCCGTTGATTGTCAGAGGTTCAGTAATCACATTTCTGCGATATTCTGTTGTCACATAAGAATCTTCCCGACTTCCTCTGATTTTTACCTTAAGAATTGAATCTCTTTTTTGATTCACCCACTCCGGGTCTAAAAATCCTACACTTTCAACATCATCCTGCCACCAAACCCATAACCAGCGGTCATTGTCGGGCAAAAATCGTCGGAAAGAGACAAATCCAACCGTGTCGATATTCTTTTTGTAGTCGTGCTGTATCGCAAATTTGAATCCATAATCGTTCCAAAGCGTATCTTCTACCTCAACTTGTCTCCCGCGCTCGTACATCTCCTGATCCCAGCGGGCGAGTTCTCTTTGCGTTAGCGTTTGAACATATTGTTGAGCTGATTCACTGATAAATTCAGCCAGTTCTTCCTGATTGTTCCCCACCAAATAAAGCGCCCATTGATTGGTTGCCCATCTGTCGCGCAGTGGAATTCCTTTCACCGCCCCGTTTTTTACTGATTGTAAAACCTCTTCAGAAAGAGCGGAACGCAGATAGGAGGAAGTATTTCCTTCTCCATCGAGTGTGGCCGCGAAGATCACATTCTTAAAATTTCTGGCGAAATCAAGATTATCCTGCGTTTTCAAAGAGTAGAATTGCAGATCATACGCCGGCTCAGGTGATGGTAAAGTCACGATATCGTACCCAAACACTTTACGAATAGAATCGGCTACCTGAGAATCGTGTTTGGTTGAATCCATTACCACCAGTACATCAAAGAAAGTCCCTTTGGCCGGACCCTTATATTCAACGCATGAAGTGGCAATAAACAGTGTGATTAACAGTCCTGCTAAATATCTCATAACTCTATGAAATCAATTTTATGTGTGATTGCGCATCACCTGAAAATAATGAAGGTTGACGCTTTAATCCCCGTGTTTCAAATGTCTTACGAATATGGCTGTGTCCTCAAGCCAGTTCTCATTAGGATAATGATTTTTAATGAAATCTATGAGGGCACTTCCGACTATAAAACCGTCAGTTTTTTCGCTTAATGCAATAGCATCTGAATGTGATTTTATCCCAAACCCAATCAACACAGGATTTTTTGTGACATTTTGTGTTACTCTGTCGATGAAACGCTGTACGCTGTTCTGAACCTCTTCTCCGCTACGTGCTCCTGTGACGCCCGTCACCGATACACAGTAGACAAAACCGGAAGATGCTTCATCGATTCTCTGCATACGCTCATCAGTTGAATTAGGTGCAACTAAAAATGTGGTTGTGAGGCCGGCTTTTTCCGCCTCCGATTTTAAATCCTGAGCTTCTTCGAGAGGAACGTCAGGAATTATCAATCCATCTGC
>Ga0136600_1000240_pt1 | contig 30518 bp, 23 predicted proteins | sample AntRauMFilla2698_FD_104634 | JGI IMG/M metagenome (GOLD analysis project Ga0136600, IMG submission 104634) | Saline lake microbial communities from Rauer Islands, Antarctica - Metagenome Filla 2 #698 | ecosystem: Environmental > Aquatic > Non-marine Saline and Alkaline > Saline | place...
GACAAAAAGGTTGAGATCTTTAATGAAATCATCAAAGAAAAGAAGAAGTCCGGGCTCTCAGTCCTAGAGAAAGACCAGTTTAACTTTCTCTCTCAGTGGCATTATGTCGCTATTTATGTCCTCGTAGACCTTGAAAATTTTAAAAATGACCCCGATTGGATCGCTAGTAAATTACGTAAGAAGGTTAGTAAGTCTAATATTGAAAGAGCTGTTAATGACCTTATTCGAATTGGTCTTCTGGAATATGATAGCGAAAAGGGTGTGCGCCAATCAAAAGGGGCCCTCGATACGCCTGAAGAAATTCAGAGTATGTCAGTTGTTCCTTATCATAGAAATATGATTAATCTCGCTCTCCAATACCTCGAAGACGGTCAATGGCAAAGGCGAGAGTTTAATGGTGGAACTTTACCAATGAATGACAAAACTCTCAAAATTCTCAAAGAAAAAATGCGAGAATTTAGAAGAGAAGTTAATACGATGACGGAATCCCTTGATGGGGTTGAAGATGTCTATCAATTTAATATCCAACTCTTTCCTCTAACGGAGAAACACTAATGAAGTATTTAGTACTCATCTCAGTAATCCTAACTTCAACAGTATTTGCTGGGGGCGTAACGGTTGGAAACGGCCAAGGCAAGGTTCTTGTGGGTATCTCCTTAAGAAATAACTTTCAAGGTGAGATGGATGTAACGGACTTCGCAGATCAATTGATTAAAGAAATTAGAAAAGGTCAGTTTCAAAGAATTAATAAAATGAAGAAAGATGGCCACTGTGCTGATAGTTACTCTCAAGCAAAACTATTAAATGTTGAGAGCTTTTATACGGTTAAAAATGGTCAACTTAGTCTGGACCGTGAATATATGGGCTATCTTCAGGTTGAACTTAAAGACTGTAAGAATATTAACACCATCAGCGCCGATGAACCCTTTGGTGGGCGTGACCTTTGGGATCTCTAAGAGAACGAGGCCCTAAGACAAAAAATATTCATCCATGATATGATTAATTAAAAGGAGTCATGGATGAAGTCTATTCTTTTTATATTGGGAACTATCGTTTCCCTTTCAATGAGTGCCAACACTTATAATGTCATTGATGGAAAACCGTACCTTTATTCTGATAAAGGCATTGGTGAAGTCAGTGCCTTAAAAGCTAGGAAACTTCCTAGTATAGAACCATTAGAAATTAGGCTAAAGGTAAAGAAGTATAGAATTACTCAAACACCTTCAGGACCAAAACTCAAGTTTTGGGATGTTTGTGAACTAGATAGTAAAACTGATGTTTTAGATTTAAGAGGTGGTGGCCTCATTCAAGAACAGATTTTCACTGAGTGTAAAGCTGAGTGGATGGGCAAAAGTGTGACGGTTGTCTTATCGGGGATGGTCTATGACAGTAACTCCTCAGACTTTAGTGATGAAGTGAGAGAGCTAAAAAGGAATTTCTTTAGTCATTTAAGTGTTGAGGGGGGAATTGGATTTTCTATTGGAGACTTCAATCTCGATAATACAAAGACGATTAACTTTGACCATATGGTGAGCGTTCTGTCAGTCGACCCTCGCTATAGCTTAGCGGCACCAGCAAAATTTCGCGAGGGCTTTACAGCTTCTATTCGTTATAGGCAGTGATATATTTTTCAACCTCTTCTTCAAGTATTGATAGGGGAAGAGGTCCACTCTTTAAAACAACATCATGAAAATCTTTAATATCAAACTTGCTGCCTAGCTTTTTCTTGGCATGGCTTCTGAGATCCAATATTTTCTTCATTCCAATCTTATAGGTTGTCGCTTGACCTGGCATAACGATGTAGCGCTCGATGGCCTTGGTGATTTCAAGCTCAGCATTAGGGGTGTTTTCTTCAAGGTATTTAATGGCCTTTTCTCGTGACCACCTTTTATCGTGGAGTCCAGTGTCTACAACTAAACGAGCGGCACGCCATAATTCCATCGTTAAGCGACCAAAGTCGCTGTAAGGATCTTGATAAAAACCAAATTCCTTTGGAAGCTTTTCTGAGTAAAGACCCCAACCTTCTCCATAAGCTGTATACCTGCCAGTTCTTCTAAATTTGGGAAGGTCTTTTAGCTCTGTTTTGGTTGCATTTTGCAGGTGATGGCCTGGTAGGCCTTCGTGGTAAGCAAGACCTTCGAGCTTATACTTTGGATTATCCTGCATCTTGTATAAATTGACGTAATATATTCCGGGGCGGTCTCCATAGAGAGAGGGTCCTTGGTAGAAAGCAATTCCCGCACTTTTTTCACGATAGGGCTCAACGGCTTTAACCGTTAGTTTCGCCTTAGGTAAAATGTTAAACATTCTCGGAAGAGCTTTCTCCATTGTCGCTATGACCTCTCTGGCTTTTTTGAGGTAGGCTTCCTTTCCTACATTACTATTAGGGTAGAGAAAGCGGTCACCTTTCATGTAAGTAAAGAAGCTATTTAAGTCACCATTGAAGTTAACCTTCTTCATTATTTGGCGCATTTCATTGTGAATTCTCTCCACCTCACTAAGGCCGTATTGATGAATTTCTAAAGCATTGAGGTCAGTGGTTGTTTGAACTTTCAAGCGATGCTCATAGTACTCCTTACCATTAGGCAATGACCACGCTCCATGGCTTGCAACTTGTAATTTTTCAAGTGTTTCTAGATAACCCATCAGTTCTTGATAGGCGGGTTTAAGACTTGAAAGAAGTGCTTTATTGAGACCTGAGATAAGTTTTTGTTTCTTCTTTGAAGAGATTTTGAGGTCCTTAACTTTCTTCCTAAAATCTTCTAGTAGTGGACTGTCACTTTTGGAGTTCGTAAAAGGTTTGCCAGTAATAATGTTTTGAGAGTCATCAACAATTTTTTTAAAAACAAATTTCGGTGGAATAATACCCAGTGCTGTTTGTTTTTTTACATGGACCAGGTTTTCTGAAAAGACTCTTCTTATCTCCCTCACTCGAGAGATATAATCGTTAGCTTCTTTTTCAGTTTTGATAGAGTGCATATTGATGAGAAAAGAGGGAAGACCACTATGGTAACCAAACATTTGGTTAAGTGGATAACTGTGGTAGCGCCACTTCCACCCATCAATTCTCTTTTTTGAATTCTCTTTAAAAAGTTTATAGCTGAGCTTTCCTTGATGAGTGAGTGAATCAAAGTTAAAGCTCGCGAGTTCTTTTAGGTTTTTCTTGGTGATCTCGAGAGACTCTTGTGAAAACTGCTCCGTTTCATTATTAAGCTTACCGTAATTTGTCTTGAGACCTAAGTAGGTTTGCCATGTGGGGTAACGACTTACATTTGCTTGAAATACCTTTTCAAAAAACTGATTAAGTTGCTTTGTTTCAGCTTCTTTTTGCTCAAGCGTGTAAGTCTTACTGGCGCAACCTATAAAGGTGGCCAGAAGGAGTAGGAGGATAGAGAGGCTTGTGGTGGTTTGGGATAATTTTTTCATGGAGAGACGTTACCTAAGGATGGGTGGCATTCCAAGACGTGGATAGACTATTGCGCTGCGTTTGAAGCTGATGTATACCCTAGTCTCATTTTATTTTGTAAGATGACAGAAAGCCTCTTGAGGTGTGATAATTTTCTTAAAGCGTTATGTTTCAGGACAGGGAGAACAAATGAAAATTGGTGTGAAGTTATTCATCTCTTTTATTTTACCTTATCTCATCGTTATGAATTGCTTTGCTCTACCAAGTGCTCCTACTGATATCAGTCATCCCGGATTTGTGCCCACAATCTCTCGAGGTGGGCTAGAAGTAAAAAAGGTAAATTATGGAGGGCGTGATAGTTTCCTGTACCTTCCAACCAATAAAACGAATCTTCCCTTAATTGTTTTCGGCCACGGCCAAGCCTTAGATGAGAGCAATTACCTTGAACTTTATAAGGCCCTTGTGGCGCAAGGTTTTGCTGTTTTTCACCCTCAATATGACAAGGGCTTCTTTGATCAAGATTGGCATCGCATGGGCCAAGACTATGCTGGTTATACCATTCGCCTTTTGAAAGATTATGGAAATAGAATAAATGACGAGAAAGTTCTCTTCTTGGGTCATTCTAAAGGTGGCTATATTGGTATCATGGCCCTTTCTTGGTTAGGTCTTAGTAAGAGTGCATGGTGGCCAAAAGCCAGTCTGTTCTTTTCACCTGCTGGTTATGAGAAAGAGGCCGTGAGTTTTATTGAGCAAAACCAAAGTATTTCAATTGTCTGGCCTCTCTCCGATAGAATCATTAAAAAAGACCTTATTAAAGAAATTTATGGGGCTCTTCCTGTGAAAAGAAAGCAGGTGATACAGATTAAATCTTATCGTGAAAGAGATGCTGGACACTTCTTTGTACTAACAAAGAGAACTATCTTTGGTGGTCACAATGGAGTCGGGCCTTATCATTATTATGGAGTGCTTCCTTGGGTTCATGGAGCCGTTAATGATAATGATTATCTGTATGGAGATGAAGCCTTAGAAAGTGGAGATGTGACTACCTTTCATGAAAGATGGTAGTTTTATCAAAAGCTAGAGCTTAATTTTCGTCACTTCAATACCGTTTACTTTAACAGATAAGCCTTCTTTGCTATAGATCCACTCTGGCTGCCTTATCTCTTCTTTGGGGCTTTGCTCGCCTTTGACTTTATATTCTTTTGGAGCATCACCTAGAAATAACTCTGTTTCTTTATTAAAAAAGGCAACTCGCTTTTCAGCGATGATCTTCTTTGTTCCAGACTCGCCTGCATGATATTGAATGAGAAGGATTTTAGGGTTTTTCTCATAGGGATTAACGGACTCTATTTTAGCGAAGCGACTCGCTACTTTTATTTTAATAAGCTTGAGCTGAAGATCCTTTTTTTGAATATAAAAGTCATCATCACCTGTTTGGATAATTTTAAAATCACTAACGCTAAGAGATGCCTCTCCCATAATGATGGATGTGTGGAGAGTTATCATCGTTATGATAAAAATCTTTAATAAATGATTATTAATTTTACCTAATCTCATCATCATTAAACCTTAGGGAAAACTTCTAAATTCATGGTTAACATTTCGATACCAGCCATCACCACTTGCTCTGCCACCATTATCAAGGTTGTAGTAAAAAACATGTGACTCTGTGAAGGCAAGGGTACTGTTTTCATCTTGGCCACCGATTCTTAATTTCTTACTGTCATCGCGCCATTCGGGATAAACGGCTGGTGTATGGTAGTGATAGATCTTATCTATTTCTGCGTTTTCTGCGCCGCCACCTTGAATATCATAAGACTGCATCTCGCTATATTGTAAAAATGTTTTTATGGCAGTGTTAAATTGGGTATTTCTTTTGCGGCCAACATTATTAGTCCAGTTTGCTCCTGCACCTGAGTTGTACATGGAAAATTGTTGGTTATCGAGTGAGACATCAAGGAGATTATAAACATTCTCAGAGTTGGCTTCTGCATAGCAGTCAGCTTTTGCACTGCCCTCAAGACTTTGTTCATTACAGGCACTGATCGCGTCTTCAACTTGATTGGCGTTATTTCTTCGGTTGCTAAGAACTTTAAGCACCATTACTCCTTCCATTGGTCTATCTCTTGAGAGGTCACCGACTTCACCTGTTAGGGTAAATATTGAGGCCAGAAATTCTTGTTCGTGGTTAGGAAGTTCGAACATACGGCTAAAGACCGTTTCCCTATCGCCACCCGTTGCCGGGGGAGTGATGTCTTGTAAAATATAGTCTTGAATAGCATTTATGCAAGTTGAGAGGGATTCTTCTGTCATCTCGAGGGAGGGGTTTTGTTCTCGCTCTTCTGGGCTTGCCGCAAGAGATTCACAGCCTTGAGTTTGATTATTGGCATTGGGGTCATCTTCCCTCATATTAATTAGACCAGTACCGTCACCAACAGCAGTTGTGCGACCACTTGCAAAAGGAGCGTCCCCGACGTGGTCTCGTCTCGGTGTTGTATTTCCTGAACGGGTATCGCTCTCAAAACGCTCGTCTGGAAGCACCGATGGTCTTCTCTCTGCAATTTCTTCTCTTACTGCTTGATTATAAGAGTTTTGAGAAAGGCCACCAAGTCCTACACACGGATTGTATCTGCCAGTCTCAGGAGTATTTAAGGCCCCTGTTATAGCATTGGTTTCTTTGGCGACTACATTAATTCCAAGTTGGCTTAGAGCGGATTCTGGAAGTATATAGCCACCGGAAATGACATCACCTCGATAATTAAAACGATCACCTTTGGAGTGTTGAGAATAGAGAGTGACGTGATAATACCTTTCACCACCGGGAGTCAGTCCTTCTCTTTCAACAGGTTTTCCTACCACAAGCGTACCACCGGCATACTGGTCAGAGCTTGGAATGGTTGCTCCTGTGATGGGGGTGAGTCCACTAAGCGGATCATTACCTAAAGGATAAGATCTGTAAGTGTAGTGATTTCTCTGATCTGTGTGGTTGCCAATACCTTGAGTTTCGCCAATGGCTTTTCCACTTGCTCTTGCAATATCTTGAATCATCTCATCTGTAATCTCGGCATGTGTGCCAAGAGAAATGATGATAAATACAATGGAGCCAATTACTGTTTTCACTTTATTATCCACCTGAGCTAGTCACTCATTCTATTATCGGAATAAATGGCCTTTTCTCTTACTAAAAGTAGAATAAATTCTTCAAGCACTTGATTTTATTGCGGTTTGAGAGGGGGAGCATTGTTGAGGAGCGCCTAGAGAATTGGGCACTTTTTTATAAGCTGAGGTTTTTGAAATCCTTCGCCATAACAGTTTTTCTACCTTCTTCACGGGCATTATCAATGGCCTGATTAACAAGTAGCCTTACATACTTACTGAGCTCCTCTGAAACATCTCCACTGGTATTCATTGAGGATTTCGCTTTGACGTAGTTTTTGAGTTTACTGACAACAATGAGAACATCTTCTGGAAGCTCAGAGTTTGATGGGGAGGGAGATTTTCCACTTACGACTATTCTGCGTCTCGGCTTATCATTTGAGGAATTTTCAACACGGCTTGGAGCCGTTTCTTCTTCCGCATAGGCGGATTTGTGTCCCATGACTGAGTCGTGGATACTCCAACAATCGACACTACAGAAAACGTTTTTACGGCAAGTTGAGATTGAGCATTTCTGATAAGTTCTTCCTAAAGAAATTTCTTTCTTACATACTCCACAATTTCTCCAAGCAGTTGTCATGCTCTCTCTCCTTAATTCCATTTCTTGTGAGTCAATAGCTTCTTCTAAGTATAGAAGTAAGAGCTGACTAGGTAAAGAAAAGGGCTTCTTGCGAAGACTTCTTCGTTGAGAGTTTTTAATATTTTCTGGTGTCGCCATATTTTTCCAATTCCTTATGCCTGGGTTTTGCTTTATCTCATCTCATACTAAGATAAACTTTTTTTGAAATTCTGGTAGGCAACGAATGGAGTAGGTTTCATTCCTGTGGGGAATGGTATGTGGTCGCGTTTAATGCGGGGGGTCTTAATGATTGCTAGAAGCACCCTTATTGAATTGATAAACTATCTCAATCACGAGGTTTTCATGAATTACTTATCACTTTCTTTTAAGCTCTTTTACTTAGTTTTATCTCTTTTAAGTTTAAAGGCTTATTCCCAACCTGCACCTTTTCTTGGTGGCAATACTGCACAAAGTCCTCGTTTCAATTGGTTTAAATTGGAGAATGAGTGGACAGAGGTCTTTTATCCTGAGGGACAGGAAAGGAGAGCGCGGGAGACGCTAGAGCTTATTAAGTATTATTCTCAATTTTCGGGAGAAACATATGGTATTTCAAAACCTAAAAAGTTTCCTCTTGTTTTAAGACCTGAAAATGCTTTGCCCAATGGGTTTGTTACTCTAGGGCCAAGAAGGTCCGAGTGGTTTATCCAAGAAGCTTATAATCCTTTGATTGGAGGACTGCGCTTTGATCAAGGTTTGGCCATTCATGAATATCGACATGTTACCCAATTCGATTTTAATGATCAGAGTATTAACAAAATTGCATATGGCCTCTTAGGTGAGCAAGGCCTCTCCCTTATGATCTCCATTGGTTTGCCCAATTGGTTTATGGAAGGTGATGCTGTTTGGGCGGAAACAGCCTATACAGATGGTGGGCGAGGGCGTTCTCCAAGATTTTCTTCACGACTAAAAGGTTTGGTGCTTTCTGGCCAATTACCAACTTACGATGAATTTATTGGAAGGAGCTATAATACAATTCTTCCGAATCATTACGTTTTTGGTTACTATCTCGTCACCAGGGCCTATCGACTCTTTGGTGAGGATTTTTGGAAAAAAGTCGTTAGTGATGTTACAGGCTTTGCTCTCAACCCCTATCGAATCTACAGCAAGTTCGAAGATAATTCAGGGGTGAGTTTTAAAGATTTCTACGATCAAACATTACTGGAGCTGCAAAATAAATGGAAACAGAGTAGTGGTGGGCTTAAAAAAGTAGAAAAGTTTGGAGAGGGTTACCAAGAGTTGGCTTACCCGGTTTTTGACAATGACTTAGGTTATGTTTGGCGCCTAGATTTAGATTCATATTGGACTCTTATTCCGATTGAGGCTGGCGAAGAGCAAGGTGAACTCATCAGTTTACCCATCTCACCCTCACGCTCAAAAGTGGATATAAAAGCGGGTAAGGTGGCTTATACTCAATTTCTACCTGACCTCCGTTACAGTTATCGCTCCTTTAGTGATCTCTATACTTATGATTTAAACTCTCACGAGACACAGCGTCTCTCAAAAGGTGAGAGGTTTTATCATCCGAGTTTTTCGGCAAGTGGGAGAAGGCTTGTGGCAACTCATAATAATAAAGACGAAGAGTGGACGATAAAAGCATTTGATCTGAACAATAAAACAATGGAAACCATTCCATTAAGCTCTGGCCTTACTCCCCTTGAAGCTGTTTTTAAGGATAACGATAATCTCTTCATCCTTGCTCAAAATAAAGTGGGAGAAAAAGGCATTATTACCATGCCTCTTTTTTCACCTTCTTATCAAACGGTCTTACCCTTTTCTCGAAATAACCTCTTTTCTCTCAGAAGTGCTGAGGGGGGCGTTCTTTTTGAAGCAGATTATAAAGGTGAGGTTCAAGTCTTTTACCTAAAAGAGAGTGAGTTAAAAATTTGCTCAAAAGCACCAATTGCGGCTTTTCAACCTTCTTTTCACAAAGGCAAGCTGCTCTTTATTTCAGAGCGTGAAAATGGGGGAAGGCTGGAGAGTGTTCCCTTTAGTCAATGTCGACTATTAGCGAAGAGTGCAGTCACAGGAATCGAGAGGCTTTCCAATGGACCTAGTGACAACTATACCAATAAAGAGCCATTGGCTTTTCCAAGTATTCTCACAAGTAATAATCCTGAACCTGAAGAAATGGGCTTCTTTAGAGGAAGTAAGCCCCACTCTTGGAATTTTGTAGGTGGCAGAGGTTATCAGGTTCAGCTTCTTGGAGATAATTATCAAGGAAGTTTTTCTTACTCGGGAACTGTTGGCTATAGTGCAACGGAAGAGAGGCCTTATACTAGTATAATACTTTCCTACAATGAGCTCTATCCGACCATCAGTCTCTATGGGGGACTTGAAGGTAGGAAAAGTACGGTCATAAATGGAGGGCCCATAGAACAATGGGAGGAAACCCAAGCAGGTCTATTGCTCGGTTTACCTTTCACTTGGGTTAATGGCTTTAATAACTTTAGACTCCATTTAGGAGCTCAAGGGGGCATCCTCAAAACAACGGCAATTCCAGGTGCCGGTGTAAATACTGTTAATAATGAGACTCTCGACTTTTATGGAGGAGACCTTTCCTTTAGCTGGTTAAGAGATATGACTTCTCGTCAGATTTATCCCTCATGGGGAGCACGCTTTAGGGCTTTTTGGCGCACAGTTGCTTCTGGGAGGAGAACAAGTTTTGATTCTGATTTACTTTATTTCCAAAGTTCTGTCTTTCTTCCTGGTGCACTTCATAATCATGGCATGAGGATTCAGGGGACAACGGAGAAGCAGACAAGTGGTAACAATAACTTTCGCCACAGTGCTGTTGGAAGAAGTGCTGATAATTATGTTTTCTCTCGTGGCTTCGCTTATGGTTATGTAGATGAGTATCGTAAACTCTCACTCGATTATACAATGCCTTTGTGGGACGCAGATTGGAACCTACTTAACTTTCATTACCTTAAAAGGTTAAGTGGTGTTGTCTTTCACGACTATACCGATCTTCGAAGTACTTCTTTTAAGGGCCATTTTCAAAGTTATGGTGGAGAGCTAAGACTAGAGACTACTCTTTTTAGACGATTACCGCTTATCTATGGACTTCGCTATAGCAATAAGGTCGATAGGGACTCTGCAATGGACGTTTTCTTAGGTACTGACCTTAGCTTTTAAAAGATTCAAAGTCTTTGAGAGCTTGGGCTATCACTTGGTCCATATCGTAATAGGAGTAGGTGCCTAAGCGGCCACCAAAGAGAACTCCTTCTTCCTTTTTCGCTAAGCTTTGATACTTTGCCAGTAATTCTTTATTAGGAGTTGTGGCAACGGGGTAGTAAGGCTCATCTTCATTTTTTTCAGAATATTCATAGAGCAGAAGTGTTTTGTCTTTTGAATAGGTGCGTTCGGGATGAAGGTGCTTTGGTTCATGAATGCGTGTATAGGGGAGGGCTCCGTCGGCAAAGTTCATCACTGATGTCCCTTGGTAATCATCGTGGGCCACAATATTTTTCTCAAAGCGCACGCTACGCCATTCAAGTTTTCCAAATTGATAGTTAAAGTAGCGGTCAATGGGGCCGCTATAGATTGTTTTAACCTTTGGAATGATCTTGTTTTTTAAATCAAAGTAGTCAGTATTTAGCATAACTTTAATATTTTTATGGTTCAGCATTCTTTTAAAAATTTCTGTATAGCCGTTTAGAGGAATACCTTGGTAACGGCCGTTATTGAAGTAAGATTCGTCATAGTTACTGCGAACAGGTAGGCGGTTAATGATACTGGCCGGCAGATCTTTTGGGTCTTTTTGCCATTGTTTCTGGGTATAGTCTTTAATAAATGCTTCATAAAGTTCTCTACCTACTAAGGAAATAGCTTTTTCTTCTAAGTTCTTTGGGTTTTCATAGGTTTCTTTACTCTTTAGCTTATCTAAGAAATTAGCGACTTCGAAGGGTTTTAAATTAACACCGAAAAAAGAGTTAATAGTTTCGAGATTAATAGGCATTTGAAAAACTTTGCCTTTATGGGTGGTTAAAACTTGGTGATGATAGGAGTTGAACTCTGTAAAGAGACTAAGGTATTGGAAGACTTTCTTAGAGTTGGTATGAAAGATATGAGTTCCATACTTGTGAAATTCAATCTCTGTTTCCTGATCAAATTCAGAGTAACAATTGCCACCTATATGAGATCTTTTATCGATAACAACAACTGATGCACCTCGCTCGGAAGCCAAACGCTCTGCTAAAACGGAGCCATAAAAGCCGGCTCCAACGATCAAGTAATCAGGGTTTTCCATGCTTAAGTTTATCATAAATTTGCCAATAAATTGTGGCATCGGATTTATGAAACCTTTAATTTCCAAACTTCTCAGCTTATTGAAATTGCATGACTTTTATAGGAATTTAGAATGGGCCCTCTCAATATCCTAGCTTTATATTTATCCTCTAAATACCGAATAGATATTGAGTTGCCTGAGTGGCGATTGAAGTTAATCCAGAGTTTAGGAGTGCCAGTTATGAAAGCTATATTATCGTTGATTATGCTCGTAGGGTTTTTCATGACTAATACTCTGGCCAAAAATATGAGCAGTAATGAAAGTCGATTTTGGGCCTTAAAAAATATCGACATTAAATCCCTTGGTAAGAAGCAAGCGTCAAAGCTTCACAAGGAAATGACAAAAATTCTTATACAGATAGAGAAAAAAGAAAAATATGAGTCTTATGGAAAGGGATCCAAGTTTAGCTACCGAAGCTTCTTAAATGACTTCACAGATATCTTCGTCAATGAATGCCATGCCAACGATAGGGAGAATATGTGCCTCTTTGGTGGTTGGCCTTCCTATCGCAGTGGTGGCAGTTGTAAAACCCCTTACGGATCAGTTGGAAGGGGAGCGGCCAGTGATTTAGGGACCCAGTCTTATAACTCAGAAGTTTATTGTCAAAATAGAGGACTATTTCGCTGTAATCCTCTGATCTTTGGTCCAGGATTAAGTTCTGATCTCATTCCCGAAGAGATGGGAAATGTTAATGGAAATGGCAACAATAGCGCTCCCTTTGATGCAGGCATTTGTGTGGATATTAGCGCAGGGTTTAGCGGCTTATCAGATCGGTGCGCCAGTGCTTCTGAAAGGTTAGACGAGATTAGGCAGGCAAATGATCTACCGCCATGGCGAGAGAGTGAGTTCTTTAATGCAGATCGTGCTGCCAACTTTAGATCACTACAGCATCTTATTTTACAAAAGTGCCAAGCCGACCCAAAGAGATTAAATATCGATGGCATGTGTATTGCTCTTGAAGAAAATTTAGCTCTCACTGCAGCTGCAGCAAGGGCGAATAATTTAAATGGCATTGCCATTGAAGAAGTCTTTCCTCAATGTGCTCCAAATGTAGAAAATACAGGTGTGAGTTGTGAAGCCCCAGAAAGTGCGAGTCTCTCAAATCTACAAGCTGCTATTGAGTCCATAAAAGGTAATCAAGACTGTCAGTTCTCAGAAGTTCATGCTTGGAATAATGGGGACCATAGTGATGCCTTAAGCTTGCCTGAATGCTCAACTTCAATTGTGGGTACACTTGCCTCTGGTCTTTCAACAGATGGTGATACTGGCGTTACCATTTATGTCAAAACAGAAGGTGCTGTAGCAGTGCCTATTACTATCTCTATCAATCCAGAAACGAGCTCTTCAAGTATTATTGAAATGCTTAGCGCAAATGAAGAATATGGAAATGCTTGCCAAAGTTCAGGGTCATCAAGCTGTAATGTGCCCGAAATATACTCAAGTGCTGGACCCAACAGCAGCACAACCGAATTTGGGGAAGCACTAAATAATCTTGGCGCTATAACCATGGGTGGACGGGGTTGTGGATTACTAAATGTGACAGCTCAACTTAGAGATCCGAGTATTACCGAGGCTCGGATAGAAGAGAATCAGCCTTCTCCAAGTGTATCAAGTTATTGCCGGATGAGTATGAGTGATGAAGTTTATGCTTCTTTTAACGATCCTCAATATCGAAATAGTCCCATTCCAGTTGTCATTGAATTAAGAAGAGGTGGTACCGTTCTTTCTGTGCCATTAGACCTCGATAGTGCAACTGTCGACGGAGAAGCTATTACTAACTCTATTCGTTCAAGCGAGAATTATCAGAACTTCTGTAATGCTGAAGCCAGTGAAACCGCAGAGGTAATTGCCGAAAGGGAAGAGGCTGAAAAGCAGGGGAGAGAAAACTTAAGATCTAGTCTAGGAATGGAGCCGAATCAATTCCTGACAGCTACTCAGGAAAGTGCCCTCATGGGACTTTCTGATATTGAAGGATTAAGTGTCAGTGTCAGTGAAAATGGAACCTTGGTTTTTAGCCATCCTAATATTAATGAAATTGGTGATCGGCTTGTTGGGGCTTTTCCCCGATTTAGAATTTCAGAGGATCAGGAAATGGGAGTTCTCCTTGCTGACGGTATTACGAATGCAACATTTCTTACTCGCGGCAGAGAGATGATAATTAGTGACGATGAGCTGAGCTCTTTGGGAAATATCTCAGAATATGGAAGTTTAGAAGACGTATCCAGAGATTCAATAGGAAATCTTGTTTTAACTTTAAATAGTGGTTCTCGATTATTATTAGAAAATGATACGACTCTGCGAGAATTAGAGGATCGTGCCGGCGGTGAATATATTATTGAACCTGTTCTTGATGAAACAGGCAACCCATATGCTGATAGAAGAGTTTCTTTGCGACCAATTACTGGCGAAAGAGCACCTGCAAGCACTATTGATGAAAGGGCATTTCGAGAGCTTCGGATAAGAAGTGACGCTGCAGAAAGTTTAGTAAGAATGAGGTTAAATGGTGATATGGCAATTGAAGAGAACTTCAATATCACGATCGGAGATCCTATTTTGAGACCAGATGGTCAATCAGAGATTAATATTAACTTCTTTATGACAGAAGTAAGTATAGCTTTAAGGAATGATTACCAAAGATCCTTGAGAGAAGAAGCAAATAGGCTGAATTGTAGTGTTGAGCCGGCGGTTCCTCATGAATTCGATACAACCCTCTCAATTATCTGTCCTCCTCGCAGTAGGTAGGGAAATTTTACAAATTCGCACGCTAAAACCCTTTGAGACCTAAAAATTTGCTATCTTGGCGTCATGAACATTAAGTTTTTAGGTCTTCTTTTTATCCTTATTTTTGGGTGCCTATCAGGTCACGCCAAATCCTATAAGGTCTTTACAACAGAGTCATTAGTTCAAGATAGTGGGAAGCTTCCTGTGGAAGTTGCATCCTTTTTGAGCCCAACGGGACCACTTAATAAGCTCAATGGGGTTATTGGCGCTCTTGGAACACTAGGGGCCTATAGTCCTTTTGGGAATTCTCCTATCAACGCGACTCCCTACATGCGCTCTCTCGGTAATTGGGAAGATACACAACGTACACTCACTCGTTTAGGTGGTCCTTTAGGTGAAAACGGTCCCTATATTTTTGCCACAGAGTTAGGTCAGTCTTGGCTTGATATGTGGGGGGATTTCTTTCCTGGAAGTCCTGCTAGTAATCTCTTTAAATCACTTCGCGCAGGTTCACCTCTGCATATTCTAGGGGACGCAGGTCCGCTAGGTGCACTTTCTATGATGGGGCCAGGTGGTCCAAATGGAGCCACCGGTTTCGCTCAAACTGAAGATGGTCGCTTTATTAATGAAAGCGGTAATGTGGTTCATTCGATTGATATTGATACTGTTGATGGAAAATGGGAAGCGCCTCTTTATGAACTTTATAGCGATGCCGATGGAAAAAAAATCCAGTCTGCTGACGCTTTCTTCGCTTTAGCAACCTCTGTAAAAAGAAGTAACCCTAAGAAGACTGTATCTTTTCATAATAATCGTGAGCAATGGATCTCGGTTCTCTTAATTGGTGACTATACTTTAGATGATTATGAACTGGTCTTAAGAGCAAAGGGAAGTGAAGAGGTTATTGCAACAACGTCACAGGACCTCCTTTCAAACTTCATTGTTTTTCAAGCTCCCAAAGATACGGCTTTCGAGGTTGATGTAAGGCTTAAATATTCTGGTCATATTCTGCCAAAGAAGAAGTTTCGCCTTCTCGTTACCGGAAGTTCTGAGAAAGCAAAGTCTTTCAAGGGACCGCACCAAAGAACTTATAGTGATAGTCTGTTAAGGTATACGAAAAGTGCTATTAAGGGTGCCTTTAAAAATAGCAGTTGCACTCAGCTTATTGCACCTCTTCTTAAGGCACAATAAGAGGATACTTCATGGAAATTATTCAAAGAGAATGGGAATACTTCTTACTGCTTTGTGAAGCAGGAAGTATGACCCGAGCGGCAGAACTTCTTGGTCTGCAGCAAGCAGCTCTCTCAAAAGCCATTAAAAAAATTGAAGGCCAGGTTGGAAAGAAACTTTTTATCCGCCTTGGTCGCGGTGTAAAGCCAACGGAATATGGCTCGCTTTTACAAAAGGAGTTGAGTTGGCTGCAAGAACAATGGAGTGAACGCCTAAAAGAAGGTCTTAGTGACATCGAGAATTTAGCCGGTGTTTATAAGCTTGCGATTCATCCAACTGTCGCCATATCCACGCTTACAGGGGGTCTATCAGACCTTTTTGAAGATAATCCTTTTTTGGAAATTGATCTTATTTTTTCAACTTCAAAAGAAGCTTTAAGAAAAGTTGTCTCCCATGATGTTGACTTTGGTGTTGTGGTTCAACCAGAAGAGCATCCCGAACTCATTATTAAGCCTCTTCATAAAGAGAGGATCTTTCTCTATGAAGGAAAGAAGCAAACCTCAGAGACTCTTTATTACCATCCCGATATGGTAAGCCTCGGTAAAATTATTAAGAAATATCAAAAGTGGAAGAAAGTCCCAATTGCCAATTACGAAGTGCTATCCCATGTAGGGGCCAATTCTAGAGGACTGACCCTTTTACCGGAACCAGTTGCGTTGAGAACAAAAGGTTTAAAGCCAGTTGGAAAGCCTGTAGGCGAAGTGCCTCTTGCTCTTATCTATCGCTACGACCGTGTTAAAACGCGAGGGTTTGAATTTTTGAAGAAGGAACTCTACGAAGTTTTAAAGTAGTTAGGAAAATCGGCGATATCAAACTCCCTCTTTCAACCGCCGATTTATCTTGCATGGTTTCAATGTCTCTGTACTTTTATTCTAGGGCGTCACGAGTGTGATTGATAGTATTTCTTTTCTTACAATGTCTTGCGAACTCTTAAATAATTTTAGGTTAAGAAATTCTTAACTACCTGTTTTTATTTAATATTGAGAAATGGGGTCAATGTAAGAATTTTACTGAGTCCTTTGTTAATAAGCCTCTTGGCCGGACAAAACCTTATTTATTTTGTCCGAATATTTTGACACTAGCTCAGGATTATTCTTTGTCTTCTCTTCTGTTGTCTTGATAATCGCCTCAACACTGGCCCGAACATCCTTAAGCATCATTTTCTTGAAGATTCCTGCAAAGAAGCTCTTAGGAGTGACATTACTGACATAGGTAAGCGTGGTGCCTTTTCCCGGGCCAGAGGGCTCAAAGAGCGCTTCTCCATAAACATCTTCGGCACTATCGCTTTTGACCATATACCACTCAACTTTATAGGAATTAGGGGCTGGACGAGTTAATTTGTGACCATGGATATAGTGGCCATCACTTAGAGGCCAGGGCATATCGAGAGTATATTCAACTTGAGTATCATTACTGTTGGCACTGACCTTTTCAAGGTGCACCTTGGATTCAATAAGATTAGGAATGTAGTTTTTTTGATAGTCGTAAGCTGCGAAAATTGCGACAGATTCTAAGGGGGTGGCGTCTATATGAGCTGTGACCACGACTCTTGGCCACACTTGGTCTTTGATTTCCTGTGTTTTGATTTCAATACTTTTTGCTTGGGCCCAAAGCGGCCATAAGATGACGGCTAAGTAAAAAGGAAAGGATTTATGGAAGTTGAGTCCTGTCTGGCTTCGTTTCATTTACAACCTCTGGATTTTATTATAACTTCACGCAGTATAACGATTTAAAATCTCTTTTGCCACGTGAAAATACGAAGGTTGAATTATGAAGAAACAAGTGGATTCTATTCGCTTATTTGAGAACTCTTGGCTTGAGGCCTTGACTCATGTCCATCCGATTATTCCTCTTATAATGTGGGCACCTTTTAGTGTTTATCTTCTTTATAAAGCCATTATTGTAAAAGGGTTAAGTCTTCCTCAAATGATGACTTGGGCACTCGTTGGTTTACTGGTTTGGACGATAACTGAGTATGCTGTTCACCGCTACCTTTTTCATTTTCCAGCGAAGAGTAAGTTTGCCAAGAGAATGGTTTTTCTTTTTCATGGAATTCATCATGACCAGCCAGATGATCCCACCCGTTTAGTTATGCCACCTTTTCCAGCCGTCATTTTGATGGCGCTTCTTTATGGACTTTTTAGCCTCTTTATTCCTGCAGAGTTTATGGAAGCTTTTATGGCCTTCTTTGTGATTGGCTACCTTTGCTATGATTATATTCACTATGCGACTCATCACTTTCCGATGACATCAACTGTTGGTCGTTATCTTAGAAAATATCACTTGCGCCATCACCATGCGAAAGAAGCATCAAAGTATGGTGTTTCTAACCCTTTGTGGGATTATATTTTAGGTACAGTAAGCGGACCAAAGAAGGATATTAAGTAAGTGAAGATATTTACCTTTGCTGCCTTACTCTTATTCAATTCAATAACTCTTGCCACGGAATCAGAAAGCGTAACTTCCGATGTTTTATGGAAAGATTCAAAAGAGACCTTTTCTCTTCTGTTTAAGGGCTCCTACCTTCAATTCACAACAGTTAATAACCTCTATCATTCCGCTTGGGGTGTGCCTCTTGTTTGGTATGCCTTTGAGGAAGATAAACGCATTCAAAGTCGTTATGGTGGAACGGAGATAGCCAATATTGTCGATAATATTGGTGACCTTGGAGTTGTTTTTAACTTTCCTGTACTTCATGCCGGCTTTTATTATTACGGAAAAAAAACGGGTAATAATCATCATGTTCAATTTGCGAAAGAGTACTTTGCGGCCATGTACCTGGCGCTCGCAGAAAGTGGTCTCTTAAGCTATATTTCGGTTCATAGTAGACCGCAAACTACGGATGTGTCCTTTTGGGAATCGGAGTTTAGAAGAGGTTCCAGCTGGCCAAGTGGTCACGTAATTCCTTATATGACCCTCTTTTTTAAGACTTTACAGTTCTATGGTCCTGCATGGTCTGCACTTCCTTTGGCACTCAGTGTTTTTTCCTCGATGCAACGAATACAAGATAATAAACATTGGTTATCTGATGTAACGGCATCACTTCTCTTATCTGCTTGGGCCTCAGAAGGAGTTAGAAAAGCGGCTGGCTATGATGAAAATCATCCTTTCTACAAATGGGTCTTTGAGCACGATGCAAGCATTGGCTTTATGAGGTATCAAAATGCCTATGGTCCAAAGCTTGCTTGGCGTTTTTAAAAGGATAAGTTGCAGTATTTTTTTCCTCCATTAAACTATAAGAGTGAAAATAATTTATGTTGGAAAAGATGACTCCTACTTTGAAAGTCTAAAAAAACGCTTCCAAGAAGTTGAAGGTCATGAATATGAATTTAAGAAGATCTATCATGATAACGAGGACACCTTTCAAAAAATAGCAGCCTTAATTGTTAATGAATTACCAAATATTGCTTTTCTTGATTATTCTGCTCATCCTCTGAAAATGTTGACGGTGGCACGAAGCTTACCAAGGCTTTTTAATAGAGGCCCAACTCTTATTGGCCTATGGGATGCTCTAGCACCTGAAGAATTAATAAAAGAAAGTTTTACGATAGGTATTCCTTTTACCCACTTTAAGTCACCAGAGATTAGTGACATTGTGTCGCAGGCGATTTTTCTTTATAGCGGAGGAGCTTTCCCTGAGGGAGACTTTGCCAAAGCTGATGTGATGAAGAAGCCCGTTTCTTTAGCGGCCTTTAGCCTAATGCGTGCAGGTTTTGTTACGGAAAGCTATGTTCATGTTGAGCATGATATTCTACCTCCTGAAAAAGGAGAGTTCTTCTTACTCCATAACTTTGGTCCGGAATTTCCCTTAGATAAATTTAGAGTTGAGAGAAGACTTGATAATAATTTTTATTATGAAATGTCTTACACAAGTGACATGTCATTTGTTTTTGTCGATCCTGAAGAAGCCAAAAAAGAAAATGAAAAGAATAAGAAGAGAGCTTTTTGGCAAAAGCACTCTCTAGAGCAGGGTGTTGAGGTCAAAAAAAAGAAGGTAACTACCTTTATTGAAGGGCATGGCATTCAAAACCTTCCCAAAAGAACACGCCTCATGATTATCGACAAAGAGATGAGCGTTCTCCATCAAGCAACAAAACCATTGGATAGTTACTCCTATAGTGTCCGTGCTTATCATAGCTTTCTGGACCATAAGGGACTTCTCAGTAGAATTGAACCTGGGATCATTTGCTATCAGTGCCCAGATAAAAGTGAGGGAGAGCTTGGGGATATCATGACTGCAGTTGAGCAAAAGGATAACTTTAACCCTTTCGTCGTCATTTTTAATTCAAGTTGGAAATCTGAAAAACTACAAGAGCACTATAATTACAGTCGAATCATTGGTTGGAGTGAAAAGTTTAGTATTGATATGCTTCTGCAATTTTGTGATACCTATGAAAAGAGGCTTGGTAGAGATAAATCCCATGATGCTCGAAGTTCTTATCATCATAAAGAAAAACGCTACTACATCCCCAAAAATAGTCCTGAGAGTTTTTTGGAATATCAATTTGATATTAATATGCGAGCGATTTGCGAAACTTGGCTTAAGTTTCAATGCTCTGAGAAGCTACCCATTTGGGCGATTCTTCATGTGAAAAAGCCGATTCCATTTAGCTTCACGATAATAGAGGAGCTGAGTGAAACCGCTTGGTTAAGGGAGGGGCAATTTCAATACAGGGGTGTCATTCATGGACTTGGTGAAAAAGATCGTGCAAATATGAGACGTTCTATCAATCAGATGATTTATAATGAAAATAAAAATGATGAAGATGAGTTAGCTCAGGAAGAAAAAAAGAGTGATGAAAGTTAAATCCAACCTCTTTCTTTGTAATCTTTAAGGGTCACTTTAATCGTTTTCTCTAGATCCCAGCGATAAGTCATCTCTAGTTGTTGCTCAGATTTTTGACTTGAGCAAACCCAAGAAGAAGGCTTAAGTTCATGAGTCTTATCAGGTGTAAGCCTAAAGTCTAATCCAAAGGTGCGATTCAAAAGCCTAAGTATTTTTGCAAAAATATTAATGATGAAAAAGGGCAGGGGAAGAGAGAGGAATCCTACCTTCATTTGCTTTGCAATTTCACCAATTATTTCTTTGAACTGAACGGCTTTGGGGAAACTGACAAAGTAAATCTCTTTTCCCTTTTCTCTTTTTTCTAGTGTCTTAATAATGGCATCGACAAGGTCAAAGACGCAAATAAAGCTATAGGTCTTTTTGCTACCTTTTATACCGGTGTTAAGAACAACGCGAGATTTGACCATCTTAAAGACATCAAGAACGGCTTCGTCTCTCGGACCGATCACCATAGGTGGTCTAATGATCGTCAATGCCCAATTGTCGGGAGTGTGCTTTAGTAAAAATTTTTCAGCAAGCATTTTAGATTTACCATAGTCTGATGGTGGGTCCAGTGGGGTCTCTTCTGTTAAGGGGGTTTCTATTGATTTCGAGGGACCAGATGCGGCCATCGAAGAGATAAAGACAAAGTTTAATTTTGGGATTTGTTTTTTTAACTTATTAAATAGAGACTTGGTGGCTTCAGTATTAATATTGTAGAAAGAGTTGCTTTGAAAAGAGTGAACAATACCTGCGGTATGAATAAATGCATCAAGATCTTCTGGCAGGTTTTCAATCCAATTATCAACTGAGGAGTTCGAAAGGTCTCCTTGGAGAAATTGTCCTGGGAGTCCAAGCTTTTCATACTTTTCAAGGTTTCTTACGAGGGAGACAACCTCGTGACCCATTGAAAAGAGTTTTTCCACGAGATGAGAGCCGACAAAGCCTGTTGCACCAGTTACAAGGATTTTCATTTGAGCGCTTTTTGGTATATTCGGTAAGTCTTATAAGGCTTAAATCCCATTTTCAACAGTGGCCTATTCATATTGATATTATCTTCTAAGATCCAACTTGCTTCACAGGTTTTGTAGATACCCGCTTCCTCAGCATTGAGCTGGCATTTACGATACAGAAGTGTTTCAAGACCTAGTCTTCTAAACTTTTTCTTTACTCCCATCGTTGGAACTCTCATTCTATCGACCCGTTTTTTAAAAGTTAAAAGCTTAAAAAGCCCCGTTGGAAAGAGGCTACCATTAGGTATAGTTTTAAACACTTGGTTAAGGTCAGCCAGACCTACGATAAAGCCGGCGGCCTCACCATCTACTTCTGCAAAGACAACCAAACGTTCGTCAACAATAGTTTTTAAATCCTTTGCTGTATGACGAAACTCCTTTTCAGTCATCGGAACGAAACCCCAGTTCTTCTCCCAAGCATCGTTATATATATCAAGCATGATATCGACTTCTCGATCAAACTGAGATTTATCTAAATAACGATAAGTGATTTTATTTTTCTTCTCGGCCCTTTCAGCAATTTTGATAATCACTTCTGGCATTGTTACGGGGTAGTCAACTTCATAGGCAAGGAGGTCCATCCCCTTTTCAAGTCCGTTGGCTTCCATGTGATTTAGATAATATTTGGGATTATAGGTCATCATAACAAGAGGAGGATCATCAAAGCCCTCCACGAGCATTCCAGCTTCATAATTGGAAGACAGGTTAAAAGGCCCTTGAAGAGAGTCGAGTCCTTTTTCTTTGCACCACTTTTCAGCTGCTTCAAAAAGCGCTTTACTGACGTCCTGACTTTTTATGCACTCGTAGAATCCAAAGAAGCCTACATTGGAATTGTGAAATTTATTATAGGCCCTAGGATTAATGACCATGATTCTGCCGGCAACATCTTTGTCTTTTTTGGCCAAGAAGCACTGGGCATCTCCTGTCTCGTAGAAAGGATGCTTGGGATTGAGTTGATCTTTGATGGCCATCTTAAGTGGAGGCACCCAAACAGGGTCGTCTTTGTAAATAGTCCAAGGAAGATTAACAAAGACCCTTTTGTCCATGCTAGTGGCCATTGGGTAAATAGAGATACTCTTTTCCATGGTCAGAACCTAATGGAAGGTCGCTGGAATATCAAATTCTTTCTTGGCCAAGGCTAAGACTTCAAGCACCTTAGTGAGCTCTGATTCATTATGAGAAGCCATATAACTGGTTCTGATAAGCGCTTCACCCTTTGGTACTGCTGGGGGAAGAACTGGAGTGGCAAAAACTCCATTTTCTTTGAGAAAGTTTGTAACCGTGAGGGCCTTCATTTCATCACCAATAAATATGGGAATAATAGGCGTTTGAGAATTATAGGTATAGAAACCAATATCTTTAAAACCACTTCTCATCATGTCGACATTCTTCCAAAGACGGTCATGAAGATCAGGTTCTGCTTCAATAACATCGAGGCAAGCTGATACCGTTGCAACGGAAGAGGGTGCCATAGAAGCGGAGAACATGAAACTTCTCGCGGTATGCTTAATATAATCAATCATCTCAGCACTACCAGAGATTACCCCTCCAATAGAAGCGAATGACTTTGAAAAAGTCCCCATATTGAGATCGACCTTATCGTTAATTCCAAAATGGGTCATGATGCCACGACCTTGTTTACCCATAACGCCAATACCGTGAGCATCGTCGTTATAAACATGGGCACCATACTTTTCAGCAAGTTCAACAATTTCAGGAAGACGGGCAAGCTCACCTGTCATCGAGAAAACCCCATCCGTAACAATCCAAACATTCTTAAAACGATTGACGTTCTCAATGAGCAGTTGCTCTAGGGAATCCATATTGTTGTGTTTATATTTAAATGTAGGGCCTAGGGCCAAGCGAGAAGCATCAATAAGTGAAGCATGATTTTCGCTATCAAAGAGGAGGCAATCTTTAGGGCCGCAAACCGCAGCAACAGCGCCGAGGTTTGTTTGCATCCCCGTTGAAAAAACGAGGGCTTTTTCGTGACCAACAAAGTCAGCAAGCCTATCTTCAAGTTCTTCGTGAATGGTTAAATTTCCATTGAGGAAACGTGATCCCGTACAGCCTGTACCAAATTGATCAATTGCTCTTTTTGCGGATTCGATTACGTGAGGGTGATGGGTAAGACCGAGGTAGTTATTTGAGCCAATCATGATTTGGTCTTTATTATCGACCTTTACGACTGTGCCTTCAGAGTCTCCGATGGAGCGGAAAAAGGGATAGAGGTCATTGGCCCGCAAGAGATTGGCTTTTTGGACCATCTTATAGCCCCACATCGTCTCAACTTTCATATTACTCTCTTTTTGATTTAATTTTTGTGCATAGAAACATACTCCCTCACAAGTAATTTCGTCAACGCTCCGAAGTGCTATTGAAAAACATACTCTGTTTTAAGAGGTGAGCTTAGTGTTTGTCTAAGATATTGAAAGTATTAAGAAAATATTATTTATTGCCGAGCTTCTTTTCCATCATTTTCTTACGCATTTCATCTGCTCTGGCTTCGCCGTTGATGGCCTTAAAGAGATCTTCTTCTGTGTCGTCAGTAATATCCGCGAAGGATACGCCTATTTTCCATTCTCCTGTGGGATTGTCTTCAGTATCTTTGACCGGCCAGGAACCGGCCACAGTTACAGTTGGGATATTAAATTTGGCGCTGTTAAGTGCAAGCTTACAATCCTTAAAAATAGTCCCTTTGTCGTAACGGGGCTTTTCTTCTTCGGGCACAATAAAAGCTGTTCCCCCGGCACTAATATCGAGTCCATGAAGAAGAGTGTCCTCATCAATTCTTACTTGAATCTTTATGTGAGTACTCGCTTGAAGACGATAGTTTTGACGCTGAAGAGTACGATAAACACTTTGTGTAAGGTGGATTGAATAGGCTTTTGTTTCTGGGTCTTGCTTAAAGAGCGTGGTCGAAAAAAACTGAAATTTGTCGCTACCAATTTTGACGAAAACATCTTTATCAATAAGTTTAGAGGACGATAGTTTTGCGAGAAAGCCACCCGCTGAAGTAAGGCTCGCTGTGCGAGTAGAGGGGTTGTATCCATCGGCCAGGTAGGTTTCCAATTCCTTGTCTGACTTCCCTTGTTCCCAAACTTTGATTTCGACTTTTTCATTTATGCATTTATCAAGAATTTCTTTCAGCTCCGAGGGTTCTACCTCAGCGAAGTAATGCTTTTTATTTGGATCCTGCTTGAGTCTGGCCATAAGTCCTTAATATAATGTATTCCCTTTCATTTTAATCAAAAATCGCTGTGACACAAAGGGTTAATTGTAGGGAGGAAAATACGGCCAAAACCTGACAGAGTAGGAAGAGTTTGGCAGTCTAGGGGCCTAATTAATTGATAAGAGAGGTCAGAAATGAGTGAAGGGACACCCCAGACAATTCATTTGAAAGATTACCAGCCATGTCCATACACAATAAATGATGTGCATCTGACATTTAGCCTGCACTCAAGTGCCACTAATGTCATATCCAAGATGACCGTAAAAAGAGAAGCAAGCTCTGGTGAAAGCTTGGTTTTAAATGGCGAAGAGCTCGAATTTATTAGTGCCAAGGTAAATGGGGAGAATTGGGGTGGAGATTCCCTACAGGTTACTGAGGATGGTCTCATTCTCAAGGATTTGCCAGCTGAGTTTGAATTGGAAATTGAAAATAAAATTAATCCTGAAGCTAATAAAGCCCTTGATGGACTTTATAAATCTGGGCCTATCTTCTGTACCCAAAATGAGCCAGAAGGTTTTCGTAGAATTACTTATTACCTAGACCGACCAGATGTAATGGCCAAGTTCACTACTAAGGTTATTGCAGATAAAGAGCAGTATCCCGTTGTTCTCTCCAATGGAAACCCAATTGGTGAAGGGGAGTTTGAAGATGGACGCCACTGGGTTGAGTGGCAAGACCCCTTTCCAAAGCCATGTTACTTATACGCACTTGTTGCCGGTGACCTTGGTTTGGTAAGTGATACTTATAAGACAATGAGTGGCAGAACAATTGATCTGCGTGTTTATTGTGACAAAGGAAATGAAAGTCGTTGCGGCCATGCTATGGAGTCTCTAAAAAAGAGTATGAAGTGGGATGAAGAGACTTTTGGTCTTGAGTATGATCTGGATATTTATATGATCGTCGCTGTGGACTCCTTTAATATGGGTGCCATGGAAAATAAGGGACTGAATATCTTTAATAGTGTCTATGTTCTGGCAGATGAAAGCACGGCCACTGATGGAAACTTCCTTGGAATCGAGTCTGTTGTTGGTCATGAGTATTTTCATAACTGGACAGGTAATAGAATTACTTGTCGCGATTGGTTTCAGCTAACATTAAAAGAAGGTTTAACTGTTTATAGAGACCAAGAGTTTAGCAGTGATTTAAATTCCAGAACAGTTCAGAGAATTCAAGATGTCGAAAGGTTAAGAACGGTTCAATTTGTCGAAGATGGTGGACCTACTGCTCACCCCATAAAGCCGGATAGTTATATTGAAATCAACAACTTCTACACTGCGACTATTTATGAAAAGGGTGCCGAAGTTATCAGAATGGTGCGTACTTTTCTAGGAGTCGATGGCTTTAGAAGGGGAATGGATAAGTACTTTGAGCTTTTTGATGGTCAAGCCGTTACAACAGAAGACTTTCTTCATGCCATGAGTGTCGCCAATGGTGATTTTGACTTCTCTCAATTTAAGAATTGGTACTCTCAGGCGGGGACTCCAAATTTAAAAGCTTCTTGGGACTATAATGAATCTCACAAGACTCTAACACTAAAACTTGCTCAGAGTTGTAAGCCAACTCCAGGTCAAAAGGAGAAGAAACCTTTTCATTTTCCCTTTGCTGTAGGACTTCTGAATGACTTGGGTGAGGACATGACCCTAAAGTTAGAGTCAAGTGAACAAATGAGTGAGCAAACAGACCTCGATAAGGGCTTTCTCCATATCACAAAGCCAGAGGAGACATTCGTCTTTACTGGTGTCAATCAAAAGCCAGCAGTAAGTCTTAATAGAAGTTTCTCAGCTCCAATCCATTTGGAGAGTGATCACAAGTTAGAGGACTTCTTCTTTCTTATGGCCAATGATACTGACCTTTTTAATCGTTATGAAGCTTTCCAAAGTGCCAGCCTTTCTCTTGTCGAGAACTTACTCGTAGAAGAGGATTCTGCTTGGACAGTCGATGCGGGCTTTAGCAATGCTTTTGGTAAAATACTTGAAGATGATGTCGAACCTGCTGTGAAAGCCATGCTGATGGCTTTCCCATCAGCGACGATAATTGGCCAAGGGCAAAACCCAGTGGATTATATTAGAATTAATAAGGTGAGGGATTTTGTGAAAAAGACTCTTGCTGGTAATCACAAAGAGGCCCTTCTTAATATTTATAAAGAAAATGGGGAAAAAGGTGAGTATAAGCTTGACCCTATCTCAGTTGGGAAAAGGTCCCTTAGGGCAAGGATTATCGGCTTTCTTATCGCTAGTGGTGATGAGGATATCCAAAAGCTTTCAGAGAGCCATTTTAGTGATTCTACTAATATGACTGAAGAACTCGGTGGTTTAAGCCTTCTTAGCCAAGTTGGAGGGGATGCATGGGAGAGAGCGAGTAACACTTTCTATAAGAAATGGGAGAAGAATACTCTCGTTATGCAAAAGTGGCTAACAGTTGCTGCTTCTGGTGAAGGTGATGAGACTTTTGAGAGGGTTAAGACTCTTGAAAGTGATGAGGTGTACGACGTCAATGTTCCAAACCTTGTGAGAAGTCTTCTCGGTGGATTTTCTCGTAACCTCAATCAACTCCATCATGAGAGTGGGAGAGGCTACAAATTCATCGCTGATAAAGTGATTGAAGTTGATAGTATTAATCCTCAGGTTGCTTCACGACTTGCTTCTGTTTTTAAAGATTACAAACGTCTTAAGCCGCAAATGAAAGAGCTTATGAAAGTAGAACTTGAGAGAATTCTTGCAAAAAAAGATATTTCTAAAAATGTTTTTGAAATTGCAAGTAAGATTGTGAAGGATTCTTAAGCTTTCTAAAATACCATTGAATAATTGGCCACCGGCGTGATTGCCTTTACTCTTAACGGGTAGGGAACAAAGGGGGCCAATGTTTCACCCAAGTCAATATCACTCTTACTAAGTCCATTAAAAATAAATGACGATTCATTCTCATCTTCAACCATGGCCTCAACGGAAGGATGAGTATGAAGGATTTGAACTTCTTCCACAACTAAACCCTTCTTTCTCGCTGCAAAGCAAAGTCCCGTTATTTGAGTTCTAAGACTCTTAAGACTGGCACCTCGATAAGGTCCACCGTGATGAATATGAGAAGTAAAAACTTCTCCTTGAGAGTTTTCAATTTTTATAACAGTGACTTCATGAGGGTAGAGATTGAGCCAACTCTTATCTAAAAGAAGTTGGTCATAATCTTCATTCTCTTTAATTTCTTGGTAGTGAAAGAAAGAGGTTTGGTTTTGAATATCTTTGAGAGCGTCAAAGTCGAGGAGGCGAAGTTTAGCTTTTGGAGAGGCCTTGAGTTTAGTGTCTCGAAAAAATTTGAGTCTCATAGCTAGGCTAGGCTTTGGGCCCACCCATGTCAGAAGGAGTTTACTCCAAATATTTGCCTTAAAGGCAACGATGGGAAAATAGAATAAGTCATTGATTAGGTCTTTAACCATGAATCCTCCTGACTATTTATCGTCAGAAGGAGCGTTAAGGGTGAATCAGATGGTTATAATGATGAGTTTTGGAAAAAGCTGCCGTAAGCCTTTAAAGGAGAGTTCTCCCCTCAGATTTAAGGTCTTTGATCGCCTGAACGATTCTTGCTGTCATGGAGTTCTCTGCAGCTTTTGAGTAGGCCCTAGGGTCGTAATACTTTTTATTTCCGACCTCGCCTTCAACTTTAATGACTTGATCGTAGTTCTTAAACATGTGATCAACGATGGGGCGAGTGTAGGCATATTGAGTATCCGTATCAATATTCATTTTGACGACACCGTAGCCTAGAGTTTCATGAATTTCAGAGAGCTCACTACCAGAGCCACCATGGAAAACGAGGAGGTGATGAGCACTTTCTCCCAATTCTTTAACCACGGCATCTTGGCCTTTTTTAAGAATGTCTGGGCGAAGCTTAACATTGCCTGGCTTATAAACACCATGAACATTACCAAAGGTAGCGGCATACATAAAAGGGCCAATTGGATTAAGTGTCTTGGCAACTTGAACCATTTCCTCTGGAGTGGTGTAGAGCTTATCAGCGGGCGCGTTTTCATTATTCACACCGTCTTCTTCACCACCAACAATACCAGTTTCTATTTCAAGCATAATACCAATTTTTTGGCAGCGTTTATGAAGTTCAAGACTTGTCTTAAGGTTTTCTTCTAGAGGAAGAACGGAGCCATCAAACATATGAGAATTAAAGAGCGGGGCTTCGCCGTTTGCAACTCTCTTTTCTGATTCTACAATTAAGGGAATCATAAAGGATTCGACGTGCTCGGGGTGGCAGTGATCTGTATGAAGAGCAATAAGAACATTATAATGTTTGGCCATAAGGTGAACGTGTTGAGCGAGAGAGATCGCTCCAAGGGCCATATTATTAACGGCCTGGCCGCTTGCGAATTTTCCGCCGCCTGTGGAGACTTGGATAATTCCATCCGACTTCATATCAGCGAAGGCTTTAAGGGCCGCATTGGCAGTTGAAGTTGAGGTTACGTTAATGGCGGGGAAGGCATAGCCAGCCTTTTTAGCTTCATTTAGCATGCTCTGATATTGTTCATAATTAGCGATAGGCATAATTCATTTCCTTTTGTGAAGAAAAAAATACATTTTTAGCTTGAAAACTCAATCATCTTACAACCTTACGGTCCCAAAACTCACTTTGCATGGCAAGGTAGCAAATACGTGATTTTAGTGAGTTAAATCACAAAAAGGCAGAAAAGATTGGCATTTTCTTAATTTTTTAAAAGGCCTTTTAGGGGCAAAATTTGCCTAAACCTATGAAATTACTGTGTGAAGGAATCATCACTAAATTCTTGTCACAATGCGTCGATAATAGAGAGTATGAAAACTCGTAATCTACTACTTTTCACATGCCTTACTTTTCTACTGACGTCCTGTATGCCGGACTCTTTCACGAAATTTAAGGAAGAACCACCCTCTAAAAAGTCCGCCTCCGGAGGCTCCTCTGGTAGTGATGGTTCTGGTAGTGGTGGCAGCACTGCTGGCGAAACAGAAGTAGAAGTATCAGACATTGTTTTTGAAGTAGATAGCATTGATATTTTCCAAGAAAGTGGTGACATCCTAGTTTTTCAAGTAACAACCGGTGAGGTTTTTAGTATTGGAGATCAGATAAATGTATCTGAAACAGCCGTAGGGCCTGGCATTGATAATATTGGTACGGTTACGGCTATTAATAGGATTAATGAAACAGACTCTACTCGTTGGCTGGCGGTAACTTTAAATGGTACCGGCATTGTTGGTCCGGACGATTACGTCAAAAATGGTTATTTCATTGATAACTGTAGCTTTGGTTATAATGTTGATGGCTCAGCGACTTGTGCACCAGGATCTACTGCAGCATCAGATATTATTTCCGATGTTTACTTTTTCGTCTCACCCGACCCACCGCTAGTAGGTGGATCACTCAACTTCAATAAGCCAATTACTATTACAGGTACAAGTGAAAGTGGTTTCTCAACGGCAACGCTAGCCTTTGATTATACTTTTAGCTCAAGTCCGCTTGGTACAGGTATTATTAACAACACGGATACAAATCAAAGCAATGACCGCTTTGTTTCTCCTTACGGACCCTTTCTATTAGAGTCTAGTGATGTACCAAAGATAATTACCGTTACGGCTTCAGTGAGTTCTGTAGGCGGACAATATGGTGATGGTATTGATCCTGAAGAACAGGGGACAGCGACGATTCCTATCATTACGCGAGTTCCTGGTATAGAGGTTGGCTCAAGTACAACATTTGAAGTCTCTTACTACCATAATGCAGGGGAGAGGATTGCTGTTCAAGTGAATAACACTTCCGGATTCACTGTTGGGGCTACCGATGTCTTCTCTTGTCGAGTAAGTATTACGGCAAGTTGTGTGACCAATACTAATGTCATTAGTGGTAGAGGCAATATTGACTATATTGATAGAGACAACAATGTCATCTTTATTTCGATCCTTGATTATGATGATGATGATGCAAACCTAGTGAATGACAACAAGAGCTTGTTCAAACCCGGTAACTTCGTTGTTCAAGGGTCATTCGTTACAGTCCAGGA
>Ga0136600_1000243_pt1 | contig 30415 bp, 23 predicted proteins | sample AntRauMFilla2698_FD_104634 | JGI IMG/M metagenome (GOLD analysis project Ga0136600, IMG submission 104634) | Saline lake microbial communities from Rauer Islands, Antarctica - Metagenome Filla 2 #698 | ecosystem: Environmental > Aquatic > Non-marine Saline and Alkaline > Saline | place...
AGCAAGTTATCTTCAAATAGATCAAGCAGGAATCAGCCGCCTAGAAAGGGGTAGTCAAAACATTCAAGTTGACACCCTTGTAAAGTTAGCTGAATTTTACCAGGTAGATATTGAGCAAATCATTAATGGCACGATAAATTACTATGCTCTTGCAAAGAGATTTGGTGTTAACCCCACTCTACCAAAGCGTTACCAAGGGGATGATAACCTTTATATGAAAGAAATCATCCCCATAATAGCCCACTTAAGAAAGTTCCATGGTGACAATTTTGTTAATATAGTACTTTCCAAGCTTGGTCTTGAAGACTTGATGTACCTTCCCCCAGATCAAAAATGTAACGGTTTAATTATGTGTGACATCATTACTTTATCTAAGGAAAAAGGGGCTCTTTCGGTAAAAGATATTCCTTTTATTGCCAACCTCTCTTTTGAACCTCAATATCTGGGCCATTTTGATGTGAGTTTTTCAAAGTTAGAGAAAACGAAAGACCTTATTCAATCTTGGGTTTTAAGCTCTGACTTCTTTGAAGGTATTTTTCATTATGGTATCTTTTCAGAAAAGAAATCTTCAATTACGCTCAATCTAAGTTTTAATAGCAATCAAGTGCGAGAAGAATTTAATAAGACAAAACTAAATGATTTTATCTTACAATTAAAACAATACTACTTTAAACAGCTTCCTTTGAAGTACAACTTACCCTCATTAGAAATCAGTCTTATCAAAGACCCATTTCTTGGAAAGGGATTATTAGAGCTCTCTTTTTAGTAATGATGAAATCAAGTACCCTAGACCAAAATTTAACTTTATTAAACGAACAACTTCGTGACATGAAAGAGCCAAAAGAGGAGAATCTTAAGGTGCTCTTAGATGAATACCTCTCTTTGAAGAATGAATATAACAACAGATCACTCTCAAAGCTCATCCAAATTAGTGATTACCTGATCCTCCCTATAGAAGAACTTATCAAAGGAGATTTCCAATGCGAGCAGATTATTGTAAACCTCAAAACGGATAACCTTATTCCAAAAACATATAAAGACTCACAAACTCATTTAAGTACTTTTAACGGTATGAGAAATGTCATTAGCTATCTTGAGAAAGTTCTTGATCAAAGTACTCTCAACTGGCTTTTTAAAAAATCATCTCTGCAGCCTCGATTTTTCAATGATAATGAGTATTTTGGTTCTAAAGGAAATTATTTATCAAGCCATATTCCTGTAAGTATTTTTTCCCATTTAAGCTCCTATGGCTTTCTTACCGAACACTATATTCAAATGGGATCAGAAACTGCAGAAAATTTTAGCTTTGCCATTAAAAAGAGAATTAAATCTCTAGGCGGACCTAAAGAAGTATTTGAAGTTATAATTCATGAAATCATACCAATAGGCTATGACCGTTTGATTAATTATGAAATCATAAACCTCAGTAAAAGCAGGTGTCGATTAAAGCTAAGCCCAAAACCTGAAGCCTTTAACAACTTTCAGGGCCGGCCACCTTTAAGTGAAGAACTTTATTACTATCTAATTGGAGCTTTTAAAGGCTCTATTGATTTAACCAATAATAAGGTCACAAAAACCGTGATGCTTAGTTCGTCTCAAAAAGCTGGCGCCCAATTTGAAATTCACTGGCATAAGGCTATCAAGCGACCAGTTTCTCTACAGCCTTCTCATTAAATAAATCTTCATGCTTATAGAAATTCTCCTTGCAAAGAGAAGACAAGCTATCCGTACCCATTAACAGAACCTCTTCTCCATAAAAGGACTCCTTACGAAAGGCATTTAATCCGTTTAAAAGTTTATGTCCTGCTTTCTCTAGTACTTTATAAGTCTTAAAGCGCTTTACGGATGTTGTAACAAATGAACAATCAGGTGACCTAAGGTTTTCGACAAAATGAAAGGCGCAGGTCAGTTCGACAAAGAGTTTTTTTTCAGCCTCACTATAAGACAGATTGGGGTTAGTGGTAAATGAACCAGGATAAATGACATCTCCTCGATTCAACTCAAGACCACTTATGAAATCATTGTATACACAAATAGATTCTTTGCACTTGCTCTCCAAAACCAGTCCTTCAATAGGGAAAACAAGGTTATAGCCTAAGCAAGCACGCCTCGATACATATCTCTGTGTCATAATAGGAACAGACCTTCCTCCTACAACTTTATATAGAATATAGATGGGACTGAAGTAATCAGCTTGATTAAGTGGCATAATAGGCGTTTCATAACGCCTACTATAACCGATACTCTTTAGGCTCAGATAATCTAAAAAAGTACTTCCATCTTTATCGTCCATAAGATCTTTAAAGGCACTATTTATTTTTTTTAAAGAGTAAGTCATCTTATTTAATACCTCTGACGATAAACTTATTATAAAAATAAACGCTGCCGGGACTTTTGAGAATGGAGAAGAATTCCTCACAAAACCTCTTATAGGTAAACTCTGTACCAAGGCAGAGAGTTAAAAAGTCTTTAGCATTTTCAAAACGTTTCTCTAGTTGATTAACTTCTTCATTAAGACCGTTATCTAAAAAGTTAAGACAGTCGATTCTATGCTCAGATTGTTTGAAGCCTGCATTGACCACCATTGATGGTAATTTTCTCCCAATTCTAAGATCGATTATATTTTTCTCTTTAATTTTATCAAAACAGCTTGAAATGAATTCATTTCTTGGAGAAAGATTATAGAGTGTTCCGTCGAAATCTATGACGATGAGCTCTCCACCTGGCTTTAACACGCGATAGAACTCATCAAGGGCCTGCGCTCTCTTATCAGCAGAAATATGTTGAATGGCATAGCGGCAAATAACCTTATCAAAATGGTTATTGTTAAAGTCTAGGGAAGTCGCATCTCCTACTTGAAAAGCAACATTGTGAAGACCTTCACTATTAGACGCCTCCTTTGCCTTAATTAAATTATCTTCGCCCAAATCAATTCCCGTAACATCTCCATCAGGAACAAGTCCGGAAATATAGCGCGAAACAACCCCACTACCACAGCATGCGTCTAACACTGAATCATTTGGCTTAAACAAAATATCACTGAGCTCAAATCTATAGTCGTAGTTAGGTAGCTTTGCCTGCTCTTCCAACCTTTCAAACTCATTATTATGCTTGAGTACATAGTCCACTTTTTCCTCCTTGATGACTTACATGAAACAATATCGACCAGCGGAAAAAGACTTATAGTTAAAAGAAATTAACCCATCTTTGGATGAAATATTTAAAAGTTGGGCACTGCAACGCAGTTTATTTAAGGGATTCCCCAACCTATTCTAGAATTTACAGAGAAGACATTTCGCGTTAAATTCCTCTCACTGTTAATTTCCGAAAGGTTTTCATGAAAAAAGAAATAGAGCCACGCTGTACCTTTGCCATTATTTCCCACCCCGATGCGGGGAAGACCACCATGACTGAGAAACTACTATGGTTTGGTCGCGTTGTGAGAACGACAGGGATGGTAAAATCTAAACAAGGAAATTATGCCAAATCCGATTGGATGGAGATGGAAAAAGAGAGAGGAATTTCAATTTCCTCAGCGGTAATGAGTTTCTCCTACTCCCACAGGGCCATGCATCTTCTTGATACTCCAGGACACAAAGACTTTAGCGAAGATACTTATAGAACTCTAACTGCGGTTGAGTCGGTGCTCATGATGATCGACTCAGCAAAGGGTGTGGAGGAACAAACGATAAAACTCATGGAAGTTTGTCGTATGAGGGACACTCCTATTGTTACTTTCATGAATAAGTTTGATCGAGATTCCCTTGACCCCTTTGAGTTGATTGATAATGTTGAAGAGATTTGCTCTATTCAATGTGCTCCCATGACTTGGCCCGTTGGTGACGGTGTTAACTTTAAAGGCGTCTATGATTTAGCGAAAAAACAAATCACTCGCTTTAAAGATGATGGCGATCCTTTTGAACCAGAAATTATTGATGCAAGTGACCTTCATGCACCTCATATTTTAAAATACTTGGGAGAGGCCATTAGGGATAAGCTGGAAGAAGATCTCGCCATGGTAACAGAGCTCATGCCCAAATTTGATAAAGAAGAATATTTAGCTGGTATTCAGACCCCTGTCTTTTTTGGTACCGCACTCCACAACTTTGGCGTTAAAGAAACTCTTGATCACATCGCAAGTGTCGGCCCAGAACCCATGGAAAGAGAGGTTCAACTGGCCCCCTTTAAGAATGATTCTCCCACAAAAATAATCACACCAGATCATGATAAGTTCAGTGGCTTTGTTTTTAAAATTCAGGCCAATATGGATAAGAGGCACAGAGATAGAGTGGCCTTTATGAGAGTTTGCAGTGGCCACTTTAAAAGAGGTGATAAAATTCACCATGTCCGTTCGGGAAAAGATGTCAAAGTCGCCACTCCCCTAATTTTTCAAGCTCAAGACAGAGAAATTGTAGAAGAAGCTTTCCCTGGAGATATTATAGGTCTTCACGATACGGGCAAATATCAAATTGGGGATACTTTCACCAATGGAGAAGAGTTCACTTACACAGGCATTCCCTCTTTTGCTCCTGAAATCTTTCAAAAGGTTCTCTTAAAAGACCCCATGAAAGGCAAGCAACTTGATAAAGGTCTTAAACAACTATCAGAGGAAGGAACAGTACAAGTTTATACTCGTCATACTGTGAATGAAAAAATTCTTGGTGCTGTAGGTATGCTGCAGTTTGAAGTCGTAAAACATCGTTTAGAAGATGAGTACAATGTCCATGGTGAATATGAAGCTTATGGCTTCATCGGAATCCGTTGGCTACGTTTTCCAAACGATAAAATGAAGAAAGACTTTGTCGCTAAAAATGGAAATAATATTTGCTATGACCATAAGGAACGAATGTGCTTTAGTGTACGCTCTGAGTGGGATTTAAAATTAGTTTTAGAGAAATTTCCAGATGTAGAGTTCTTTAAGAACTCGGACTATAAATAGCCTGACAACTTTTTGGCAAACTCTCCATAGTCTCTCGGTACTTAGACTTTGTTGCCTTCCAGCTGTAATTAAAAGAGGCTTCACTAACTTTTGCCTCCTCACTAAACCACCAATCGAGCCTATCGCAACCACTACCCTCAGGTGGAGGCTTTTGGGATATACACTCAACAGAGTCTACAGGACATTCAAGCCTGACATGTATGTGGTCATCATGGCCATACCAAGGTCTGACTTTTCTCAAAAGCTTTGGGTTTAGGAGGCTTCTCTTACAAAGGTCTTTCTTTAAAAGCGGATGGATAAAGATTCTTTCAACCTTGGGGTAGGAAGCTGCATGCTTAATCATGGCCACCTGATAGCTAGTAAGCGTTGAATTTTGCTTCGTTAAAATTGATCTCATTTCTGTAGATTCTTTGAGCAAAAATCGTCTTTTGGTCTTTGGCATTTCAAACCAGAGGTCAACATCCAAGCCACTTTGATGGCTATTGTGTCCGCCTACAGTTGGACCCCCTCTAGAGAGGCTAAGGTCACCAACAATGACATTTCTCCGATATTTTTGATGAATCGTTTTACCAAGGTTTTCAAGATAATCGATAAGATGAGGGTGACCCCAAAATCGTCCTTTTCTTACTTGAGAAAGTTCTAGGCCAGAAGGAATTCGCTTAAAGGTAACGCCTCCTTTAAGACACCCTAAAGAGTAGCCGCCAATCGCTTCTGACTTCCCTTTTATCGGAAGAGAAGTTGGCGCAAGAAAAGCGGAGTCCGGTAAGTTCGTGGCACAACTTATCAAAAGAAGTATTGAGAACGACAAAATAAGAGTTAATCTCTTAGGGTTATAAAATAAATTCATTTGCCTATTATAGGGAGTCTTAGAATTGATTGGCCAGTTGACCACAGGCCGCCAAGATCTCATCTCCCTTAGTCACTCTGACCATCGCCCTCACCTTTTTTTCCACAAGCCATGCCTTGAATTCTTCTACCTTAGCTTCTGGTGGCCTTTGATAGAGAGAACCGGGATAAGGATTAAAGGGAATGATATTGACCATACAAGGAAACTGAGAGGTCAACTCCGCAAGAGCATAAGCATGTTCTTTCGAGTCATTTTTATCTTTGATGAGAAGGTATTCGAAATTAATAAGTTTTCTTCTGCCCCAACTAAAAGATTCGAGTAATGCAAAAAGTTTACTGATTGAAAACGCATTATTCATGGGAATGAGTTCACTGCGCTCCAACTCATAAGGAGAATGAAGGCTAATAGCAAGATTAATGGCAGGCAGTTCCTCCCATCTGCTTAATCCTGGAAGATAACCAACAGTGGAAACGGTAATTTGCTTGGGACCAAGCGCAAGACCAGGAATAGAGGTTAATCCCAGAATCGCTGTTTTAAGATGATCAAAATTATGAAGTGGCTCTCCCTGACCCATAAAGACAATATTAGGAGTAACCTTATGTTTCTTTGTTTTCTTTAGATCCAACCAAACCACAATATACTGACCAGTTATTTCTTGGGGGAGAAGATTGCGGCTAAGTCCCTGCTCACCCGTAAAACAGAAGCTGCACTTCATGCCGCAACCAACCTGGGTACTCAAACAAAGAGTGTACTTCTTATTGAAAGGCACTGCGACACTTTCAACTCTCTTTCCGTCACTAAATTCTATTAAGTACTTAATTGTCGTATCACTACTTTCTCTTCTCTCGACTATTTTAGGTAAATCCCAACTATAAGTATCAATGACTCGACGAAAGTGCTCACTGGCGATCTGGACACTTTCTTGAGGAAGCTTACCTTTACCAACAAATTCCCTCATCATAATTTTCTCAGGACCAAGACCCTGGCCATGAGACCCCCACCACTTTTGAAGGGTGGGATAATCAATAGAGAGAATATGTTTTTTTTCCATCTGTTAGAGAAAAGCTCCAGCAGCATCAACACACGAGTCTGTCCTGACAAAATCGCCGGGAACTTCTCGCACAGGAGTAATATTACCGCGCTGACGAGCGCCTTCTGTTGCCGCTTGAACCCTTTGCTCATGAGTCATGGTATTCAATTCATCCGCAGGACCTGGTGTCCAAGTTCGCCCCTCACTAACAAGAGCATTTTCTGCAGTTCGGGCGCTCAAGGCTTCCCCCCAACCACGCTGAATAGGGTGATTAACCAATTTTTGATCTAAGGTTTCAAAGAAAATGGATCGAGTAGCAATATCGGTATCTCCTAAACCTTCGGCCACAGCTGGGCGATAGTCATCAATACTAAGACCAAGTTCATCGCATAATTTTTCAAGGTCTTCATAGGCCCTACCTGGAGTTTTTAGATAGCCAACATGATCAACTTTTTGAACCTGGCCACTAAGAGTACTTTCTTCGTTAAGTGCTTTATTAAGCATGGCCCGCACAAGACGAATCTGAAGAGCACTCTCCATAGGGTCTCTTGGAGCGTTGAATAGTCGAAACTCCGCCTTTCTAATACTAGGATCAACTCTGAAGGTTCTCCTCCACGGATCAGTTGGTGAATTGATATCAAAATCGTCTGTTACGAATTCATCTGGAATGACATCTTGAAAGAAAGCACTAAGCTCAAGTTGATTGTAGCGAGTTTTTCTGCCATAACGAGTATTAAAATACTTTTCATCATAGAGAAGCTTCTTTAAGTCGTCCTCGGAGCCGTTAAAATTCTTAAGTGAGTTTGAAAGATCAGAAGAGATATCAATGGGCTCGGCAGATTTAAGGCGATTTACATACTGAAACATCAAAGAAATGACTCCTCTATGCTCATGAAAGATACTCATAAAACGAGCTAAGGCCTTGGGATTATTTTCAAAAGCAGCGAGGTCTACATTAATATGTCCGCCACCATGTTTTATGGTTGGAAGAATATTATTCTTATCAAAAGCACGGTAAACGGCTTCCATTTCTTCTACTTGTGGTACAAACTTTGGCGTTACGAGCTCAATGGAGCCCCCACGTACTGAATCTTCGACAATTTCTCCCTCTGGAGAATACGAGCGACCAATTCCATCCCATTCAACAACCCACTTTCTGTTTTGAGAATCTCTTATCTCATAGGCCACTTCCAGGCCGTGACCATGACCTCCAGCATCGATGACTTCTACCGCTTCACCGCTACCACCAAGTTCAGCGAGAAGATCGTCAGCTACATTCTTAATAACCGCTTTTCTCTCTTCAACTGAAAGGTCGATTCTTGTTTGCAACCATGCCTTCTTATTGTCAGCTAAGCGAGCATCAGAATATTGAGCATCAAGGGCAAGAGGAAACTTGCCACTATATTCAATACCCAGATCAATATTATTTACATCAACAATATTGGCGACAACTGGCCTACCTTCTGGCGGCGAAAAATGTAGCAAGTCATTGGTGCTTTCGGCCATTCTCTTTGGCTTAATATATTTTCTTATTTCATCTCCAAGCTTTGTAGACTTTGTCCAAGATCTCATAAGGGAGCGTGCAGTCGCCTCAATATTCTCATCAGGCAAATCTGCCGCCTGAATAATAAAGTCTTTAGTCAGAGAAGATATGAACTTCTTCTTCGTTGGACTTAACCAGCTAAGACCCTCGTCTTCCCACTTCCAAAAAGGAAGGGTAAAAGAGGATTTGATCCCTGCCCTTGAGAGCTTATCAATTGCACTTTGGGCGATAGATTCTTCGATGTTAAAACGAGTTGCTAATGCAGAGGCAGTATAATTTTCGCCATCATATAGAGCATAAGACCCAATCTCAGTTAGTCCACTAAAGTCATTTGTTGCTACCCTCGCAGCGAGAACCGTTTGATAAAAGCGGGCAGCCCTAATATCTTTTGTACCAGCTCGAAACTCTACACCATGGGTATCCTCTGCCCAGGCCGGCCCTTCAAGACGGATGACTCCTCTGCCTGTTCTTAAACCGGCTATACTTGTATCAGACTGTACCGATTTATAATTGGCTTTCTCAATTCCTGTTTTACCTTGGATACCGTCTACAACGATTAAGGCCTGAATCATACGATAGGTTTCAGCAAGTCTTGCTTCGTCTAAATTAGGATGAATGCGAAAAACCATTCTCTGATGCCCTGGAGCTTGAAAGAGCTTTCCTGCGTTTTTAAGATTGGTTCTAAACCACATCACCATCTCTTCAAATTCTCCGTAAGTATTCAGGGGTAAAAAGTTAATCTCCCAACCACCTCCACGACCGCCACCATGCCCATGAGCATCGCGAATATATTTTTGTGCCTGGCCAAAGGTTGCTGTCCAAGAACTGTAACCATAGTTATTAGGCTTTAGATTATAGGAATCACTTAGTCCTGGTAATTGACCTTTAAAAAGCTTCATTCTCACGCTAGGCTTCATAAAAGAGAGAGGCTTGTCTTCAGTCATATCAACAAACTGAACCCACTTTGCTTGAAGCTCTTCCAAAGATGCTGCCTCGGGTTCAAACCTCAAACTTTCAATATCAATAGTTTTAGCTACGCCATCTCCATCTGTAATATCTCTAGCATAATCAATTGTAACGCCTTCATCATTCTTCCAAGTTCTGTAGCCATTTGCGCTTTTAAAGTAATTATTGAACCAATCTTTTAAAAACTCTTTTCTATTTTCTTCAGGAAGATTGTCTACAAGGCTTTTTAAATCACTACCTGGGGGAGTCATTATACGAGTAATGAGCCCAGAGGATGCCTCTTTTTCAGCTCCCCAAGTCACACCACCTTCCATACCATCAATCGCCAGATCCCCATTTACAAGTAAAGCCTTGGCATTAAATGATGTCGCACTCTCTTGTAAATCGGCATAAACGCTGTAAGCCGTTCTCGCCGTCTCTTCTTGAGCGATAAAACGCCCTTTATCTTGCTGACAACTTAAAAGAACAAGAGAAGCTAAGAGGACAATAAATTTCAAATGACTTGTTTTCATATAAACTCTCTTCTAAAAGATTTCTGATTAATTAAAAAAGCAGCTCTTCTTCTTGAGAACTTCATAGCGATCCGCAAGTTCAGGGTTCTCCCGGGCCTTCTTAGCAAAGAACCTAAAGAAAGCATCCTTCTTATTTACTTCACCTGCTTGATTAGCATCTGCTGAAATAATTTTGAGCGCACGACTCCAAGACTCCATTTTTTCTTCACTGAGATCACTGACAAAGAGGCGCCATAGTCGATGAGGGTTTTCAGGATTTAAAACGAGGGTGTTTCCATAAGAGTCTGTACTTAACGATTTAATGGCAGAAATTAATTCTTTATGAGTTGTACTTCCATGTTGTTCAAGTGCTAGAAAGATAGCGAAGTTCTTCTCGTCTCCCTTATCAAGGACACTACTGGCTTCACGATTCATTTTACCAAGCCCTAATCTTTGTAGACGATCAGAAATAAATTGATTGAGCTCTCTTGGATTTTTGGGCAGAACATTTTTGACAACGTATTCAATTTTATCATCTTTCAGCCTATTAAAAGAAAATTTAAATCCATTTTGAGACAGAACACCACTCACACAGGCACCACAGCTAAGGGCCAGGGTTGAATTTACTCCATACCTACCAGCGAGGTATACGAGGTGATTTACGGCCAAAACAAAATCACCTTTTGTCAGCTCAGACTCTTTCTTTGAAAAAATGTTAAGAAGCTCTCTCTTTATATTGCCATCTTCTCCAGCGGTTATTGTCTTTAAGCCCAATAGGACCTGAGATTTACTAGGTCTATCACTCCCCCCCAAACTTTGGAGGCTAAGCTTAAGAAAGTTTTCAACCTGGCCGGCGCTATTTCCTCTCAATCCACTCTTTTTTACCGCAGCTTTCACACCTTGAGCGTTGAAAAAGAGATCGATCGTTTTTCCTAACCCTGTTCCAAGGGACTTCTTTTCACCAACCGGGGGAATGTAGTCTTCAGAAGCACTACTTAGAGAAACGGCTGTAGACAAAAAAAGCCCTATAAAGAACCCTCTCAGAATCAATTTTCTTCTCACACCTAAATTCCTTGCTGAATTTTTACACACATCAACTCTCGTATCGGTGAGGGGTCGCCCTAACTTGACTATTTTAATCGGAAAGAGTTTCTCGTACTTTCAGATAGTTAGCACATATAGTCGTGACGTTAAATCAATCGACTGGAACAATAAGGTATTAATATTAAAAGGAGTGAATATGAAATCTCTTGTCTTAATTGCCATGACGGCATCACTACTATCTTTAAGCTCAAAAGCTGCAAAAGTAATCTCAGGTTATAAATTTCCGGAAAATGACGAGTTCTCAATAAGCTCCATGAAAAGCCCGGCTGAGTCGACTCCTGTAATGACAAAGGCGCTTTTACCAGAAGAGAGCGATTTTATAGGTGGAATGAATGACCTTCTTCCCTATATCGTATCCTCTCCCGACCAAGAAAATGCTGGCTCTTGCCTCTTCATGAGTCACACGGGAATAACAGAAGTTCTTATCAATAAAATCCAAAATAGAACTGGAGAGCAGAGGATTGATCTTAGTGAGAGGTATTTAATGAACCTTTCAAAAGCTGGTATTGGAAGTGATCTTATAGGTAATTGGAAGACCGATACTATTTACCGTTTGAATAAGACTGGAATTAATTTTGAAAACCAAGACTTCCCCTACTTAAAGGGCTGGTACAAGACTGTTAATGGTACACGGGTCTTTGCTGAGGCAAATGAAAATGGTGCCTATTACGGTGTCAGGGCCAATTGGGTCATTGCAATCGATCAAGCCAATTCACGAATGGCCATAAATATGCCAAAATTTTCAAGAGAAGTTCTCTTTGCCGATCCCTCTGGTAATCGTTGGAATGTGGCCACAGCTCCAAGCGATATCGTCAACAAAGTCAAAAATGCCCTAGAGACGAGGAAGTCACCAGTGCTTGTTATTTATAATCACACTGGGTTTTGGCATGCAGTGATGGTTACAGGATATAATGATTCAGTAGAGACTCAAGGTTGTCCTTTCGTCAGTGAGTTTCCAAGTAAAATGAGAAATCGTGCTAATGAATTTATTCAAGCGGCCAACACCACATCTGATAGTAGTGAAAGAAGAAGATTACAAGGCAAAGCAAGAATCTTTAACAAGAGGGCCAATCAAGTGGAGGCTTCCTATAATAAAGAAGGTGGCTGTAAAAACAGAGGCGCTTTCTACGTTAGGGACTCTATCTATCCCCTAGATGGACTTCCTCTCTATGATTACGACCCAAGTGTTAGGGGAGAAGAAAAGCCTCTTAACCCAACAGTCATCTTAAGAGAGTATGAATGGCTGCGCCATATGGCCAACCATGTGGTGCAAATTTATGTCCCTGGCGAATAGGCTAAAGAAGAGTTTTAAGCATAAATCAAAATGGGCCAAGCGCGAAGATATTCATGCTTGGCGCCTCTATGATAGAGATATTCCGGAGTATCCCTTTATCATTGACCTCTATTACTTTACAGAAAGCCGCCCTTTCGCCTTTGTCTGGAAACGCTTTCAAAAAATTGATATAGAAAAGGACCAGGAGTCAAATCTCATCGCTATTAAAGAGACTCTCCTCGAGCTTGGAATTGACTCCCAAAATATCATTATCAAAGAAAGAACTCCTCAAGGAAATCAGACCGCAAACACGAAGTACCAGAAGCTCGACCACAAGGGCGAGAAGCTTAAGATCGCTGAAAAAGAACTCACTTTCTTAATCAACCCCTATGACTATCTTGATACTGGTCTCTTTTTAGATCACAGACCTCTCAGACAACACCTGCGCAAAAAAGACCTGCGCGGATTAAAAGCGCTTAATCTCTTCTGCTATACTGGCTCGCTGTCGATTGCCTTAGCAAGAGCAGGGGCAGAGGTCACAAGTGTCGACCTTAATCCCAATTACTTGGATTGGACCAAAGAGAACTTCAAGGCCAATGATATCGACCAAAAAAAACATCAATTTATTGAAGCTGATTGCTTAAGCTATCTTCAAGAAGCCGAGCCCTACCAATTTGATATTATCATTATTGACCCCCCTAGTTTTTCTGTCTCAAAGAAATTTCATGGAAACCTAGATATCGATAGAGACCATCCTTTTCTTTTAAAAGCAGTGCATAGTCTTTTAGTAAACGGGGGTGAAGCTTACTTCTCTACCAACCTAAAGAAGTTCAAGCTTGACCCTAGTCTTGAGCAAGATATTGGAAAGGTTAGCTCTCTTAATCATTGGAGCATCCCTAAAGACTTTCATGATCAAAAGATCCACCATTCTTTCCATTGGGTAAAGGACTAAAAAGGACTAAATTTGAGCTCCATCCTCCTCGCTTCTCTCTTTTTAGCTACGGTACTTACGGCAATTATCAGTGGTGTTGTAGGTATGGCCGGTGGTATTACTCTGCTCTCTTTCATGAGCTTCTTTCTTAGTATTGAAGTTATTATCCCTATCCATGGCATCGTTCAACTGACATCAAATACAAGCCGATGCTTTTTTCTCAAGAGTAAAATTCGAAGGGATGCACTCCTGCCTTTTTTAATGGGTGCACCTATCGGTACCCTTGCGGCCTACTACCTCATAAAAGAAATCCCCGATAAGAATATTCTCTACCTCCCTTTAATTGCCATTATCACCTACACACTTTTTAAGCCTAAAAAACTTCCTCCCATTAAGATACCGATGAAGGCCTTTATCTTGGTTGGAGTTGTGACGGGCTTAATGGCACCCCTTATTGGTGCGACCGGACCCCTGCTTGCTCCTTTCTTTTTAAGAGATGATTTCTCTAAAGAAGAAATCGTAGCGACAAAAGCCGCGAGCCAAATGCTTACTCACCTACTCAAAATACCCGTCTTTATTGCTCTGGCTTTTCCTTATAAAGATTACTGGCTACCTATTGCTCTCATGAGTATAGGAGCTATTATTGGCACCCGTTTGGGTATCTATCTGTTAGGAGTTGCAAGTGAACGCTTCTTTCGCTACCTCTATCAGGGGGCTTTATTTCTATCCTTATTTAGGATGGCGTACAAGGCCCTAATTAACTGAGCGTTTTAGTTTTGGTGTAAATAAAAGATAAATTTTCCCCGACCATTCTCTTTGCCTCCCGTGTTACAATTTCCGTGGATAACAATTAGCCGCAGGGAGGCGCGCGTGGGTCATAAGAAAGTATTTTTTATTTCTCTCCTACTATTAGGGACATCATGTTCAACCAATAAAAAAGATAATCTCAGAGAACTATCTTCTGAAGATAGTCGTTCAAAAGAAGAGGCCTCTGAGGACTACTGGAAACACCGTGGTAAAGATTGGTCTAAGTTTGAATATGATGGCTACTCAGGTAAGAAAAATAAATTTAAATTTGTTGGAGCTGTTGCTTCAAAAGCAAATAGAGACTTTTCATTCGAACTCTCCGGACGCCGCCAACAACTTCTTGATGAAAACCTCTTTGATACAGGTGTCAGCCCTAACCCTGAAATAAACTGTGACAAGGTCATGAAGCGAGTTCACCGTACGGCTTATGGTGAGTGTTACTTTGCTAAAAATGTTCATCACCTCTCTGATAAAGACAAGAATTTAGCATCTCAATTAAGAATGGGTGCCGTTAATGAAAGATTCGGTCGAAACGTCAACCCAGATGATGTTAATAAGGCAACTAAAGCTGACTTAATGAAACCAAGTCCTCTGGAAATTAGTCATAAACTTCTTTCTCGAAATGGTAAACAAGTTGATGCCCCAGTGATAAATGTTCTCGCTACGGCTTGGCTCCAAGCGATGAACCATGACTGGTTTACTCATGGAAAGAACTCAAAAACAAAGTCTTATGACATTGACGCTCACAAGTCTCATGGCGTCTACCATGATAAGAATATGAAAATTCCAGCTACTCAAACAGAAAACGAAAAAGAAGCGAAGTTAGACCCGCATGGGTATGACAAAACTTTTCGTAACAGAGTTACTCACTGGTGGGATGCTTCTCAAATTTATGGAAGTGATCCGGCAACTATTAAAAAGGTAAGAAGCGAATACAATAGCAAAGGACGTCCCACTGGCAGAATATTAGCAGATGGTAAGATTGCTGTAGACAATAAACAAAGAAAGCTAATTTATGACGAAAGAAACCTTCCCGTAACAGGTTTTCATGATAACTGGTGGGTCGGACTTGAATTGGTTCATACCCTCTTTCACCTTGAGCACAACAGTATTATTGATAATGTTCTTAAGCCACTTATTGGTAAGGAAATCTGTGTGGCGAGCAATGGTAAAAAAGTAAGTAAGTCAGCGTGTGGAGAAATCCTTTTCGAAAAAGCTCGTATGATTAACTCTGCCCTGATGGCCAAAATTCACACTGCAGAGTGGACACCTGCACTTCTCGATAATGAGATGCTTCATATTGGTATGAGAAGTAACTGGTATGGAATGCGTGAAGTAACGGGAATTAGTATTCCAGCACTTAGGGCGAAAGTTGATGGCGGCATCAAGCACCTCATCTCTGGTCTTGTTGGTAAGAAAACCCTCGATCTCTACTCTGTTCCCTTTACTTTAACTGAAGAGTTTGTCGCCGTTTACAGAATGCACCCACTCATTCCTGACACCGTAACCTTGAGAGATGCAAAGTCTAATAAAGCTGGGGAGAAGGTTTCAACCCACAAAATGATTTTCCGTCAGGCCAAAGGCACAATGGAAGAACATGGATCTGCTACATGGCTAAATTCTTTTGGTACTTCCTTCCCAGGGGCCATGACCCTTCACAACTACCCTACATGGATGAACAACTTCAAGGCAGAAAGAAATACAGGTACTGCACATGCTGATGCCATCGAGATGGACATGGGCGCTGTGGATATCTTTCGTGATAGAGAAAGAGGAGTACCAAAGTATAATGATTTCAGAAGGGCCCTCCACTTACCGGAAATCACTTCTTTTGAGGAACTCACACCAAATAAAGATGATGTGAAGGTCTTAAAAGAGATCTACGACAATGATATTGAAAATATGGACCTTCTGGTTGGGACACTAGCAGAAGCTGACCGTTATCCTGGCTATGCTTTTGGTAATACACCATTCTATATCTTTGCTCTTATGGCCTCTCGTAGACTGATGGCCGACCCATTTTTCTCAGACTATTACACTAAAGAATATTATACAAAAGATGGACTCGATCACGTTCAAGAGCAAAATATGGCAGCTGTCATTATTCGCCACTTTCCTGAGTTTAAAAATCGCTTCTATGGCAAGAAGAAGGTTTTCCCAGGAGATAAAATGATTGTTAAGAATGCTTTTCGCCCTTGGCTTCCCGTCTATAAAGATGTGAAAGAAGCGATTCAAGGGATGGATGGTCTCTAAAATAAAAAAAAGTCATCAAGAAAGGGGAAGCTTTGCTTCCCTTTTTTTATTTCTTCCTTGAGCATTTCAGTCCAACAAAGAAAATAAATATTGTACACTTTCAAATAATTGATATCATTAAGATATTATTTAGGAGAGAGAATTTGTCACAAATCGATAGGCTACAACCCTTTGCGGGAATCTATAAACAAAATGATGGAAACACATTTGTCATCCTTATAAAAAATAATTCACTCTGCCTAAAAACAAATGACATCAAAGAAGAAAAGCTCATAGCAAGAGGCGATGGTCTTTACGAAGTTGAAAATACAAATGCCAAAATTAAATTTCACCTAGGTCCCAACGGAAAAGCCAATTCAATAACATTCTACTTAAAAGACCGCCAAACGGTGGCGTCTAGAGAAGTTGCTATCCTCAAAGAAGCTAGCCTTTTCGAAAAGTTTAAAGAACTTGGTATAGCAGCGGTGGTTTTTCTCGCTTTAATTGGTGTCTTCTTTATTAGTTATGTTCCCATGAAAAAGGCTTGCCTCTCTGGGGCCAATCCAACACTTTGTAGGTTGGCATCACTAAGCGCTAGAATGATGGGTAAGCTAGATGAAAGTAAAAGGTTATCCCAGCAAGAATCAAGAGCGAAGTATGGCCAAATAAATGAAGAAATTAAATCTCAATGTGCTAATGGTGAACAGTCTTCTTGTTTAGAGTTGGCCAAAGGTCTAACGAGGCTTGGCAGTGTCGACAGGGCCGAGGAAATTCTTAAGAAGAGTTGCTATGAACAAAGATACGGTGATAGCTGCCAGTTCTGGCGCGATATTGCCCTTGAAAAGGAAGAATACCAGAAAGTTGAAGAAATCATGAACCATAGCTGTGACATAGGCATTGCCATTGGTTGCTATGAACTCGCATGGAAATATAAGAAAGCTGACTCTCTTGAAAAAGCCATTCCATTTTTCGACAAAGCTTGTGAACTTGGTGAGGAGAAAAGCTGCTATGAACTAGGTATGCACCACCTAAAGTTCAATCGTGAGCGTTCACTGACTTATTTAAATGAGAGCTGCAAAGGTTATCACAGACAAGCTTGCGACTTGAAAGAAAAAGTAGAGAAGTTCTTTACCCATAAACAAGAGTGCAATAGAGATAATAGCCCACGCAGTTGCTTTCTTATCGCTAGTTTTGAACAAGACTATGGAGATAGGTCAAAAGCAATGGATGGGTATAGAAAAGCCTGTAAAATGGGCTATCAACTGGCCTGCAACATCGTGAAAAGAGAAGATAAGGTTCGAGATCTACGTGAGAAAGGTGAAAAGATAGAGACTATCTAAGCAGCATCCTTAGAAGAGTGCTTGTAGATAATACTTTTCATTTCTGAGACTCTTTTATAGGATTTTATTTGAGTCGTAATCATTTTTGACCAGGTATATTGTTCTTTGAATCTCTTCTTGCCCGCATTACCAAGCTTATTTTTGAGTTCTTTATTTTCAAAAATCATCGTCATTGAAGATGCTAATTGAGATGAGTTGCAGGGTTCAACAATAAGACAGGTCTTTCCCTTTAGTCCGACTACAGGAACACCACTTTTTAGATTTGTTGTCACAACGGGCTTTCCGCATGCCATGGCCTCTAGTTGAACGACTCCAAAGTTTTCATTGGGAGTTATTGAAGGTAAAACCAACATTTCACAACCATGGTAGAGACCAACAAACTCATCATCATCCAATACCTTACCAAGAAAGTGGACTTTATCACTTACACCAAGCTCTTTTGCCCTATTCATTAAGGCCTTCTTATCAGGGCCATCCCCTACAATAATAATACTCTGATTAAGCTCTTTAGCTGCTTTTAAGAGTACAGGAATGCCTTTATAAGCTACCAAGCGCCCAACAAAGAGTGCGTATGGACCAACTTCTCTTCTGTATTTAGTAGCAAACTCTAGATTTTTCTTATTAGCTTCTAAATACGTTTCTCTTATGCCAAATGGTACAACTTCACACTTAACCCTATAGCCCGGTAGGAATTTACTAAAAGTAATATGATTTTCTGTTGGTACATAGATTCTTTCCACTCGATTGAGGAATTTTTTAAACCAAGGAGTATAGGCGTTTAAAAGAAGTTTTTGTCTCACCACATCACTATGATAAGTGGCCACAATGGGAATATGTTTTGGAATAAGCAAAGCGGCCATTTCCCCAAGTGGATTAGGGCAATGAACATGAACGAGATCCATTTCACCAACAATACTTAAGAGTTTTGAAGCAAGACTTGGGTTAATACACTGACCAAACACAGTACCAAATCGAGGTAATCTTATAACATTCACTCCATTTATTTTTTCTTCGCTGTAACTGGCCTTATCGTTACTACATAACACGGTAACACTATGACCTTTTTCATTAAGGCCCTCACAGATGTCCTTAACAACGGACTCCATGCCACCAGAATAAGGATAATAATATTTACCAATATGGAGTATTTTCAAATAATTGTCCCCTTGCTGCTATTGCAGACAAATCCCATAAATATCTTTTCGGATGTTATCTCAACAAAGTAATTAAAGATTTCTATATAGTTGGCCATTCAGAAGCTTTTTCCGATTGTATAAAACTTTGCCAAGACTCATAGAAAAGTCGGGTTCTAACTCTTTAAGTACTTGAAATTATATTACTTTAATGGCACAAACCTTGAAGTATAAGACGTATGATAGATAACAAGAAACTAATTCTATTGACCTTTATTTGCCTTCTCTCTTCTGATCTTTGGTCTGCACCTGCGACATTTAATTATCAAGTCAACTTTCGCAGAAACCCCAAAATCTGGGGAACTTATAAACTTCAAAATGAAAAGGTAAAGATAGAGAGAGGAAAGAGATCTTGGCTAAAAACGCCACCTCAACGGGTAGGAGATATCATTATCAGTGGTGGAGAATTAATTTTTGTTAGAGAAAATAATAATGGTCTGAGTACTAAAATCATTGTTGATAAAATCCCTTATAAGAAAACGGGAAAAAACTCTTATAAAAATAAGTTTGCCATGGATAAAGAGATTATCAATCGCCTCTTTGCTGAAGACCTGATTGGTCTTGTTCCTCATAGAGACCTTATCGAAGGTAAGATTGAGTACGACTCACTCACCTGCACCAAAAGCAGAGGAAATCTCAGCTGCCAATTGGAAGGCAGTATATTTGCTAATGACCTTTAAAAGCGAGCATCTCTAAGAACAACCCCTTCACCAGAGGCCACTTTCCCAAGAAAAACACCTTCTTCCCCGACTGCTTCTAATTCTTTAAGAAGCTTATCTGGTGATTCGGTACAAATAACAAGACCAATCCCACCGTTAAAGGTGGTGAGCATTTCTCTTGTATCAATATCACCAGCTTCCTGAAGCCAATTCATTTCACTGGAAAAGAAACTACTCTTCCATTCTTCTAAGGAGTATTCTACTTGATAACTGAAGGATGAGTTCATTCGGCTTATATTGGACAAGCCCCCGCCAGTGATGTGGGCCATTCCAGTAACCAGTTTTTTCTCTAAGAGGTTCTTTGTCGCCTTCCAATAAATTTTTGTCGGAGTTAAAAAAAGGCTCTTATTAGTAGGCGATTTTTTTTGAAAAACTTTTCTGATAAGAGAGTAACCATTGGAGTGGAATCCGCTAGATTTTAAACCAATTAAAGTTTGTCCCTCTTTTATTTTGGAACCATCAAGAAGGTCATCCGGAAAAACTTCACCCACGGCAAAGCCGGCAAGGTCATAATCTCCTTCAGCATACATTCCAGGCATCTCAGCAGTTTCACCACCGATAAGAGCGGCTTCACTTTGAAGACAACCCTCGACTATACCATCTAGAATTTTTTCACTAACGCCCAATTGAAGAGAGCCTGTGGCCAGGTAATCCATAAAGAAAAGAGGCTTGGCACCGGTACAAAGAATATCATTAACACACATCGCGACAAGGTCTATACCAACAGTATTATGAATACCCATTTCAATGGCCAGTTTAAGCTTAGTGCCCACTCCATCAGTTCCGGCCGCTAAGAAACGATCCCCGACTTCATAAAGACAGGCGAAACCACCAACACCACTTTTTACTCTATCACCATAAGTGGCCTTGACCTTAGTTTTAATTTTTTCAACCAGGTCATCACCTTTTTTAATATCAACGCCACTATCTTTGTATGTTAAACCCATCTTTTGTGCCTTTCTTTTTTAAATTAATGGCGAAAATGCCGCATTCCTGTGAAATACATATTAATTCCAAACTCTTCACAAGCTGAAATAACTTCCTTATCTTTTATACTGCCACCAGGTTGAACAATGGTTTTAATGCCAAATGCATTCGCCTTATCGATATTATCTCTAAAGGGAAAAAAGGCATCAGAGATAAGAACCATTTGATCAAAATCATTATAACCATTTTCTTTTGCCTTTTGATAAGCCTGATCTAAACTCACAAGACGATTAGGATTACCCATACCACCGCCAGCAAGAAGAAAACTTCCCTCTTTTTCTAAGCATAGAGATATAGCATTACTCTTTAAGTGTTTCGTAACCAAAATACCAAACTTAATAAGTTTAGAGCTAACCTTAGAGTTACCAGAACACACACTTTCGATCTTTTCTTCAGAGCCGTTATCTTCATCCTGCACAAGATATCCCCCATGAATTGTTCTGATCATTTTATCTTCAAAGTCATTTTTCTGTGGAGCTAACTCTAATAGGCGCAAGTTTTTCTTCTTAGAGAAAAGGTCACGAGCAGAGGAAGTAAAGCTAGGCGCTATGACAACTTCAACGAACCGTTCACAGATAAAAGAAGCTTCCTCACCATCAACTTCATGAGAGAATGCAATAATACTACCAAACGCACTGATCGGATCACCGGACCAGGCCAACTCGAGAGCCTTACTATTGCTACTTGAAATTGCGGCACCACAGGGATTGGAGTGTTTTATAATTGTGACAGTATTAAGTTCAGGATTAATTCGCGCCAAATCACTCATTGAGCGCCAAGCAGCATCTGCATCGAGATAGTTATTATAGGATAATGCCTTTCCTTGAAGACAAGGAGTATTCGCTAAAGTTCTAGAGCCGGCCATTATAGGATTTGCCACAACGTATCCCCTTTGATGAGGATTTTCACCGTAGCGAACCTTTGTCGCTTCTTCTCCCTCAAGTGAGCCATGAAAAGAGCGAGATTCACCAAGTAACATTTTTTCAAAAGTTTCACTAATAAGGGCGTCATAAGAAGCCGTATGCCTAAAAGCTTCTAATGAAAACATTTTCCTTATATCTATAGGGACGACACCATCACCTACTTTAAATGATTCTAAAAAGCTCTCATATTGCTTTGGAGAAGTCAGAACAGTAACTGCATTATAATTCTTAGCAGCGGCCCTAACCATTGTAGGACCACCAATATCAATATTCTCAACAAGCTCTTCTTCAGCTCCTCCCTTTTTCACAACTTCCGAAAAGGGATAGAGATTACAAATGACCAAGTCAATTGCTCTAATACCAAGAGACTTCGCTTGGACCTCATCATCAGAGTGACCCCGACGAAATAGGAGAGATGAGCTTATTTGAAAACTCAAGGTTTTCATTCTCCCACCAAAGGCCTCGGGGTTTCCTGTTACCTCCTCGATGGGTGTAACGACTATTCCAGCAGCAGTAAGTACCTTTCTAGTCCCGCCTGAAGAGATAACCTCAACACCAGCTTGAGTAAGGGCCTGACAAAGCTCTACAATTCCTTTTTTATTACTTACACTAACGAGGGCCCTACTTATTTTAGTCATTGAAATCTATCCTTTATATAATCAACTGAATTTTTAAAAATTTTATCTCCCAATATCCCAAGACCCACTCCTCCAGGATAGAGATCTTTATCAACAGCGGCTTCAGGGTGTGGCATTAGCCCTAGAACCACTCCAGATTTATCACAGACACCTGCAATATTTTGAAGGCTGCCATTAATATCTTCACTATAAAAAAGAGAAGGTACAGCGTTTGAATCAGACAGGTCCTCACTATTAAAAACAAAGCGCCCTTCACCATGCCTTACAGGCAGCTTAAGTTTCTCAATTCCCTTAAGCCAAAGAGACTCATTATTCTTGACACTAATATCAACCCAACGATCAATAAATCTTCCGTGATCATTATGAGCAAGCCCAACCATGCACTTATCACTATTAAATACTCCGAGTTTGCAAAGAACCTGAAAACCATTACAAATACCAATCACTGGTCTGCCGTCGGCAATAAAATCATTAATTTGATTACTGAGATACTTTTTAAGTTTGAGGCTAAAGACTTTCCCACTACCCAGCTCATCACCAAAACTAAAGCCTCCGGGTAGAGCAAGGATATGATATTGACTGAGAATGAATTCACCACTTGAAAGCTCATTAATATGCAGAATATCAGTAGATGCACCAAGCCTGGAAAAAGCAAGTGCTGTTTCCAATTCACAGTTAACACCGTCGCCTGTTAAAATGAGAACTTTTACTTCCATGATCGCCTCCATGCATGACAAGAATCAACTGTGGCCACTTCATCATCGCTATCAAAGCTAATTTTACCGCTATTATTAAGGGAGCCAACCTCGAAGGCTTCGATATTTTGCTCACCACATACCTCTAGAAACTTTTCAATATTTTTTTCAAGTATGTTGACAACAATCTGACCTGGTCCTTCACCGTAGAGATCAAGTAAGGATAGTTCTTGCTTAAAAACAAAGCCAAGACCCTTATCAAAGAGCATCTCACTAACGGCAACAGCAAGGCCACCATCACTTACATCGTGAGCATTTTCGATGAGACCGAGAGTCACTAGCTTATAATAACCGTTATAGGTATTTAAACACTTTTGAAAACGCCAAGCATTGTAATCATCTCCAAAACCTTCATTAAAAACACTATCATCAAATATTTCTTTCAACTCAGAAGCCATGAAAGATAGCTGTTTTTCTCCAACGCGAAAGAGTCTGCCCTCTGCTTTTGAAATAGGTGCTCTCACCATAGCATTCTTATGGCCATGACCCATGGCCGTTACAAGAAGAGTAGGCTGAATTGAAATGGCAAGAGGTTCGCCGTTGCGATTCTTTCCTTTGAAGTCATTTTTCATACTATCTTTGCCAGAAACAAGCGGTGCTCTATACAATGTCGTAATGTCATATAAACCAACACAGGTCTTTACGAGTTGACCAAGTTTATACTCACCTTCCGGATTGCTTTTACTTTTCACCGGATCAGGCCAACAAAAGTTATCAAGTAAACAAATCTTTTCTGGGTTTGCCCCACTGACAACAATATTTCTAAATGCTTCATCTACAGAAATTTTTGCCATAAGGCTTGGTTCAAATTGGGACCAACGAGGGGCAATTCCACAGCCAACAAAGGCCACAGAGTTCTTTTCTCCACCGTGAACTTCAAGATCAATCGCACCGCAATCCCCTGGAGAAATCCCCTCCTCACCAGAGAAGGGCTTAATCACAGTGGCCCCTTGAACTTCATGATCATACTGCCTAACCCAATATTCTTTACTCGCAATATTTTCTCTATGAAGAAGTGTATTAAGAATTTCACTTCTTTTTACAGGCAATTCCTGTTTACGTTTAACATCCACCCAACTCGTTCTCTCTTTTGGTCCAGTCCAATTGGCTTTAAGCTTTAACCTCGGATTCCCATCATGCAAGAAGTTCATAGGAAGATAGGCCACCCTTTCGTCTCCATAGAAAACATCAAGAAAGGTTGAATCAGTAAACTCACCGAGGTTGCTCGCCGTTACCCCCCAAATCTTTGCCATATTTCGAAATTCTTCAGAGTTTTTAGGATCTACTGCAAAAGTCATTCTTTCCTGACTTTCACTAATCATAATTTCCCAAGGAGAGAGACCAGGATATTTTGTCGGGTGCTTTGCTAAATCAATTTTAGCACCACCTGTAAATTCGGCCATCTCTCCAATACTACTACTTATGCCGCCAGCACCATTATCGGTGACGCATGTGTAGAGACTAAGATCACGTGCTTTTAACATAAAGTCCATGACTCTCTTTTGGGTCAGAGGGTCACCAATTTGCACTGCTGTCGCAGGACTATCTTCATTTAATTCAAGACTACTAAAAGTCGCGCCATGGATACCATCGGCCCCAACAGCACCACCAATAACAAAAATATGATCTCCTACCTTGGCTCCCTTTTCCTTGCCCTCTCTTCCATCAGCTAATCTTGCCGGTAGCACCCCTACAGTTCCACAGAAAACAAGTGGTTTACCTGCATAGTCCAAATCAAAGACAATCGCGCCATTTATTGTCGGGATTCCACTTTTATTACCCCCATCCTCAACACCTTTATGGACCCCCTCTAACAACCTCTTTGGTTCCATAAGTCCTAGCGGGAGAAGACCATTATCAATACTTTTGGGAAGGTCGGTTGAAGCAAAACAAAAAACATCAGTATTTGCGATAGGCTTAGCACCTAGTCCACAACCAAGAATATCTCTATTTACCCCTAAAATTCCTGTAATGGCGCCACCATAGGGGTCAAGGGCACTTGGTGAATTATGGGTTTCTGCCTTAATACACAAATCAATATTTTTATCAAAACGTACAATTCCTGCATTATCGCTAAAGACACTGACAAGCCAATCAACCCCTAAGGCTTCAATATCCTTAGTAGCCTTCTTTATATAGCTCTTATAAAGACTATCAACAGTAAATTGGCCTTCACTATCTTGATAATCTATTTCTGCTGCAAAAATTTTATGCTTACAGTGTTCACTCCATGTTTGGGCCAACACCTCAATTTCAACATCCAATGGCCATTTGGGTAACCCAATAACTTGTCTTGATTTGATCGTCGACTCAAGTGAGTAAAAAGAACGAATGGTATGTAGCTCTTCTAAGCTTAAGGCCAGACATTGAACTCTTGAGAGCTCCAAAAGCTCCATGTCACTTAAATCAAGTACGACTTCTTTAGCACTTTGCTGATGGCTTATAGAAACCTTTGGGAGTGAAACGCCATGAAACCTATCCCCTTTTTCAAATTCTTGTGCATTAAGAAATTTAGCACCTTGGATTAGAGGATTATAAAGACCTGCGGCCACCTTCTCTAAGATTTGCTCTGGGTCAAGATTTAAGTCCTTTTCCGCTGAGATAAAGTAGAGACTACCAGAAGAACAAGTGACGTTATGGTTAAAGAGTAAGAATGCTTCTTCCAGTGCTTTAGCTGAATTATCCGTAACTCCAGGAAGAAGGGAAATTTCGATAACTCCCTGTAATTTATTTTTTCCACCTATTGAAGTACTGTCGTAGACTTCGAAGTGGCCGATCTGTAGAGTCTTATCAAAGACTATTTCTTCCATTTCACTTAAGCTTGGCTTTTTACTTTCGTGGCCGTTGATCTGATAGAAATGACCTTTATCCACCTGAACATCTACACCAATGGCTTGAAAAGAAAATTCAGTTGAAGCTTGTTTAACGGGATAATTTTCAAGAACCTCTACTCTAGAGTTCCACATATTCAATTCCTTTTCTAAGAATACTTTCTAAAAAATTTGCGTAGGACTGATTTTCACAGTCCTTGCCTCTACCAATGAAGTCATCAATACTTTCCCCTGATACTGGTTTAAGCTTTACTTGAATAAGAATAGGACCTTCATCCACACCTTCAGTGACAAGATGAATAGTGTGACCATATTCAGAATCATTGTTTTTATAGGCTTTTTCATAACCACTTAAGCCCGGATACTTTGGTAAAAGAGACGGATGAATGTTAATAACCTGATTAAACATTCCATTAGAAAAGTGATTAAGAAACTCCGCAGAAAGTATTTTCATAAAGCCGGCAAGAAGAAGTGTATCTACACTAAACTCATCACAGGCCAAAACAGCATTTCTTTCGAAGTCACTATCAACCCCTTTCACAGTGCTTGGGATATAACGGCACTCGACTCCAAGTTTAGCCACTTCTACAAGTAAAGGACTATCCTCTCTATTGACAATAACAATCCTTGGTGGATTGCCTAGCTGCTTTCCCTTATTAATTAAGGCAAGAGCGTTTGTGCCAGTTCCTGAAGCAAAAATAGCATAATTCTTAACTTTAACCATTTAAGAGTTTCCTCTCTTGTTTTTGCCTATATCCTTACGATAATGCATCCCTTTATAAGAGAATTGAGAAACTCCAGCATAAGCAAGCTCTCTTGCTTCATCAATTGAACTACCAATACTTGTTACCCCTAAAACTCTGCCTCCTGAGTTAAGCAGCCCTCCATTAAGAGGGTCATTCTGAACACCAGCATAGAAAGTGAGACCATTTACGACCCCTTGTTCTTTGATAACATGCCCTAGGTCCATCGGTATTTTTCCAAGACTTGGATAACCACCACTTGTAAGTACAACATGAACTGAAGCCTGATCTGACAGCACAAGTTCATCAGGTTTTCTACCCTGCACACATTCTAAAAGAGTTTGACTTAATTCCCCCTCAATAAGAGGAAGAAGTGCTTGAGTTTCAGGGTCACCCATTCTGACGTTATACTCGATAACATGAGGACAACCACTACCATCCATCATTAGTCCCATAAAGAGAAAACCCGTAAAGGTATTACCCTGTTCTTTCATACCTTTAAGAGTTGGTTTTAAAACCTTCTCTTCAATTAAATCTAAACTTTTTATTGTCGGCCACAAAGGGTCACGGTAACAACCCATGCCGCCAGTATTTGGGCCCTGATCATTATCAAATACTCTTTTATGATCACAGGCCGAACCAAGAAAAATATAATCGGGGTCACCTTTATCGTTTTGAAAGCAAAGGGCAAAGGCTGAAACTTCTTCTCCTTGAAGAATATCTTCAAAGAGAATTCTCTCTGTTTTCACACTGACTTGTGGGTCTTTCATAAAATCAAATAGTGCTTGCTCGGCTTCCTGACGATCCTTTGTGACGACCACACCTTTCCCACCAGCAAGGCCGTCAACCTTAATAACAATTCCCTTTTTTTCAACTGGCCAATTATTAAGTCCTTCACTTGCCGCAGAAAAACTGTCATAAACCTCAAAGCTAGCAGTCGGAATAGAGTTCTCTTTCATAAAAATTTTGGAGAATATTTTTGACCCTTCAAGTTTTGCAGCCGCTTTTGAGGGGCCGAAAGCATGAATGCTATGTTCACTTAAGAGGTCAACAATCCCTTCTGTCAAAGGTGCCTCTGGGCCAATAACAACCAGGTCGACTAAGTTGTCTCTGCAAAAGCCTACGATATTGGAATGATCTAATGTTTCAACACAACTGGCCTTTACCAGTCTCTCAATGGCCGCATTTCCGGGTGAGACGTAGATTTGAGATACATTCTCTTCTCCATTAAATTTCCAAGCAAATGCATCTTCACGACCACCACTGCCAATGATTAATACTCTCACTTTTGGCCCTCACTCTTACCGATAATTTTCATTTGCTTGGCAACATCACCAAGCGGCTTAAAGTTTGAATCGTAATGCTTGCCAAAACTTTTACCTACTGAGCCCGCGAGTGACTGATAAAGCTCTGCGGCCGTCTCGAGGTAGCTTTCACTTAGTGGCTCTGGACCATTAGGGTACTTTTTAAGAACTTCTGCTTTCCAACCCGTCATAGAAACCTTTTTCATTTCTTCAACAAGCTCAAGCCATTGAGAGCCTCTATAAAATGATCTTAAAAACTCCTTACTTAACTTTTCACCGTCTGCCATAAGCCTTAATTCATCTGGTCCAATGGAATCGACTAGCATAAACTCTCTATTAGAAAGATCTCCAGTGAAGCTAAATTCAAACTTTCCGTCCCACAATTCAATTCCACTCTCTAAAAAGAGGTCTTTCAAGCGCAATGCTATAAGGGAAGTCTGACTATAAAGGCGACTAAACTCATTATCACTTAAGCCTGATAACTCAGCAGCTTCACTATAGGTGAGATAGCGATCGGTCTTTTCTAACTTTGTTGAAAATTCAATAACTGGTCTCTTAAAGGTGTCCCCAACCTTTGGTTCCTGCATAATACCTAGGCACCTCTTATATTCGTCATTATCAAGCCTTTTAAAAAGACTTGAGCCTTGAGGTAAGCCAAACCTAAAAATAACTTCTAAAGGAACAAGACAATTTATTGGCTTAGTTTTGTAGTGACTATAACGATAGCGACCAGCTTCAACCTCAAGCTTTGGTACATCAACTCTTTTTACTAGTAAGGACTCAGCTGCGCCGTCTATTTGCCCCAAATAATGATGAGGACAGCCTTTTTCCTTAAATTCACTTAGGAGATTTAAAGAATCTATTTCACCGACCCAACTTGGCGCATTCCAATTGCTCCAGCTCGCGGGTTTTCCTAGAACATCAAAGAAAAGTGCGGCCAAGAAACCTAAACTCTTTCCTTTCCCTAAAATATGGTCAGGCATATCTCCCCAGTCAAAAACTGAATAACGGTCACTAAAGATAAATGCTAAAACTTCTTTATCACGTGTATGATAAATATCTTTAACGCTGCCTCGATGATAGAGAGCAAGGTCTTCCATTTTCATTGAATATCCTCTAACCCAGACGATTTTTAATACGTTTATTGGCGAATTCTTTCCCCTCTGTCACATCAGTAGGGTATTTATTATTCACACAGGCCATACATAAGTTCTTTGTTCCAATAGCTTCCTCAAGGTCTTCTTCTTCTAAATAGATAACCTTCTTTGCCCCTACCCAATTTGCAATTTCTTCTAGGTCTTTGCCATTGGCAATAAGATCCCCTTCTTTAGGAAAATCTATTCCATAGAAACAACCATAGCGCAGAGGAGGACAAGTAATTGCAAGAGTAATTTCTTTTGCCCCATACTTCTTTAGCAGCTCTATGATTTTTTGAGATGTCGTGCCTCTCACAACAGAATCATCGACTAAAAGAATATTCTTGCCCTCTATTTCAGAACGCACTGGAGAGAGCTTTAACTCAACCGCTTTTTCTCTTTTGTCTTGAGTGTTAAGAATAAATGATCTTTGAATATATCGATTCTTTATTAAACCCTCTCGGTAAGGGATATCTAGTGTTTCAGCCAGACCGATGCTTGCCGTACGACTTGTGTCTGGAACCGGACAGATCATATCAGGAGAAATTTCTCCAGCATCAATGACTTTCTTCACTTTCTTAGCAAGCACTCTTCCAAGATTTAGCCTCGTAGAATAAACACTTTTTTTCTCAATGCTACTTTCAGCACCGGCAAAGTAAATCCACTCAAACATACAATTCGCTTTTCGGGGTGCCGCTCCTACAACCTTGCTAAAAACTTCACCTTTTTGAGTAATGAGAATAACTTCTCCAGGCTCAATATCTCTCACAAATTCAAAGCCCAAAAAGTTGAGGGCAAGAGTCTCTGAGGCAACACAATACTCATCACCTTTTACACCCACCCTCTTTCCTAAACTCAGTGGGCGAATACCATTGGGGTCCCTTAGAGCAAACATACCTACATTGGCCATCATGCCAACAAGAGCATAAGCACCATTGGCTTCTTTAAAAACAGAAGAGGCAGCCGCAATGATATGCTCAAATGTAATAGGAGCATTACCCGGTCCCCTTTCTTTCAAAATGGTATGGCACCAAAGATGAAGCATAAGTTCTAAATCATTATTGGTAAGAAATTGAAGATCTAGCTCATCCCCCAAACGCTCAGCTAGGGAGTGGTAATTAAGAATATTCCCATTATGAATCATTCCAACCCCAAAGGGGAAACCAGTCACCATGGGCTGAAGGTCACTTACTCCATCTGTACCAATTGTCGCATAGCGGGTGTGAGCAATCGCCATATTTCCCGTACACTTTTCAAGATGCTCAGGCTGAAGGGCCTGACTGACAAGACCAAGGTCTTTGTGGCCATAGAATTTGCGCCGATCTTTATCGAAACTGAGGACTCCAGCAGCATCTTGCCCTCTATGCTGAAGTGTTAACAGGCCACGATAAGCTTCGTAAGCTGCCCAAAAAGGCACCTTTTCCTCATGGTAAGGACCAATGATTCCTATAACGCCACACATTAACTACCTCTTAGGATCTTAAATCTTACTTAAGGGCATATCATCTCTAAAGGGTCTGAAGATGGCCACTTTAAACTTAGTACTAACTAATGTTTACATAAAGGCCAAACTAATAGTTACGGACTTAACTCTAAGAAACCACTAATGGCATAACATTGATTGTAAAAATAATTCTTACTTTGCAAATCGCGTTAGAGCATTATATATACATGGCGTGTTAA
>Ga0136600_1000244_pt1 | contig 30284 bp, 13 predicted proteins | sample AntRauMFilla2698_FD_104634 | JGI IMG/M metagenome (GOLD analysis project Ga0136600, IMG submission 104634) | Saline lake microbial communities from Rauer Islands, Antarctica - Metagenome Filla 2 #698 | ecosystem: Environmental > Aquatic > Non-marine Saline and Alkaline > Saline | place...
ATGGGTGGAATGATGTAATTCATCCCTCATAAATCTTATTTAAAGATACTAGCCTTGTTCATTAATTTGAACAAGGCTTTTTTTTGTTTTTAAGATGACCTTATTTATTTTTGGCTGATTTTAAATTCGAGGAAAACTTGCTAAAAAACTTTACAGGCTTACTATTTTTAATTTTTCCAATAATTGGATGGACTCAAGAGTTCAAACCAGACAATTATGTAGTTACCCAATACAGTCTTAATGAAGGTCTTCCTCAAAGTTCTGTAAATGATATTATTCAAACTAAGGACGGGTATATCTGGTTGGCTACATTTGGGGGGCTAGTTAGGTTCGATGGACAATCATTTACAGTTTTCAATAAGTCGAATACAAAGAAATTACACTCTGAACGAATTCTTGAACTTTATGAAGATAAGAAAGGAAGAATTTGGATATTTCCAGAGGGAGATGAAGGTATTATTCAGTGGTTTAAAGGTGGAGAAACAGAGACATTTACTTTTGCCGGAACAGGAGAAACCCGTATTGAATTAAATGAGGACAATCGGGGTGTTCTTTGGGCATCTGCCTATAAAAAAACCTTTAGGCTAAAAGGTAATTCATTTGTTGAGATTGATGAAATTAATAACAAGGATGCAGCAAATAAGGCTATTAAAGGCAAAGATGGAGTTTGGTTTGCTTATGATTTTAGGATTATAAAAACGTTAGGAGATTCTGTGATAATAATTCAAGAGGGAACAGGAAATCCCTCTGAAGAATATATTGAAGTTCAGGAATTCCCTAAAAATTCAGGCAACCTTTTTATTGGAACCATAAACGCGGGAATGATTTATCAATATGACAGTAATCGCGAAGTATTTAATACAAAAAATGGTTTGTATGATGATCAATTTATTCGTTTTGAAAAATTCGATGATGAGAGCCTCATTATAAATCTTCCAGGAATTATTTCAATTTGGGACGGGATAGGTTTTAATGCTATCAATCCAGTACTAGATCAACCTGATATCAGTTACCGGAGTATCTTAGAAGACAACGAAGGTAATTATTGGTTTGGCACCGATGGTGATGGTCTATTTAAATTTCGTCCTTCTCCTATAACAATGATTGATAAAGATCAGGGGCTGGAAAATGAGAAAATGCTTTCTATGACTTTATTAAATAATGGTAAAGCTCTTTTTTCAACAAACTGTGGGGAAATTTTTGAATGGGATGGCGTTTCTGCTCAGCGTTCAACAATACATAGTTTTATGGAAAGTGAATGCAATTGGACAGTTTTTCAGGATTCAAAGGATCGAATATGGATTGGTTCTTTAGGCGTTGTTTATGGAACTTCATTAGTTGAACCAGTAAAAACTTTTGAAAATGAACTCGCTTTAGGAGGTATTAATGTTTTTGGAATAATGGAAGACTCGAATGGATCTATTTGGATACTTTCTGCAAACGGTTTATATGAATATAATGGGAATACTTTTAATAATTATTCTACAAAGGATGGGCTTTACAGTAATGATGTAAGAACATTAGTAGAAGATAAAAAGGGTGTACTCTGGATTGGTACAAAGTCAGGATTGAATAGGTTATCAAATGGGAATGTCAAAAAAGTTAAATTGAACGAAGTATCTAATTCTTCTCAAACAAATCAACCTGCAGTAAGAGCCATTTATGAGGACAGTGAAGGATATGTCTGGATTGGGACGTATGGGAATGGTCTTTTTAGGATAAAAGGGCGTCAAGTACTAAACATTACTAAAGACGATGGATTATTTGATGATATCATCTCTCATATTATTGAGGATGATAATGGAAACTTTTGGATGGGAAGCAATAGAGGAATTAGCCGTGTTAAACGAGATGAGCTTGATGATTATCTGGATGGCAAAATAGAGAGTTTTACAATTAGTTCATTTGGTTCAAACGACGGAATGAATTCTGCTGAAACAAATGGAGGATTTCAGCCTAGCACATTCACTGATAATGAAGGTAAAATTTATTTCCCAACAGTTTCGGGAGTAGCTATAGTAGACCCAAATAAAATTATAAGTAACTCAGTTCCTCCACCTGTTTACATTGAGCTGCTTCGCACAGAAGACAGTGTAATAGAAAAAAATGAAACAGTTATTTTATCTTATGACACAGCATTTCTGGAGATAAATTATACAGGAATTAACTTTACTGATTCTAAAGGATTAAAATTTAAGTATAAAATGATTGGACTTGATGATGATTGGATTGAAGTTGGAAATATAAGATCAGCCCTCTATTCAAAAATACCTCCAGGTGAGTATACATTTCAAGTTAGTGCAAGAAATAGTGATGGAATTTGGAATGAAAAAGGAGCTTCAGTTATGGTTTCTGTAATACCTCCCTTTTGGCAAACTATATGGTTTTTAAGCATTCTTGTTGTGTGCTTATTAGCTATAGGACCAGCTATTTATTACTACCGAATAAGGCATTTAAAAACAGAAAACAATAGACAGAAGAAGTTTACTGAACAGCTTATTGAGTCTCAAGAAAACGAAAGGAGAAGGATTGCTTCTGAATTACATGATGGCTTAGGACAACAAATTTTGGTTATAAAAAACAGACTTGAGCTCACAAAACTTAATATTATAGATGATCCACAAACGATAGATCAATTAAATGAAATTCAACATAACGCAGATCGTTCGATAGAAGATGTTCGTAACATATCCCATAATCTAAGACCCGTATTATTAGAAAAATTTGGATTAACTGACGCGGTACTAAATCTGTGTGATCAACTAGAAAAAAGTACAAGTTTAGCATGGAGTTATCATGTCGATGACATTGATGATGTCTTCCCTAAGAATAAAGAAATCAATTTTTATAGAATACTTCAAGAGGGGGCTAATAATATTCTAAAGCATGCCGAATCAAAACAGCCTTCCATTAGAGTAAATAGGACTAAAAGTCATGTAAATCTAATAATTTATGATGATGGTAAAGGCTATGAAGCTTCTATGGTATCTAAAACAGGTATGGGTTTGGGTTTAATAGGAATTAAGGAAAGAGTCGAAACGTTAAGTGGACAAATAAAAGTTGTTTCAAAAAAAGGAGAGGGCACAACCATCAAAATTCAAATACCTATTGAAGAATATGATTGATAATGTAAGAATTGTAATTGCTGATGATCATGGACTTATTCGCAAAGGCCTAAGACAGGTTGTTGAATCTAAAACGGACTATAAGATTTTTGAGGCTACCAATGGTAAAGAAGCAATCGAGCTTATTCAAAAAGAGAGGCCGTCATTAGCGTTATTAGATATTGAGATGCCAATAATGACTGGATTCGATGTTGCAAAAGCAGTTCAAAAGCAATCACTTTCAACAGATTTAGTATTTCTTACAATGTTTAAAGATGAAGCTATTTTTAATAAAGCCATGGATATAGGAGTAAAAGGTTATGTTCTAAAGGAAAATACTATAGCTGAGATAATTAACTGTATGGAAAGTGTACTTAAGGGTAATTATTATCTTAGCCCTGCTATCTCGGATTTCCTATTAAGGAGAAATGAAAAATCTTCAAATTCATTAAAAAAAGAGAACGAATTAAGTAAGCTTACTGATGCTGAAAGGAATATAATGAAGGAACTCTCTATGATGAAAACAAGTCAAGAGATAGCAGATACATTATTTATTAGTCCTAAAACCGTACAAAATCACAGAAGTAATATCTGCAACAAGTTAGGGTTAACAGGAGCTCATGCACTTCTTAGATTTGCAATCGATAACCAACCTGATCTATAAATTGATAATATTGCATAGGTACAAGTACCTATGGATTTGAGTACTTCTTCCTACATCAATTTTACTTGATATTAGCAATTTTTAAATCGCTTAGAGTCTTAAGACTCGCAAATAATTAAAATACGTTAATGAAAATAATGATTGTCGATGATCACATCGACATGCGTCGGGTACTTAAAATTATTATTTCAAATTCTTTTTCTACACCTCTAGATATTTTAGAATGTGAATCTGGTGAAGAAGCTGTGCTCACTTTCCAGAAATCTATTCCTGACATAATTCTTATGGATATAGAATTAAAGAAAATGGATGGTTTTGAAGCAACCGCTCTAATACGTGAACAAGATCCAACAGCTAGTATCATATTTGTGTCAGGTAACGATACCTCAAATTTTAGAGCAAAAGCAAAAGAACTTAACGCGACAGGGTTTGTTTCGAAAAATAATCTTTTAGAGATTACGCCTCTACTTTCCTCTCTTATAAATCAACAAGATAAGTAATGAAAAAACTACTATTTATACTTCCTATTTTACTCCTTAATATAACCACTGCTTGGGCTCAGTTTCCTCCTCCTACAGGTCCTATTGCAGATTTTGTTGAGATCACAGGAACAGCTGAAGTAGGGGAGACTCTTAGCGGAACCTACATTTATAACGACCCAGATGGACTACCTGAAGATGGCACAGCCTATCAATGGTATCGGTTAGACAGTGAATTTGATCCACCAGTGCCTATCGATGGTGCTACCGCAGAAACTTATACACTGGTTGCTGGAGATGCAGGAAAACTAATTGTATTTGAAGTGACCCCTTCGAATGGTACAGATGCAGGAATGCCTACTCCAAGTTTACCAATTGGCCCTATTGTTGGAAGTGGAAGTGGTGGAAATACAGCTCCGGTAGCGAGCAATGTGACTTTTTCTGGAACCTTGGAAGTGGGTTCAACGCTAACAGGCTCCTACAATTATAGCGATGCAGATAGTGATCTTGAAAGCGGATCGCTCTACACGTGGTACCGCAGTGATGATGCAGCAGGGACTGGTAAAACTCCCATTCCGGTAGCCGATGCGGCTACCTACACCCTAGTAAGTGCTGATGAAGGGAGATATATTAGTTTTTCAGTAATCCCTAGCGATGGCACTGATGCTGGTACTCAGGTGGAAAGTCCGTTTCAAGGTCCGATTGTGGTGATTAATGTAAACGATGCTCCAACTGGTTCTGTATTGATAACTGGGACGGCTCAAGAAGATGAGATTTTGACAGCGAGTAATACGTTGGCTGATACTGACGGATTAGGAACTATTACCTACCAATGGCAACGTGGTGGAGTAGATATTACTGGAGCCACTAACAGCACTTACACTTTAATTCAAGGAGATGTGGGAGCTGTTATCACGGTAGTTGCAAGTTACACCGATGGCGAAGGAACGGCTGAAAGCGTAGCGAGTGCAGGGACGGTTGCGGTCGAAGAAGTACTAGATCCACTTACAGCATTTAGTACTACCTGGAGAACTACAACGACTAATGAATCAATTACTCTTTATACAACAGGTGGAGTTAACATCTCTGATTTTGATGCAAGTATCGATTGGGGTGATGGTACTATTGAACAAATTACTGGTGATGACCCAGATCCTAGCCATCAATATGCCACTTCAGGTGATTATGAAGTAAGAGTATATGGTGTATATCCGAATATGGATATGACAAACGGTGCGGACTTAGTAACCTACGGAAATACTCCTACACTTCCTGCGAATTCAGCCAAACTAATTGCCATTAACCAATGGGGTAATATTGCCTGGGAAAAGATGGAAAATATGTTTTATCAAACACCGAATTTAGTGACTTATTCTGCCCCAGATGTACCTGACTTAAGTATGGTATCGAGTGTAGAAGGAATGTTCGCTTTTACAGGTTTAACTACATCAGATCTTAGTGGTTGGGATGTGAGCAGTATTACTGATTTTTCCAGTATGTTCTCTAATGCACTTTCTTTTAATGGTGATCTTTCTGGTTGGACCTTTTCCAGCGCTACATTTTCCAGCGCTACCGCTCTCAATTTTACTGGAATGTTCAATTTAGCCAGTTCATTTACAGGAACCGGTCTTGCTTCTTGGGATGTGTCCAACGCGGATTCGATGACGGTTATGTTTTCCGATGCCGCAGCATTCAACCAGGATTTGAGTGGCTGGGATATTAGCAATGTTACGGATATGTTTTTATTTGCTGAAGGTACTTCTTTGAGTACGGTAAATTATACAAATATGCTCTCTGCTTGGGGTGCGTTAACGCTTCAAAACGGGGTTGATTTCTCTGTGGGTACTACGCTCTACAATCTTGCCGGACTTGAAGGAAGATCAGCGCTTGAAAATACCTATGCATGGACTATTACCGATGGCGGGTTAACAGCAGGCGCACTGAGTTTATCGACGACGGAAACCTCACCGATAGATACAAGTGTTACCGATACGCTTTGGATGGCTTTGACCATTGATGGGTCGATTGCTACCGATGCTATAAACCCTATTTGGGCATTAACCCCAGCAACCGGACTGACAGCGCCCGGAGCACCCGTGTACGATGAAACCCGCCAGCAGTGGGGCTATGACCTGAGTGAAATTACGGTAAGCGAGCTAGATCAGCCTTATGCTTTGGATATATCAGCTTCTGTTTCTCTGGAAAATGGGGCGTCCAGTATTGATGATAACTTTTCGATAAACATTGAGATAGCAAATAAAGCTCCGTTCCTATTATCAGCGATAGAGGATTTTAGTGTTAGTGAAGATGCCGCAGATACTACATTTGATCTAACTTCTGTATTCTCTGATGTAGAACAATCTGCTAGTGACTTAATATTTTCGATAGAATCGAACACAAATACAGCGTTAGTAAATGCCTCAATTGATAATACCTCTGATGAATTAGTTTTGTCTTTAGTTCCGGACAGCTCAGGCTCTGCAAATATTACTATTCGTGCTACTGACGCAACTGGATTATTCGTAGATAATATATTCACAAAGACCGTTGATCCCGTTAATGATGCACCGATAGTTACAAACGCGGCTATTGTGGGCACTCCGAAAGTAGGAGAGACGCTGGCAGCTACGTACTACTATGTTGATGTTGAGAATGATACCAACGCAGGCGCCAACTTCCAGTGGTACCGAGCGAGTGATGAGGCAGGAACGGGTGAAGAAGCCATTAATGGAGCGACCGATTCAACGTATACGGTTCAGCCAGACGATTTATTTAAATATTTGAAAGTAACGGTAATTCCGAATGATGGATTCGCTGATGGACAAGCTGTAAGCAGTACCTATATATTGTCTTCTCCATTTGAAGGCGGAACGGGAGTTTCAGAGGATCCATATTTAATCTCTACAGTTACCCAGCTGGATTCTATGCGCTCGAACCTGACAGCACATTATAAACTCACCAACGATATCGATCTGAATGTAACCCCCTATAATACTGGAAAAGGATGGATTCCCATTGCTCAGTCTGAGCTATCCGAATCTTTTATTGGACATTTTGATGGAGATAATCATACAATTAGTGGGCTCTATATAAATAATAATGATGCTTTGTACATGGGATTTTTTGGATTCTTTACAGGTGGAAGTGTTAAAAATGTGAAGTTTTCAGATGTAAACCTTTCGTCAAGTAGAATAATAGGAACGGTAGGTTATGTGAGTGGGGCAACAGTAACAAATGTACATGTTACAGGTTCTATTCAAGGGGGTAATGCCGGAGGTATTGCAGGATCAGTATGGAATAATGGGACCATTACAGAAAGTTCATTCATAGGTAGTATTTCAGGAACAAATGCTGGTGGAATTGCTGGTGATATAGAGTCTGAAGAAACTGGGGGTGAGAATACTACAATAAGCAACAGCTATTCCTTAGGTACTATATCAGGGACTAATTCCGGAGGTATTGTAGGGTCGAGTAATAATGATGGTATGGGTTCTACTATTACAAACAGTTACTCATTAGCTACGATAACAGGAAGTTCAACAGCTGGTGAAATTGTCGGAAATAGAGCCAGTACGGTAGATATAAAAACGAGCTATTTTGCGGGTTCTTTATCGGAAATAAATACCAATAGCCTCTGGAATGATAGTGGTGTTAGGATTGCAGATCGTACCGAAACGCAAATGAGAGATTCGCTAGGTTTCGCCGCAAATAGTTTTGACTTCGAAAACACCTGGGCTATTGTAACAGGCGATTCGGTGAGTTATCCGTATCTACAGACAAATCCCCAAAACCCGAAACCAGGAATTGAGAAATTTAATAACCCACCAGTAGCCATTAATGTAGCAATTGAGGGCGCTGCAAAAATTGGTGAAGAGTTAACGACTATCTATACCTATACCGACGCTGATGGAGATGCCAATGCAGGCGCCAACTTCCAGTGGTACAGAGCAGTGGATACAACAGCGACGGCAACATCCATTGTTGGAGCGACGGATTCGCTCTATACCGTTAGTAGTGAGGATGTGGGGCTGTATGTAAAAGTAGAAGTGACCCCAAATGATGGTTTCGATTTTGGTACTACAGAATCCTCGAACTACTTCACAATAAACACTGCACCGACAACCATTGCTGAAATCGATCAGATCGTCATAGCATCTAATACCAGTGCACTTAACCTGACTAGTTTTTTTGATGATGCAGAAACAGCATCGGGGTTGCTCATCTACACCGTTACGAACGACAACAACTCATTAGTAACAACAACAACGGATGGGACTGTACTTAACCTTGACTATCTAGATGGTCAGTTTGGTACGGTAAATGTCACCGTGACTGCCAGTGACGGTGAGCAATCTGTTGACTGGACCTTCACTGTAACAGTGGATCCACCAAACAATGTGCCTGTATTTACAGCCGGAGCTAACCAAACAGTAGATGAAAATGCAGGTGCTCAAACAGTGAGTGGCTGGGCAACTTCTATTTCTGCGGGTGCTACTACTGAAGATGGACAGGTACTGACATTTAATATTAGTACAGACAATAATGCTCTTTTTTCGGTGGGACCCGCAATAGATCCTGCCACTGGAGACCTAAGTTTTACTCCCGCTGCAGATGTGTTCGGAGAAGCTACGGTAACCATCAGTCTTTCCGATGATGGAGGGATCGCAAATGGAGGCGTTGATACCTCCGCTGAGCAAACCTTCACCATTACCGTGGAAGAAGTGTTGATCGTAAATCCAGCAACAGCGTTTAGTACAACCTGGCAGACTACTACTTCTGATGAAACCATCACCATTTATACCGGAGGCGGCCCTGATATTTCCGACTACGATGCGATTATCGACTGGGGAGATGGTACGGTGGAACAAATTACCGGTGATGACCCCGATCCAAGTCACGTGTATAGCAGTGCCGGAACGCACACTATTTTGATTGGCGGAACTTTCCCGCATGTAAGTAATGACCCTGGTTTTGGGATTGATTTCGATCAAAACATCATAGATAACGTCAAAAAGCTAACTGCTATCAATCAGTGGGGGGATATTGAGTGGGAAAGCATGGAAAACATGTTTTACGAAGCATCAAATTTAGTGACGTACAATGCCACCGATACGCCCGATTTATCTCAGGCTACTACCCTGGAAGGGATGTTTGCGTTTACCGGGCTAACAAATGCTGACCTTAGCGGGTGGGATGTGTCGACCATAACGAATTTCTCTGCCATGTTTACCAATGCAACGGCCTTTAATGGAGATGTATCAGGTTGGACCTTTTCCAGTGCTGCTTTTTCTGAAGCTACCGCGCTCAACTTTACCGGGATGTTTAATCTGGCGACTTCCTTCACCGGAACCGGTGTGGATGGTTGGGATGTAAGCAATGCGGATAGCCTGACGGTGATGTTTGCCGATGCCTCAGCGTTTAACCAAGACCTGAGTGGCTGGGATGTCAGCAATGTAACAGATATGTTTCTGATGGCTGACGGTGCAGGCTTAAGCACCACCAATTACACAGCCATGCTCAGCAGCTGGAGCGTCCTAAGCGTGCAGGATAATGTTGACCTTGGAGTAGGCGAAACGACCTATACCTTAGCCGGATTAGAAGGACGCGAAACGCTGATCAATACCTATGGATGGGATATTACCGATGGCGGGTTAACAGCAGGCGCACTGAGTTTATCAACTGCAGAAACTTCACCAATAGACACCACCGTTACCGACACGCTTTGGATGGATCTTGCGATTGATGGAACCGTAGCTACCGATGCGTTAAGTCCGGTTTGGACTTTAACCCCGGCAGCAGGGATGACGTCCGCAGGCACTCCGGTTTATGATGGAACCCGACAGCAGTGGGGCTATGACCTTAGCGGAATTAGCGTGAGTGAATTGGAGCAAGAGTATTCATTGAATGTATTTGCTTCTGTGCCTCTGGAAAATGGGACTTCAAGTATTGACGACAATTTTACGATAAATATAACGGTACCTAATACAGCTCCGATCGTGGATAATACCATTGGAGATTTCTCTATAGATGAAGATGCTACGCTCGATGCTGTTGATCTTACTATTATTTTTAGTGATGCGGAAGATAACGATGCTGATCTGACTTATTCCGTATCCAACAGCAACCCAGCCATTCTGAGTGCATCTATAGACCCCGATAACAAATTAGAGTTAACCCTGGTACCGGACTCCTCCGGAACCGCGGAGCTAACAATTCAAGCGGAAGACAGTAAAGGACTGACCGCACAGAATACCTTTACCTTAACCATAAATCCGATAAATGATGCTCCAACGGTAGCAAATCCTATTGCAGATGTTTCAGTCGATGAAAATGCAGCAGATACAACCATTGACCTGAGTAGCAACTTCAGTGATGTAGAAACTGCTTCAGGCTCTCTTACTTATACCGTCGAGTCAAACGACAACATAATTCTGGTTGCAACAAATATGATTGGCTCAACCCTAACTCTGGATTATCAAACCGATCAATTTGGTGTTGCAAATATTACCGTGCGAGCTAGTGACGGGGAATTTAGTGTAGATGAAAGTTTTATTTTGACTGTGAATGAAGTGAATAATAAACCCGTATTCGCCTCTAGTTACGATGTCTCCACCGCATCGTATTCGAGAGAGTTTAGGGTAGCTGATCAAAAATTACGTCCACGTGATGTGATCTTCAACAGGGACGGCACGAAGATGTTTATTGTTGAAGATCAAGTTGGCAGGGTAGTGGAGTACACATTGGGTACAGCCTATAATATAACCACGGCAGTGTTTACGAGTGATTTTAGGGTAATAGATCAAGAATGGTCCCCAATGGGCGTGACCTTCAACGATGACGGGACGAAGATGTTTATTGTTGGATTAACAGATGATGCGGTAATGGAATATACCCTGGAAAAAGCCTATGATATAACCACGGCAGTATATAAGAGTGAGGTTAGCGTATCTAATCATGAGACATTTCCACATGATGTGACCTTCAACGGGGACGGCACGAAGATGTTCATTGTCGGAAGTGGTCGTGACGCGGTAATAGTATATACCCTTGAGACAGCCTACGATGTTTTAACGGCAGTGTACACGAGTGAGTTTAGTTTAGCTGATCAAGAACAAGCACCTCAAGGTGTGGCTTTCAACGGGGACGGGACGAAGATGTTTATTGTCGGAACTGATCGTGGCGCGGTAATGGTATATACCCTTGAGACAGCCTATGATGTTTTAACGGCAGTGTATACGAGTGAGTTTAGTGTAGCTGATCAAGAACAAGCACCTCAAAGTGTGGCTTTCAACGGGGACGGGACGAAGATGTTTATTGTTGGATATGGCGCTGGTGCAGTAGTGGAATACACCTTGGCATCAGGCACGCCGAGATCAGCCAAATTTACCGAGAATGGCGTGGGTACGGTGATCGACGTCAATGCCAATGATGGGAATGGTGGTGCTACTGATGTTGGCTTAACCTATTCCATCTCAGGTGGAGCTGATGGCAGTTTATTTGCAGTTGATGCATCTACAGGCATCCTAACGTTTAAAACCGCACCGGATTTTGAAGATCCAGCTGATGCAGATGGAGATAATGTGTATGAAGTCATTGTACAGGCCGATGACGGAGAAGTAGTTAATAACACTGCTACTATCACATTAACTGTTACCGTAACAAATAAGAATGACGCGCCAGTAGTTAGTAACTCTTTAAGTGATCTTGTTGTAGATGAAACAGATCCGAATACAACCATAAATCTGAACAGTGTATTTACAGACCCTGAAGGAAACTCTACGCTTACTTATTCCGCAGAAAGTAGTAATCCTGCATCGGTGGTAGCTATAGCAAGTGGGGACTCTACATTAATATTATCTTATAAAGAATTTGGATCAGCAATAATCACCGTTACTGCAGATGATGGTGAGTTTTCAGTAGCGGATACTTTCTTGGTAACCGTTAATGAAGTTCTTTCCGTAGATCCTGAAACTGCTTTTATTACAAAGTGGCAAACGACGACTGCAGATGAAACAGTAACCATCCCAACAAGCGGTGGAGCAGAAATCACTGATTTTGATTTTATTGTTGACTGGGGCGATGGCACCTTAGAACGTATAACAGGAGAAGATCCAGATCCAAGCCACACCTATGCAGATACAGGAACACATACCATTCAGATTGAAGGAGTGCTTCCATATTTACAAGCTGGAGCAGATGGTGATCTAAATCAATTGATTTCATTAGACCAGTGGGGCGGAGTAGAATGGCAAAGCATGAACAATTCATTTGCATGGGCACGCAATATGGAATACAAAGCTACAGATACACCTGATCTTACGAGTGTGACTTCTACGGCGGGCATGTTCTTTGCAGCCGAGAAATTGAATGGTGATTTCAGTAGTTGGAATACATCCGCTGTGACCGATATGAGCTTTATGTTTGATGGGGCTATAATATTCAATGGGGATATTTCAACATGGGATGTTTCAAAAGTGACCAACATGCGAGAGATGTTCCAAAATGCGGATTCGTTAAATCAGGATCTGAGCAACTGGAACGTTTCTTCTGTAACAAATATGCAAGGGCTATTCCAAAACGCGTCGTCTTTTAACGGAGATGTTTCCACTTGGGTAACCAGTTCTGCAACCAACATGTTCGGCTTGTTTGCGGGTGCAACCAGCTTTAATCAGGATGTATCAGAATGGGACGTAAGTAATGTGACCGACTTTGGGGGCATGTTCCTGAATGCAGCGGCCTTTGATCAGGATATCAGTAACTGGGATATTTCCAGTGCTGCTCGCTTGGATAATAACCAGTATGGATTCCTGCAAGGTTCTAATATCTCCATGCAGAACTACGATCTGTTACTAAACAAATGGTCAAAGTTGGCAAATGTACCAACCGGATTGACGTTGAATGTAGGGGATACAAAATATGGTGCGGGAGAACGATATAAGTTGAACTTGATCAATCTTCATGATTGGACATTTACAGACGGCGGATTTTATAAAACCTTTTCAACACGATGGGATATTACAGAATCAAATCCTACCATTACCATACCTGTGGCTGGAGGGGAAGAACTCTCTGACTACGATTTCACAATTGATTGGGGCGATGGCACCTTGGAAAGATATACAGGGGATAGTCCAACCATCTCACATACTTATTCAGGCACTGAAGCTACGGCCATTGCTATTTCAGGAAGCTTCCCGGCGATGAATGCGGAAACAAATGGTTTATCTATGCCTCAGCTAACCGAAGTGGTTCGATGGGGGGATATCGACTGGGAAAGCATGGCTTATATGTTTACCAATGCGATGGATCTGGAGATCACGGCACAGGATACGCCAAACCTGGAGGGTGTGAGCAGCATGGAAGGAATGTTTATTACCTTTGGTACCTCCAACTTTAATTCCGATATATCCAATTGGGATGTGTCGAATGTTACCAATATGAAATTCCTATTTGCAGGAACTGATGCCTTCAATCAGGATATCTCTTCCTGGGATGTGAGTTCAGTAACTTCCATGGAATCGATGTTTACTCAGGCAGTATCTTTTGATCAGAACTTGGGTGACTGGGATATTCAAAAAGTTGAAATCTTTGATGGAGAAAGTGATGGCTTGGGCTTTATGGAAGGAAGTGGTCTTTCTGTATCAAACTATGATTCTACCTTAATGGGTTGGGCTGTAAAAGATCCGATTCGTTCAGGTATAGAGGTTAGTTTTGGTGACACATATTATTCATCTGCAGGTCAAGCACCTCGTAAAGTATTAACGGATGCTGGGTGGACTATCAATGATGGAGGTAAACTTCAAACGTTTACGACCCGATGGGTTACAACTTCAGTTGACGAAACGGTTACGATTCCTACTGCAGGCGGCAGTGAGATTACAGATTTCGATTTTGTGGTCGATTGGGGAGATGGTACTATAGAAGAGATTACCGGCGACGATCCGGATCCATCTCATACCTATGTTGAAGCTGACACACATAGCGTGTCTATCACCGGGCTTTTTCCACACTTCAGTCCTTCGCAGGATGGAGATTTAGATCAGTTAGCATCTCTGGAAGAATGGGGTGAAATAAAGTGGGAAAGTATGAATCGTATGTTTGCCTGGGCAAGAAACATGAAATACAATGCCACAGATATTCCAGATCTAAGCAATGTTACCGATATGAGCGCCATGTTTTTTGCAGCGGAAAAAGTAAATGCGAATCTTGATGGTTGGGATGTATCTACAGTGGAGAATATGAGTTACATGTTTGACGGAGCCATTTCATTTAATGGGAATATAGCACCCTGGGATGTGAGTAACGTAACTACCATGCGTGAGATGTTCCAAAACGCTGATTCTTTGAATCAAGATCTGAATAATTGGAATGTTTCTTCCGTCACAGATATGTTCGGTATGTTCTCCTTAACTGATAAATTCAATCTGGAGTTATCAAAATGGGATGTAAGTAACGTTACGCTCATGAATGGGATGTTTTACAATGCGGCATCTTTTGATCAGAATTTGGGTCCATGGCAAGTTCAAAACGTCACTAATTTTGACAATGGGAACTCTGGATTTCTTGAAGGTTCAGCAGTATCGCAAGAGAATTACGATTCCTTACTCATAAATTGGGCTAAGCTAACATTAACGGCCGAAAAAATAACGCTGGATGCCGGCGACGCTACCTATTCCATTTTTGCCAGTCAATCCCGTCAGAACTTGGAAGACAGTGGATTTGAGATTACTGACGGAGGGTTAAGTTTGGGAGAGCTAGCTCTTGTGGCGTCTAAAACAGAGCTTGGAGTCAGTGACGATAGTTTAAGATTAGATCTCACCATAAATGGAAACGCCGTTCCCTTAGATTTGGTTGGGGTCTCTTGGGCGGCTTTTGAAGAAGGTTCAGGTGAACCTGTGGAAGGTTTTAATCCTCCGGTATATCGGGAAAACACAGAATACTGGAGTCTGGATATTGAATCCATCAAAAATGCCAATCCAGGAGGGATAAATTTCACAATTAGGTCACAAACAACTATTCCTTCTATTTCTGAGCCTTACTTACGTACGGTTGATATAGAGTTGGACTTACCTTTGTTTTCTCTAGCAGAAAATGGCATAACCGTATTAGGACCTTATGCAACACCCGGTGATACCGGATCGGTTATCATTGATGGTGAAAAAATACTATTCACAATGCGAGACCGGGCAGGTATAGAATCCTTGCTGGAAGAAGATGAGAACAATCCGGAGTTGGCAACTACTGTAACCACGGGTATTACAGATATGAGTAGCTTATTTCTTGAGAAAAGTGAGTTTAATCTGGACATTAGTAGCTGGGATGTCTCCTTAGTCGTAAACATGGAGAGCATGTTCGAAGGTGCTACTAAATTTAATCAACTAATTGATGATTGGGATGTTTCTTCTGTAACAAACATGCATCGCATGTTCTCTAATACAGGAGATTTTGATCAACCTATTGGTGATTGGAATGTCGGAAACCTGACCGATGCAAGCGCTATGTTTTACAAAGCTGGTTCATTCAATCAGCCAGTAGGAACCTGGGATGTATCTTCTGTCACAAACATGAGTCAAATGTTCGCTAGCAGTTCTTATAATCATCCTTTAAAAGATTGGGATGTTTCATCCGTTGAGAATATGCAATTTATATTTTCTGGAAATACAACTTTTGATCAGCCAATCGGCGATTGGGTTGTGTCTTCTGTTACAACTATGAAAGGTATGTTTGAACTTGCTTCGGAATTTAACCAACCGATTGGTAATTGGGTCGTTTCCTCGATAACTGACATGAGTCACATGTTCAATGCTGCTCAAGCCTTTAATCAGGATATCACTAAATGGGATGTATCTTCCGTAACAACTATGGAAAGTATGTTTAGACGTGCTAAGAATTTCAATCAGCCAATTGGTAGTTGGACAGTAAGTTCGTTAACCACAACGAAACTGATGTTTCAGGAAGCTTCTAAATTTAATCAGCCTCTTGGAGATTGGAATGTTTCAAATGTGAAAACCACGTATGGAATGTTTTGGTCAAACAACTTTAACCACCCCATTGGTGACTGGGATGTGTCTTCTGTGACGGACTTTTCGTATATGTTTTATGGGAATAGAGTGTTTAATCAGGAGCTGGAAAGCTGGGATGTATCTTCAGCCGAAAAATTAAATCATATGTTTTTCGCTGCCTCATCTTTTAATAAACCTATAAACTCGTGGAATGTCTCAAAAGTGACTACCACAGCTTTTATGTTTGCAGCAACCGGGCGTGTAAATATCCGGTATACACCCAATCAATTTAATCAACCCTTGAATCAATGGGATGTATCAAAGGTGACAGATATGTCGTTCATGTTTGCTTCCTCTCTTTTCAATCAGGATCTGAGGTTGTGGAATATGGAATCAGTAACAAGTACGAATGCTATGTTTGTGAATGCTACACGTTTCAATAACGGGTTTGCACCCAGAGCAAAGGTGCCGAATGGGAAAGAGATGCAATTTGAGTTGAACTGGAATATGTCAAATGTCTCAAGTATGGGTGCCATGTTCCAGGGAGCTGCGGCTTTCAACCAAGACATCAGTTCATGGGATATAAAAAACGTGAAACGCTTTGATGTAGCACCAAAAGAAGCTATAACAAATGTAGAAAGCGTTGATATAACCGCCCCAACGGATGATGAAAAAACCAAGCAGGGTGTTCAGAAGTCCGGTGAGTTAGCTATTTCCAATATGACGGCAGTCGTATCCGATTCGATTACCGGTTTCTTAGTGGGTTCAGGTATGAGCAGCTCAAATGCCAGTAAGATGTTTGTGGAATGGGCGAAGCAAGATTTACAAGATGGAGTAAGCATCAATATCGGTTCAATCGAACTGAACGATGAAGGAGCCAATGCCATGAAGGCGATGCGTCAAGCCAACAACATGAGTGTGGCTTGGGGAGGTCAGGAAGGAGTAGATGATGCGCCTGTGTTATCTTTACCTAATCCATATGAAATACGAACTGAAGACACTCGTATTCTAAAACTGTGGGATTATGTAAGTGATATCGCTACCCCAAATAATCAGCTGGAATTTAAATTCGGAGTTGTGTCAGACTCAACAGAGACCGTTGATTTTAATACTTCAAACGGTGAACTCGAGATAACAGCACGGGCTGAAGCGGATACCTTCTTTGTAGCCATTCAGGTTGCTAACAGTGAAAATATTGTTTCTCTGGATACTTTGGAAGTACGAACAAATCCGAATTTCACCACTTCGGTTGAAATGATAGCAGAATTACCTGCTAGCGTGGAACTTAAACAGAATTATCCGAACCCGTTTAATCCAAGTACCATCATCAAATATGGAGTACCTCAAGTTGGTACGGTACGTCTCGAAGTATTTGATTTACTAGGTCGAAGAGTTGCTACACTTGTAGATAATGAACGAAAGAACGCTGGATGGCATCAAGTTAATTTCGATGCTAGCAACCTTGCTTCCGGAGTATACTTATACCGAATAGTGACTGGGAACCATGTTAAAGTTCATAGAATGACGTTAATCAAATAAGGGTTTTAGAAAGTTTATTAAAAGCCCCGATCATTCATTTGGTTGGGGCTTTTTTTATTTACCACCACAACTTACCAGTAGGATCCTGTTTAAAAGATTGCAATACTTTCATATAATTAGCACGTTCAAATGCTGCAGGTTCAGGAGTATTTAGTTGGCTCATACTACCACGCATTTGTTGAACTGATATATACTCATTTTCTTCCATCCAGTGTATCATTTCCATCTGAATTTCGGGTAATCTCTCAAGTCCTTTCATTAATAACTCTGAAGCAAGCATGGTAATATTTGCTCCGGCTAAAAGACCTTTTATAACATCAGTGCCTGTATGTATACCTGAAGTGATAGCAATATCAGCATGTATTTTTTTAAACAGAATTGCAGTCCAACGAAGTGGTAGTCTTAACTCATTTGAAGTACTGAGTACCAAATTTGGAACAACTTCCATTTTTTGAATGTCAAAATCGGGTTGATAGAATCTATTGAACATGACCAATCCTTTTGCACCCATTTGAATCATTCTTTTTGCAATGTTGGGGATTGATGAGAAAAAAGGTCCAAATTTCACGGCAACCGGAATTGTGACAGAAGCACATACATCTCTGATAACTTCCAGATACATCGCTTCTATTTCAGCACCAGATTTATCAGGATCAGTAGGTATATAGTAGATGTTTAGTTCTAATGCATCTGCACCAGCTTCTTCTATCAGTTTGGCATATTCAATCCATCCACCACTTGAAACTCCATTTAAACTACCAATGATTGGAATATCAATAGATTTTTTTGCTTCACGGATATGTTCTAGGTAAGAATCAGGACCTACATCATAAGAATCCATTTCTGGGAAATAATCTAATGCTTCCCCAAAGCTTTCTGTACCTGATGACAGAAAGTGATCAATCTCCATACTTGTTGCATTAATTTGTTCTTCAAATAATGAATGCATCACTATTGCTCCAGCACCGACATCTTCTAGTTTTTTAATACTATCCATGGTTTTTGACAATGGGGAAGCTGAAGCTACTAATGGATTTCCGAGGTCTAGTCCGAGATATTTTGTAGTGAGATCCATGATTAATCCTCGTTTTTGGTTTCAGATATTGTTTCATATTCAACAGCTAAATCTGACAGAGATTTCCAATGTCCATTTACCCAATCCTGAGCTTCTGTTAAGAACTCCTGAGCTTTTCGTGGATTCGTCTTGGTTAATAATTTATATCTCTGCTCATTGTAGATATAATTGCTTAGAGGAATCTTTGGAGCTTTGGAATCAACTTGAAGTGGATTTTTACCTTCTTCAGTTCTTCTTGGGTCGAATCTATATAAAGGCCAGTAACCACTTTCTGTCGCTAACTGTTGCTGATTCATTCCTTTTGACATGTCAATACCATGCGCAATACAATGACTGTAAGCTATTACTATTGATGGTCCATCATAAGCTTCAGCTTCTTTAAAAGCTTTTATGAGTTGATTTTCATTTGCTCCCATAGCTACTTGAGCAACATATACGTAGCCATAGTTCATCATAATTCTACCCAAATCTTTTTTCGGAGTTACTTTACCCCCGGCTGCAAACTTAGCAATTGCACCAAGACTTGTGGCTTTCGATGCCTGTCCACCTGTATTGGAATACACTTCGGTATCCATAACTAGTACATTTACGTTTTGGCCTGATGCCAGCACATGATCTAATCCTCCAAAACCAATGTCGTACGCCCAACCATCGCCCCCAATAATCCAAACAGATTTCTTTATGAGGGAATTGGCATAGTCTTCCAGACGACGACTTCGAGGTGTAGCTTTTCCGGCTAAACGTTTGAATAATTCTTTAACTCGTTTTTGTTGAGCAAGAATACCTTCTTCTGTAGATTGATCACAATTTTTAAGATCATCAGCTAAGGATTCAGGAATTTCAACTCCTTTCATCTTGTGAAGAAGATTCAAAGCTGTTTCCTTTTTCTTATCTGCTGCGAGTCTCATTCCAAGACCGAATTCAGCATTATCCTCAAATAGAGAATTGTTCCAGGAAGGTCCGCATCCATCTGAGTCTTTACTCCATGGAGTACTCGGTAAATTACCTCCATAAATACTAGAGCAACCGGTAGCATTAGCTACGATCATTCGATCCCCAAATAAGCGTGTTAATAAACTTAAATAGGGAGTTTCACCACAGCCAGCGCAGGCACCAGAAAACTCGAAGTAAGGATCTAGTAATTGAGTCTCTTTGGGTTTATTGAAATCAAATTCTAAATGTTCTTTTATTTTGAAAGAGGGGATATCAATAAAGAAATCCCAATTGCTAGTATCAGATTCAGTAATATCTGATTTTGAAACCATATTTAAAGCTTTTCGGCTTACATTAGTCTTATCTTTAACAGGACAAGCTTCAACACAAAGTGTACAGCCCGTACAATCAGCTACAGAAACCTGAAGAGTATATTCAAAGCCCGGAAGTTCTTTAAAACGTGCTTTCGTATGTTTGAACGAATCAGGAGCGTCTGCAAATGCATCTGGTTCCGCAACCTTAGATCGAATAACTGAATGTGGACATACAATCACACATTTACCGCATTGAATACAAATGTCTGAATTCCAGACAGGTATTTCCATCGCTATATCTCTTTTTTCCCACATCGTAGTTCCGCTTGGGTAGGTACCATCACAAGGAAGTGCGCTTACTGGAAGATTGTCACCATTACCATTGATGATTTCAGAAATAACTTTTTGGACAAATTCGGGAGATTCTTTTGGAAGGTTCCCATTCATTGCAATTTTTGAAGTAGCTTTTTTAGGAATAGTTACTTCATGCAGGTTCTCCAAAGACATATCTACGGCACGGAAATTCATGTCTACAATCGTTTTTCCGCGTTTTCCATACGTCTTTTTAATGTATTCTTTGATCTTTATTATGGCTTGGTCTTTCGGAAGTACATTTGATATGGCAAAGAAACAGGTTTGCATAACGGTATTAATTTTAATACCAAGTTTTGCCTCCTGAGCTACTTTATAGGCATCAATTACATATACATTCAAATTTTTCTTAATAATTTGTTTTTGAACCATTGACGGGAGATTACTCCAAACTTCTTCAGGCCCAAACGGACTATTCAGTAAAAAAGTAGCGCCATCTGCTGCAAGTTCAAGCGTGTCGTAGCGTTGTAGGAATCCAAATTGGTGAACCCCCACAAAATTAGCATTTCTAATTAAATAGGGACTTTTAATCGGTTGATCCCCAAAACGTAAATGGGAGATAGTACGAGCACCAGATTTCTTGGAATCGTATACAAAATAGCCCTGAGCGAATAAATCAGTTTCTTCACCAATTATTTTTATCGAATTTTTATTAGCACCTACTGTTCCATCTGAACCTAATCCCCAAAATACGGCACGTGTTGTACCATCTGCTTCGATATCAAACTCAGGATCAAATGGGAGTGAGGTATGAGTAACGTCATCATTAATACCGATAGTAAAATGATTTTTTGGAGATGATTTTTTAAGCTCATCGAAAATTGCTTTTACCATGGCTGGCGTAAATTCCTTTGAAGATAATCCGTACCGTCCGCCAACAATTTTAGGAATATGTTTAAATTTTGGTTTATCTGAAGATTGATCTTCAATTAAAGCAGATATCACATCCTGATATAGAGGTTCCCCCATGCTGCCAGGTTCTTTTGTTCGATCAAGAACAGATATTTTCTTAACGGTGTCTGGAAGTGCATTAATTAAATGCTCCATTGAAAATGGGCGATATAATCTCACTTTGACAGCCCCTACTTTTTCACCTTTCTGAACCAAATAATTAATGGTTTCTTCTACAGTATCAGCACCAGAACCCATTATTATAGCCACATTTTCGGCATCAGGGGCTCCTACATATTCGAATAACTTGTAGCTACGTCCGGTTAATTCTTCAAATTTCTGCATCACTGATTCTACAATCTCTGGTGTAGCATTGTAAAATGGATTTACAGTTTCACGAGACTGGAAGAATACGTCAGGATTTTGGGCTGTTCCACGGATAAATGGATTGTTTGGATCCATTCCTCGGTTCTTATGGTCTTTTACAAACTCTGGATCAACCATACTTTTGATGACTTGATCAGAAAGAACCTTAATTTTTGAAATTTCATGAGAAGTTCGAAATCCGTCAAAGATGTGTAAAAACGGAATTCTAGATGCTAAAGTTGAAGCTTGTGAGATTAGAGAAAAATCCATGGCTTCTTGTACTGAGTTGGCAAATAACATTGCCCAACCTGCAGATCTAACACCCATTACATCAGTGTGGTCTCCGAATATAGATAATGCCTGTGTTGCAATAGAACGAGCTGCAATATGGAATACAGTAGGGGTTAGCTCTCCAGCAATTTTGTACATGTTCGGGAGCATTAATAACAATCCCTGACTTGCTGTAAAAGTAGTAGTAAGAGTTCCACTTTGAAGTGCTCCATGAACCGTACCGGCAGCACCACCTTCACTCTGCATTTCGATAATTTTTGGAATGTCTCCCCAGATATTTTTCTGTCTCATCACACTCCACATATCAGCCCACTCTCCCATGGGTGACGCTGGTGTGATAGGATAGATTGCTATGACTTCGTTTGTTTTAAAAGCTACGTGAGCTGCAGCTTCATTGCCGTCCATTGTTTTAATTATATGATCCATAGCAACACCCTTTTCGTTTTATTAAACTAAAGACACTTTAATACATCAATATGAACAATTGATGAATTTTGTAATTCTTAACTAAGGCAGGACATTGGCTTGGAATAATTTACGAGTTAAAATAAGATCAGGAAGTCAGGATAATGGAATCTAAAAAGTATAGTTTTCATAAGTATAGAGTGCTTTTTATGAATCTGAGATATTGGAGCATAAGAGAAATTTTAGCTAAGATTCGGTTAGGAATATTTGCACCAAAATAGCTTACCTTGAAAAATTATAAATCAATATGTTTAATTTTATTCCATGAAAAAGTTTCTATTAGTACTATTTATACCAGTTTTTGCCTGCACGCAGCCCAATGAAAATTCATTAGATACTGCGCAGTTAATCGAAGATTTTCGATTTATATCTTCAGATGTAACAGAAGGAAGGAGAACAGGAACAGAAGGGAATAAAATTGCCAGAGAATATATTGTGACTCGTTTTGAGGAAGAAGGAGCAACACCCTTTGATGGTTCATATACGCATGATTTTACGTTTCAGGATAGAAGAACCAATGAAGAAGTTAATGGTACCAACGTAATTGCTCTAATAGAGGGTAAATCAGATTCTATGATCGTGATTACGGCACATTACGACCATTTGGGAAAGAGAGACTCTTTGATTTTTAATGGAGCTGATGATGATGCCTCTGGTACAGCTGCTTTATTATCTTTGGCTAGTTACTTTTCAAATGAAAAACCAAATCACACATTAGTTTTTGCTGCTTTTGATGCAGAAGAAATGGGCTTACAAGGGGCTAAAGCTTTTGTTGAAGATTCAGTTTTGATGCGTAAAGTAAAGTTGAATATCAATATGGATATGATAAGTAATAATGACAGCAGTGAAATTTATGGAGCAGGCACGTATCATTATCCATTCACAAAAGAAGTTTTAGAATCAATTGATACTGGCAATCTTAAATTATCATTTGGCCACGATACCCCTGATTTAGGTTACAATGACTGGACGAATTCATCTGATCAAGGAGCTTTTCATGCCAAAGGTATCCCTTTCGTATATTTTGGAGTCGAAGACCATGAACATTATCACAAGCATACCGACGACTTTGAAACCATTCCACTGGATTTCTATAAATCTTCTGTTCAAATGATTCTAAATGCTGTTTTAGCTTTTGATCAGCAGTAATCATTGAGTTTTTCAGATCGACCTTTGAATGGTGAACGGGTAAATGAATACAAGGATTCAACGTGCCCGAAGGGCGAATAAAACCACTCAGGATGATTCTGCTAAAATGTTTGTTTAGAAAATAGACCTTTGGATTTATTCAGTAGAATCTTTGGTGAATCCGTGAAGCATTCTTAGTAGGGAGCTTTTGGTTCTTTTGTCGGTACAAAAGAATAGGAAAGAGAAAGTAACCCAATTTACCTGAACTATTTTGACTGAAAGAAGGCTTATTATTTTAATTGATTGTTAAATGTATTTGTATTGATAAATTATAAGCATTTACACTCATATATCAACTCCATTCGTAAAGACAATAAAGATATTGAACGGTAAAGGCGTAATTTTGGTAACTCAGTAAAATGAATGCAAACGTATTATCTAGTTTTTGAAAAGTCTACAACCCTATCTTGATTTAATAAAAGAAAACCGTAATTACAGACAGCTCTGGTTGAGTCAGGCAGTCTCAAATTTTGGGGATTGGTTTGGGTTGTTAGCATTATATGCTCTAATCGGTAAATATTCTGATTCAGAGCTATTACTGGGTCTTATTATAGTAGTAAAAATGCTAAGTCTGGCTTTATTTTCTCCATTTGCAGGGTATCTGGCTGATAGATTCAATCGTAGAAAATTGATGATTCTTTGTGATTTTGGAAGAGCAGTTGCTTTGCTCGGGATTCTACTTGTGCGATCTCCTGAAACACTTTGGATTGCTTTTGTACTTACTTCAATTCAAATGATGCTTTCTGCGCTATTTGAACCAGCCAAAACTTCATCGATCCCAAATGTTACTACTCCCGAGCAATTAGTTGATGCAAATGTTATATCTACTGCTACATGGAGTATTATATTTACTTCTGGGATGGCTTTAGGCGGTTTTGCAACAGAACTACTTGGAACAGATCTGGTGTTTATATTGGATGCAGGTAGTTATCTCATTTCAGCATGGTTTTTATACAGAGCTGTTATTCCACAAGTAGAACAATCAACGGAGGAGAAGCAAAGAACTAGAAATCCTTTAATTGGGATAAAAGAAGGATTTTCATATCTCACCTCGAACCGTCAAATACTTCGCCCAAGTATAGCTAAAGGAACTTCCACTATGTTTCTGGGTGGGTTGGTTTACTTACTCATCATTGTAAGTGAAGATGTATTGAAAATGGGAAGTATTGGTCTGGGATTGCTTTATGCTGCAAGAGGCTTTGGAACTGGGGTTGGACCTATCATTGGAAGGCGATTATTTAATGATTCAAAAGACTGGGTCAGGATTATGGGATTCTGTATCCTTACATCCGGTTTGATGTATGTAGTTGTAGGGTGGAGCTCAAGCATTTTGATAATGATTCTATTTGTATTTTTTGCTCATACAGCTTCTGGAGCAAATTGGGTTATGAGCACCATTCTTCTACAGAAAAGAACAACAGATACCTTTCGAGGCCGTATTTTTAGCACTGAATGGCTCTTGTTTACTATTGCTAATTCAATTTCAGTAATGATTGCAGCTACCTGCCTGGAACTTGAATTAATTTCGGTAAAGCCACTGATTATGATTTACGGTGGTTTGATGATTTTCGCTGGGTTGATATGGGTAAACTCAATTGCTAGCCAAGAAAAAGTATATCAATCTGAACTATCAGTAAATAATTGACAAAAAAAAGGGAGTTTTTTGTAGAAACTCCCCTCATAAATTCATTGTGAATCAATCTTCATCCTCAGGAAGATTAAAATCAATATTGGTTCTATAATCGCCCAATAGATGCTCAGCAAAATAATACCAACTCATTCTATCGAAGTAAGGTTGAGAAGCCCCAAATCCATGTCTGCGACCTGGTAAAATCATCATATCAAATCTTTTTCCTGCTTTTATTAATGCATCTGCTAAACGGATTGTATTTGCAGGATGGACATTATTATCCATATCTCCATGTACAAGAAGTAGTTTCCCTTGAAGATTCTTTGCTAACTCAATATTTGTCTCTACGGGTGCCTCAAAAGTTATTACTTCTTCTTTAGTTTTAGTACTGTCTTCATTTGTCTTGGTTACAGTTTTCTTTTTCTCTTTTACGCCATTATGAACTTCACCCCACCAAATGTTATAAATATTGTTGTCATGATTACCTGCTGACGAGACTGCAACTTTATAAAACTCAGGATAGGTAAGAAGGAGAGCCGTGCTCATAAACCCACCACCAGAATGTCCATAAGTACCAACTTTACTAGCATCAATAAAAGAATGACGGCCTGCCAGTTGTTCGATTCCATATTTGTTATCAGCTAACGGATAATCTCTCATATCACCATAACCGTAATTGTGGTAATACTTAGAACGAACTGGACTTCCACCACGATTCCCCATCGCAACTACAATAAAGCCAACCTGAGCTAAAGTAGAAGTTCTTGCTCCAGATCCTCGAATCGTGAAACTAGATGGAAATGGTTCTGTTTGTGGTCCTGGGTATACATAAGAAATAATTGGATACGTTTTGGTAGAATCAAAATTGAATGGTTTCCACATTACTCCATAAATATCGGTTGCTCCATCTGCTGCTTTAACACTAAAAGTTTCAGGAGCTTTCCAGCCCTGTTCAACCATCGTTGAGATATTAACTTCTTCCAGTGTTGTGATGATTTTTCCAGAACCATCTCTTAAAACAGATTTAGTCGGGAGATCTACTCGTGAGTAATTATCAACGAAATAATTTCCTTCTTCTGAAGCATTTATAGCATGATTCGCATCTTCTTTAGAGAGATGTTTAAAACCTGAGCCATCAAACTTAGCACTATAAAAATTTGAGTAATATGGATTTTGCCCCTTTTCTTTTCCAAAGCCTGTAAAATATAATCTCGATTGTGCAGTGTCAATTTTCACAACATCTCCAACAACCCAGGGACCTGTAGTAATTTTATTCTTTAGATTTCCTTTGCTGTCATAGCGATATAGCTGTCCCCAACCAGTACGTTCGCTCCACCAGATGTATTCTTTTCCTTCATCAATAATTGCCAATCGGGCATACCGCGTATTGAAATAAGGTTTACTTTCTTCAGAGAATAGTACTTCCACATCCCCCGTAGAAGTATTTGCTTTTAAAACGTCGATCTTACTCCATGTTCTGTCACGACGCAATATATATAGGAAATCAGACGTAGCTGTTTCAAAAATACCGCCTTCATTGAAATAAGCTCCACCTAGTGACTGGTCTTCCCACTTTTCAGTATCAAGGGTAACATGTTCTTGTGTAGTGGCATTAAAAACTTTTATCTCATCAACATAGATGTCTTGTTCGCCGGGCATAGGATATTTGTAGGTCTCTAATTCAGGACGTTTCTTGAGAGAATTTATAACCCAAAGATCGTCTACCTTTCGCTTATCCTGTCTTTTTACCCAGAATTTCTTTCCATCTTCAAACCAATTCACACGTGGGCGTTGTTTTTCGGTTGTGGAAGTGTCTCCATCGCTAGATTGATAACTAAACCAACGTACACCATCATCCGTAATTTGGGTAGCTGTACTGTCTTTATCGTCTTTACCCATAATGAAAAGATTATGATGCTTGGCAAAAACTACATAGGAACTATCTGGTGAATATGATCTCCAGTTTTCTCGTTTATTTTGTTCTAAGGAATCGCCCCGAACTAACCTGTTCCCATTAAGATTATATGTGAACTCAATACTATCGACATGAAAAGTAAAGAGTTCTTTATCTGTATTATATTCAAATCCTTTGAGGTCTAAATCTTTAGCATTAAACGTGCGGCTAAACTCTTCCGATAATTTTCCGGCCATTTCTTCTTGGTCAAAAAGCAGACGTTTATTCCCACGTTCTGCATCTATATAATACCAGTTAGTACCTTCTGAGTTTTCATAAGTATACCAAAAGTTATTAGTGTCTTCGATCCATCTTGGAGAGACAGAAGTGCTACCTACCATTTTACGCATATTCTCTGTAGTGAACCGTTCTGCCATTTCAAGATTAGCTTCTTGAGAAAAAAGGTTACTACTAGCAGTAAATAGAAATAATATTAGGGTTAGTAGGGTACTTTTCATATTCATGATAATCCGTGATTAATTTAGGATTACAATAAACGATATCTTTTTGTAAAAGAGATTTAAAAAAAGATTTCAGAATTTTTTTCTTTCTGTATCATAGTCTTCATCACTAATTAAACCTTGTTGCCATAGTCCGGTTAAATAATCCATTTTATCTAAGGTACCTGGATTATGTGTGGCCTCTCTTGGTGTAATCTTCTCACTTGCTTTGCGCTGTTCATTCTGATACGCAATAGCGATATCTATCTTTTCTAGAAAAGAGGTGGGTTCTTCGATTCCTTCTAATATCAATTCACTTACATTTGCCTGAAGTTTAATATCTCCTATACCCAATAGTTTTTGAAGCTGATTCTGAGAATATGATGTGCTTAATATGTGAATCAAATCTAATGATTCTTTATTTCCTTTTTTTGAGGTATTAATAGAATTATCTGTCACAGTGAAAATGATATTCTTTTTCTTTTTGTTTGTTATCCAGAGGACAACAATACCGATCAGCATTGGAGTTAGTAAAACGCCAAAGAAATAGGCCCAGAAATAGTTCTTCCAAGAAGGGTGGATAGTTATTTTTTCTTGAGTATTATTCATATTGAAAAGTTAGTAAAAGGTCTCCATAGATGAAAAGATATTGGTATATTTGAATCTTATAAAACGTAGTATTTATTATCATAATTCATTTAATTTGAAAAGCTGGAAATACATTATTGCAATCGGAATGACGCTTTTAATAGCTGGCGGAATTTTGATAAGTATTCCTATGATCCCAATCTTGGAACAAACTGCGAGAAATATATTTTTCCATGTTCCTATGTGGATGGCTATGTTCTCAATGTTTGCCATAAGTTTTTATTATAGTATCAAATATTTAAACTCTCCTGACATTGGATTTGATATCAAAGCTGAATCAGCAGCAAATGTAGGTATTATTTTCGGAATTTGTGGACTGCTCACTGGTTCGCTTTGGGCGCGCTTTACGTGGGGAACTTGGTGGACTTTTGCAGAGCCAAAAATGAATTTAGCGGCATTAGCCGTTATGATATACTATGCATATTTCGTGTTAAGATCTGCTTTCGATGATGAAGAAAAGCGTGCAAAATTATCTGCAGTCTATAATATATTTGCTGTCACAACAATACCATTTCTACTCTATGTGGTTCCGCGCCAACTAGAAAGTTTGCACCCAGGCGCAGAAGGTAATCCTGCTTTTAGTGAAATTACTGCACCAGAGTTAAGATATATTTTGTATCCGGCTTTTATTGGTTTTATAGCATTGGCCTTCTGGATCTATGATATAGTTCATCGCTATAAAAGGGTACAACATCACATAGAAAATTCGTAATTTCAGTGTAATGAATATTCGTATACAAGATGTTCCCCAGGCAACCGTTGACACACTTACTAGCACTTATGGTAATAAGTGGAGCGGAGCAGAACAAATTGATCAATCAAACGCATTTTTAAACTTTATGTATTCAAACGATCTCATTTTTGTAGTACTTGGAGTAACACTCATAATATGGTTTGTGTTGTTATTCTTTCTTGTAAAAGTAGATAGAAAAGTGACTTCCCTTGAATCAAAAATAATTATCAAAGACGACCATGAAGCCTAAATTAGTTATTGGAATAGTTGCAATTATTGGATTTACCTCGTTACTGATGTATAATTTTGGAGAAAGTATAAGCACATATACTAATTTTCAAAAAGCATCCGAAATGAAAACTGCACACGTAGCAGGTGTTTGGGATGAGAGTCAGGATTATGGCTTTTCAATGGAGACAAAGATTTTTTCTTTTTATATGAAGGATGAAGAGGGTAATACTAAAAAAGTGGTGTATTCAAAACCAAAGCCCAATAATTTTGAACAGGCAGATCGATTGGTGGTGATAGGCGAGATGCGTGGTGATACTTTCTATGCGAACGAGATGTTAATGAAATGTCCTTCGAAATATAACGATGCTCCTAAATTTGAAAATGCATCACAGAGTTAATTATGATTGGAATTGTTGGTAAGCTTTTAATTACGCTTTCATTTGTATCAGGTTTAGTTTCCCTATTTTTTTATTTCAAAAGCACTACTCAAGACAGTTATAAAAAACTAAAAATTGGAAATTGGTTTTTTGGGTTTCAGGGAATGTTTATGATCTCTGCTTCAGTTTTACTTGTATACCTGCTTTTTACCCATCAATTCAATTATTACTACGTATATAATTATACTAGTTTAGATCTTTCTTCTAAGTATATATGGTCAGCATTTTACGGAGGACAGGAAGGAAGTTTTATGCTATGGATATTTTTCTCATGGCTATTTGGTTTAGGATTAATTAAGTGGACAAGAGAACCCTATAAAGCCCCTGTGATGTTTTTCTTAACATTGACTCAGGTATTCCTCGTATTCATGATAGTAGGGTGGAACATTGGAGACATCACATTAGGATCTTCACCATTCAGGACATTCGCTGAAAGCTTCCCCAACATACCAGTGGTACAAAATAACCCTGATTTTGCCCCAGCCGATGGAAGCGGATTAAACGACTTGCTTAAAAGCCCTTGGATGA
>Ga0136600_1000249_pt1 | contig 29626 bp, 26 predicted proteins | sample AntRauMFilla2698_FD_104634 | JGI IMG/M metagenome (GOLD analysis project Ga0136600, IMG submission 104634) | Saline lake microbial communities from Rauer Islands, Antarctica - Metagenome Filla 2 #698 | ecosystem: Environmental > Aquatic > Non-marine Saline and Alkaline > Saline | place...
CTGGAATGCCCACCGTTTTGCAGAGATGAACGAGGTGTTCAAGGACACCCCCGCCGGGTTGCCGAAGCCCACCGCCACGCTCAATAAGTGGATCATCGGCGAAACGGCGCGGGTCCGCGAAGAGGTCGACGCAGCCCTCGACACGTACTGCTTCAACGATGCTGCGAGCGCCCTTTATGCCTTTGTTTGGGGCAAGGTCTGCGATTGGTACGTGGAGCTGTCCAAGCCTCTGCTGCAAGACGATGAAGGCAGCGGCGCGCTCGCTAACGAGACGCGTGAGACTATGGCTTGGGTGCTGGATCAATGCCTGACCCTGCTCCATCCCATCATGCCCTTCATCACCGAGGAGCTCTGGGGCGAGACCGCCAAACGCGACAAGCATCTCGTCCATGCAGACTGGCCCACCTACACCACCGCGGACCTGCTCGACGAGGCCGCCGACCGCGAAATGAACTGGGTCACCACCCTCATCGAGAACATCCGCTCCGCGCGCGCCCAGATGCACGTGCCAGCTGGACTCAAAGTGCCCATGATCGTCACGGACATGGACGCAAACGCTCAGGCCGCATGGGACAATAACGAGGCAATGATCAAACGCCTCGCCCGTGTGGAAACCCTCGAACGTGCGGATGAATTTCCCAAAGGAACGGTTGCCATCGGAGCAGCGGGCGCCACCTTCGGTCTACCCCTCGAAGGGATCATCGACATCGCCGAGGAGAAGGCCCGTCTGCAAAAATCACTTGATAAGCTGGCAAAAGAGATCGGCGGTCTCAAAGGGCGTCTGAACAACCCCAAATTTGCGGCCTCCGCCCCCGAAGAGGTGGTCGAAGAAGCACAAGCCAACCTTGACGCCAGACAGGAAGAAGCCGACCAGTTGCAATCCGCACTGACACGCCTCTCCGAAATCGGCTGACCCCAAAGAGGGGCGCGGCAATGCCCACGCGCGCCCTTCTTTTCATTCTGCTGCCACCTCAAGTATGCTGTCTAAATCACTGACAGGGTTCGCTATTTGAAAACAGCCGCGCGCTTCCCGAAAGCAGCCGCGACCACTTCCATCTGGTGCGGCTTGCCCATCAGATCGACCTGCGCGCGCGATTCAGCATCCAGTACCGCCGCCGCATCCTTTGTCTCTGCTACCCCGATCAACCGCTTGGCCGCACGAATCGCCGAGGGGCTTTTGCCCACGATGGTTTCCGCCAACGTCTGCGCTGCGGCCAGCGGATCGTCGGCCAGCTCCGTCACCAGCCCCCACCGCTCCGCCTGCTGCGCGCCCACGGGCTCCGCCGTGTAGGTCAGCCGCCGCAGCACGTCCGAGCGCACCAGACGCGGCAGCAGCACCATCCCGCCCATATCAGGCACGATGCCCCATTTCATCTCCATCACGGCAAACTGCGCGTCGGGTGCGGCAATGCGGATATCCGCCCCCAGTGCCAGTTGCATCCCCGCGCCGAAACACACGCCATGGATCGCCGCGATCACCGGAATATCAATCCGGGACCAGACCATCGCGACCTCCTGCCACTGGTTCGTCGTGCCCTGTCCATGCGTGCGCGGCATCAGCAGGTCCGCCGGATCCTTCCCGATCATCGCCGACAGCCCGGAAATATCGATACCGGAGCAAAACGCCTTACCTTCACCCGACAAAATCGCCGCCCGCGCGTCCGAGGCGGCAACCTCGTCACCCGCTGCGATGATTGCCGTAATCATTTCCTGATCGACCGCGTTCATTTTGTCGCCGCGGGTCAGGCGAACGTGGGCGATGTGATTCTCAAAGGTGACTGAAACGCGGGACATGGGCTTTCCTCCGGATTGATTTGCTCCAGCACAGCAGAAGCAGCGCCGCCCGGCTAGCAAAACGTGGCGGCAGTTTTCTTCGCATGACGCTCCTTGTGAGCAACGGCACGGCTTGCCCTCGGCGCAGCCGCTGCATTAACTGGCATCATGACAAACACACGCCTCACCCCGCTCGCCCAATCCCTGCCTGCAACCGTCCCTTTCGTGGGACCAGAAACGCAAGAACGCGCGCAGGGTGCGGCTTTTGACGCGCGGCTCGGGGCCAATGAGAGCGTTTTCGGACCCTCACCGCGCGCCATCGCAGCTATGGCCGAGACGCCCCAGTGGATGTACGGCGATCCCGAAAGCCACGATCTGCGCACGGCCCTTGCTGCCCATCATGGATGCACCCCCGCCCATATCATGGTCGGCGAAGGGATCGACGGGCTGCTGGGCTATCTGGTGCGCCTCTTCGTGGGTGCGGACGATCCCGTAGTCACCTCTGCGGGTGCTTATCCTACGTTCAATTACCATGTCGCGGGGTTCGGTGGCACACTGCACACAGTGCCTTACGTGGATGATCACGAAGCCCCCTCAAGCTTGTTTGAGAAGGCGGCGGAGGTGCAGGCAAAGCTGGTCTATCTCGCCAATCCCGACAATCCCATGGCCAGCCATCACAAGGGCAAGGAGATCGCCGACGCGCTGGACAAGCTGCCGGAGGGTACCTTGCTCATCGTGGATGAGGCCTATGTGGAATGTGCGCCAGAGGGCACCGCGCTGCCGCTTCCCGCCGATGATCCGCGTGTGATCCGCCTGCGCACGTTCTCCAAAGTCTACGGGCTGGCGGGCGCGCGGGTCGGCTACGCAATCGGGCACCCCGATCTGATCGAAGCCTTCCACAAGGTGCGAAACCATTTCGGAATGAACCGTGCCGCTCAGGCGGGCGCGCTCGCGGCTCTGGCAGATCAACCCTATCTGGCGCAGGTACAGCAGCAAATCGCGCATGCCCGTGGCACCATCGCGGCCGTCGCGCGAGAGAACGGGCTCACCCCGCTGCCATCGGCCACGAACTTCGTGACCATCGACTGCGGACGCGATGTCGGGTTTGCCAAAGCGGTGCTCGACGGCCTGATCGCGCGGGGCATCTTCGTGCGCATGCCCTTCGTCGCTCCGCAAAACCGCTGCATCCGGATAAGCTGCGGCACCCCCGAAATGCTCGCCAAGTTTGCCGCAGCGCTGCCTGCGGCACTGCGCGATGCAGAAAAAACCTGACGCCACGATATGCTGACGCTATTCTGGTGTGCGAGTCATCTGCGAGGTCACGCATGAACAACACGCGGGGAAGCGCCCCAAACCTTACAACAGCCTGCCTCGTGATGTTCGGCGTGAACATCACTTGGATTTTCGTGGCCATCTGGGCCATTTGGGGCCTTATCGCTGTGGCCGCTCTCGGGTGGTGCGTCAACCGCGCGATCAGCTATGTCGAGGCGCGGCGGGACTAAGCCCCGCCGATCACTTCTGCCGCCGCATCCAGCGCGCCGCGTCCATGCGCGATCCCCAAAGCGCTCATCCCGGCCTGCATGCCGCCCAGAAGCCCCATGATCATCTGGCCGTTGACGTGGCCCATATGTCCGAGCCGGAAAAATGCGTCGCGCGCCGGATCGCCGACTTCAGCCATGCCAAGCCCGATCCCAAGGGTCAGCCCCACTTCCTGTTCGACCCAATCGCGCAGGCGGGTGCCATCAGCCCCCGACAGGCGTAGCGAGGTCACCGCCGTGCTGCGGCAGGCCGGATCGGCGATGTTCATCCGCAGATCGCCCCCCGCGCTCCAGGCATCGCAGGCCGCCCAGATCGCACGGGCAAGCACCGTATGACGCGCCCAGACCTGCTCGATCCCCTCATCGTGGATCATATCGAGCGCAGTGCGCAGTCCGTAGAGGTGATGCGTGGGCGCGGTTCCGTTGAAATACATCCAGAATTCCGTAGCCGTGCTCCGCGGGGTCCAGTCCCAGTAGCGGCTGACGCGCGGCATCGCTTCGCGCACCGCCCGCGCGCGCTCGTTAAAGAACACGAATGAACAACCGGGCGGGACCATAAGCCCTTTCTGACAGCCGGTCAGCATCACATCCACGCCCCAGTCGTCCATCTCGAAACGGTCACAGCCCAGCGAGGCGATGCAATCGGCCATCAGCAAGGCCGGATGCCCTGCTGCATCAAGAACGCCCCGCACACCCTTGATATCATTCAGAACAGAGCTTGATGTATCCACATGCACCGCCAGAACCGCCTTGATCCTGTGGTCTTTGTCCTGGGCGATGGCCTCCGCAATCACCTCAAGATCCATGGGCGAGGACTTTCCGAATTCGAGCAGTTGAACCTGCGCGCCGAGCCCAGTCGCCACATCACCGAAACCGTGGCCGAACCGCCCCGTAGCAGGCACCAACACCAGATCACCGGGCGAGATGACATTGCTCAGCGCCGCTTCCCATGCCGCATGGCCATTGCCGATATAGATTGCAGCATAATGCTCAGTCCGAGCGACGCGCTTGAGATCAGCCATGATGCCCGGCATCATATCCACCAATTCGCCGGCATAGATGTTTGGCGCGGGCCGGTGCATCGCCTGCAACACCGCCTCCGGCATCACCGAAGGACCGGGAATGGCGAGATATCCGCGCCCCTGTGACAGGTTTGGCCTGTTTGTCATATCTGTTTGTCCTATCCATCCATCGGGTGCCATACATGGCCATCGCCGCAACCATAGCCGTGGCGCCCGCGGCGTCAATCGTGCCTGATGCTTGCTCCTCAACCCTGCGCCCTTTAAGCTGCGGCAAAAGTGCAAAGCGCGAAATTCAAAGGCCAAGTTTCCCATGATCAGCGAAAAGACCTATACTTCGGGCGCGCTGATGCGCTGGCTTTGGCGCGACTATCTGCGCCGCCATATGGGCAAGCTGGCTATCGCTGTGGGGTTTATGGTCCTCGAAGGCGCGAGCCTGGGCGCCATGGCCAAGCTGATGGAGCCCATGTTCGACCGCGTTTTCGTGGCCGGAGAGCAATCATGGCTCCTGATCGTAGGTTTCGTTCTGATGGGGATATTTCTGATCCGCGCCGTCTCTGGCGTGGCACAGAAAGTGCTGCTGACGCGCATCGCTCAGCGCTCGGCGGCGGATATGCGCATCGATCTGCTGGACCGTATGATGCAGCAGGACGGCGCCTTTCACCAGACCCACCCGCCGGGCTTTCTGGTGCAGCGGGTACAATCGGACGTGAACGCCGTGGGCGACGTGTGGCGCGCGATCATCACAGGCGCGGGACGTGATTTCATCGGGCTGCTGGTGCTGCTGGGGGTGGCCGTTTCTATTGATCCCATCTGGGCGTTGCTGGCTTGCATCGGTATTCCATTGATGGTTCTGCCCGCCGCCATCGCGCAGAAATTCGTACGTCGACGCGCGCGCGAAGCCCGCGATCTCGGCGCCACCCTCTCGACCCGCCTCGATGAGGTGTTCCATGGCATCGTGCAGATCAAGCTCAACGCGCTGGAAGCCTATCAGGCCCGCCAATACCGCGATATTACCAAGGATTTCGTGTCCACCGAAGTGCGGACCGCCTTCGGCAGTTCCGCCATCCCCGCGATGATCGATATCATTTCCGGCATCGGCTTCATGGCGGTGATCCTCTACGGTGGCTCCGAGATCATCTCCGGTGACAAGACCATCGGCGAGTTCATGACCTTTTTCACTGCGATGGGCTTCACGTTTAATCCGCTGCGCCGCCTTGGCGCGATCAGTGGACAGTGGCAGACTGCGGCGGCGGCGCTCGAGCGGATCAAAGAACTGATGGACGCTCCGCTGAGCCAGACCTCCCCCCAGAACCCGCTCGCCGCTCCTGTGCAGGATGCCGATATCACGCTGGAGGATGTCACACTCTCGTTTGGCGAGACCGAGGTCCTGCACGGTCTGTCGCTCACGGCCCTTGCCGGGCAGACGACCGCGCTGGTCGGTGCGTCGGGCGCGGGCAAATCGACCATCTTCAATCTGCTCACCCGCCTGCTTGATCCGACCACGGGCGTTGTTCGCATCGGGGGGATCGCCACCACCGATATGGCGATCCCCGATCTGCGCACGTTGTTTTCCGTCGTGAGCCAGGAAGCGCTACTTTTCGATGAAACACTGCGGGAAAATATCGTACTGGGCCGCACCGATGTGACGGACGGGGCTTTGAAAGCGGTGCTCGATGCGGCCTTCGTCTCCGATTTCCTGCCCCAGCTCGAGCACGGACTAGACACCCGCGTCGGGCCGCGCGGCTCTGCCCTTTCGGGCGGCCAGCGCCAGCGCGTGGTAATCGCCCGCGCCCTGCTGCGCAACACGCCCGTTCTGCTGCTCGATGAGGCCACGAGCGCGCTCGATGCGCAGTCCGAGCAGGTCGTTCAGGACGCGCTCGACCGCCTCTCGCAAGGCCGCACGACGCTGGTGATCGCGCACCGCCTGAGCACGATCAGAAACGCCGATAAGATCATCGTGATGGACCGGGGCCGTGCGATCGATGAGGGTACGCACGAAGAGTTGCTGGAGCGCGGCGGCATCTATGCCGACCTCTACCGCCTACAATTCCGGGACGGCAAGATCGTCGCGGACCGCACAAAAGGCGTTTTGAGGCGGCGCGATCCGGGTGCGGAAGAGCCGCAGCCCAATCTTCTGCAACGCATCGGCCAGCATTTCTTCGGCTCCTGAGCGGGCCTAGCGGCGGTAAACCCGGGCCAGAACCTCGGGCTTTGCGCCGCCGAAGTAGCGCATCAGGGTCCACAGGTTGCGGCCGCCACGCAGCAGCCAGCCTTGCGTGCGGTACTTTGCCGCTGAGGTGACGGCCACACCGTCGAGCTCCCTAAGACGCCCGCGCAGCGCACGTGCCAGCGCCACATCCTCCATCAGCGGCTGATCGGGATAGCCACCCGCCCTATCGTAGAGCGATCGGTGCACCAAAAGCCCTTGATCGCCGTAGGGCAGACCCGCGCGGCTGCGCCAATTCGCCCAAGCCGCGACAAAAGCCGCCGCAACTCCGCGTTCGTCGAACATCAGCCGGAACCAGCCTGCCTGCATAGGCAGTTCAAGATGCGCGCGCACCGTGTCCGACCAGCCGGGAGCAAGCACGGTGTCGGCATGAACGATCAAAAACCAATCGCCCTGCGCCGCCGCCACACCGCGCCGCAATTGCCCCCCCCGGGAGGCGGGCCCCTCCAACACCTCCGCGCCCCAGGCCTGCGCCACAGGGCCCGTGGCATCGTTTGAGCCACCATCGCTCACGATCAATTCGCGGATCAGACCGGCATCGAGCCCCTCCATCAAAGCGCCGAAGCACGCCGCAAGGGACGTCTCGGCGTTCAAAGTCGGCACAATCACTGAAACCCGCGCCCGCATGGCGATCCTTTCAAATTGCCCCTGTTTTGGGGCGCGTGAATTGCTATATTAAAATCAATGATAAAAGGACAGCCCGATGAGCCAGCCCCTCCGCCGCATCCTGCGCCTCAGCGGCGCAGACACCCGCGATTTCCTGCAAGGCTTGATCACGAATGATATCAAGCGGCTGGAGCAGGGCCTTGTCTATGCTGCCATCCTCACGCCACAGGGCAAATACATAGCCGATTTCTTCCTCATGGCCGCCGGGGACGACGTCCTGCTCGATGCTGATGCGGCACAGGGAGATATGCTGATTCAGAGGCTGACGATGTACAAACTGCGCGCCGACGTAACCATAACGCCAACCGACCTGCACCTGCACCGCGGCACCGGAGAGGCACCGCCCGATGCCCTGCCAGATCCGCGAGACGCTGCATTGGGCTGGCGTGCGTACCGCGACACACCACAGCAAGACGATACGACCGATTGGGCAGCCCTTCACGTCGCGCACATGATCCCACAAAGCGGGGTTGAGCTGACGCCCGACACCTTCATTCTCGAAATGGCGTTCGAGCGACTGCACGGTGTCGATTTCCGGAAGGGCTGCTACGTGGGTCAGGAGGTCACGGCGCGGATGAAGCACAAGACAGAGTTGCGCAAAGGACTGGCAAAAGTTGCGGTCGAGGGCGCCGCGGGTGCGGGAGCGCAGATCACGACCGACGGGAAACCGGCAGGAACCCTACTCACGCGCGCGGGCGATGAGGCGTTGGCCTACCTGCGTTTTGACCGCAGCACGGGCGAGATGCGCGCCGACACCGCCATCGTCACACGCATCGGCTAAAACGCAAACCGCAGCCCCGGGGGACTGCGGTTCGGGTGCTTATCAGGCGCGCTCTACGTATTCCATCGTCTCAGTGTTTACGATGATGTCTTCGTCCGGCCCGACGAAGGGCGGCACGGACACCTTCACGCCATTATCAAGGATAGCAGGTTTGAAGGAGTTGGCCGCTGTCTGGCCTTTGACCACAGGCTCCGTTTCCACGATCCGGCAGGTTACTTTTTGCGGCAATGCAGCATTGATCGCTTCTTCTTCGTGATACTCGACCACGATCATCATACCATCTTGCAAAAACGGGCGCCGTTCTCCCAGCAGATCGGCCGCCAGCTGCACCTGCTCATAAGTATCGGTGTCCATCAGCACCAACATGCCGTTCTCTTCATAGAGAAACTGCTGGTCCTTTTGCTCAAGCCGGACTTTCTCGACCTTGTCAGCGCTGCGAAAACGCTCATTTAATTTGGAACCGTTGCGCAAATTCTTCAGTTCGACTTGCGCAAATGCACCACCTTTGCCCGGTTTTACGTGATCGACCTTTACAGCAGCCCACAGGCCACCGTTATGCTCGAGGACATTTCCGGGGCGAATCTCGTTTCCGTTGATTTTGGGCATGTGGCAAAACTCTGGCAAAAGGTTGATCAATTCTTGCTCCGTCCTATATCTTGCGTAGAAACCACACACAAGGAGCCGTGTTTGGTAGTGTACCCGTAAAAAGCTTTGCGCTTTTTGCATAGGTGCCATGCCTAAACGGGGTATCCGAATCGCTCCTTATCTGTCAGAAGTGGCGGACGTCGAAATGACAAGAGCAAGAATAATGGAAGGACGACGAGTTGAAAGATTTCGTTGATGGCACTGCCTTTAATAACGAGCAAGGTAACCGTGCCCGTAAACTGTTTGCAGCCGTGGTATTGGCAGCATTGGATGATGCGATAGCAGATGACAAGAAGTATGGAAACGGTCCTGAGCAGATCGCCCGGTGGGCACGATCGCGCGATGGCCGTGAAGTACTGAGTTGCGCTGGAATTGATCCGAACGAACGCGTTGTGACTGGTTTGATGGATTTCGTGGGCAAAGGTGTGCGGACCTCCGTCGCACTGTCGCGCGAAGAATCAGAACGCCGCAATGCAGCACAGCAGGCCGAAGCCGCGTAAGTACACGCGTCACGACGGCAACTGAAAAAGACGCAGCCCTTGGGCTGCGTTTTTTTGTGTCCGCCACCTGTGCGATGAACCTTTTACCCGCCCGCGCTTTGCGCCACGGTCCGGCAAAGACAGGCAGGAGCAGACGATGGCAAAAGCGATCATGATTCAGGGGACCGGTAGCAATGTCGGCAAGTCTATAATCGTCACGGGGATTCTCAGGGCCCTGCGCGCACGCGGCCTCAACGTGCGGCCTTTCAAGCCGCAGAATATGTCGAACAATGCTGCCGTGACCTCGGATGGCGGCGAGATCGGCCGTGCGCAGGCCCTTCAAGCACGGGCCTGTGGCGTGGCACCTCACACCGACATGAACCCCATACTTCTTAAGCCGCAAACTGCCACAGGAGCGCAAGTTATCGTTCAAGGCAAGGTCGCGGGGCAGCAGGAAGCCCGTGCCTTCGGGCGCAACAAAATAGATCTGATGCCCGCGGTCCTAGAGAGTTTTCAGCGGCTCGCGGCGCAATGTGATGTTGTAGTGATCGAGGGTGCGGGCTCCCCGGCCGAGACGAACCTGCGGGCTGGCGACATTGCCAATATGGGATTTGCCCGTGCCGCCGGCGTGCCTGTCATCCTGATGGGCGACATTGATCGGGGCGGCGTCATTGCTCAGATCGTCGGGACGCAAGCGGTGTTGGACGATGCCGACAACGCGCTGATCAAGGGCTTTTGCGTCAACAAGTTTCGCGGCGACCGAAGCCTTTTTGACGCGGGCCGCGATGATATCGCCGCGCGCACGGGCTGGCGCTCGCTCGGTGTCCTGCCGTGGTTTGAGACCGCCTATCGCCTGCCCGCCGAGGATGTGATGGATCTACCGGCGCGCAGCCGTTCAGGCGGCGCGGGCATCGTCATCGCCGTGCCGCAACTGCCGCGGATCGCCAACTTCGACGATCTCGATCCACTGGCCGCCGAGCCTTCTGTCGATCTGCGGATGATCACCAACGGCACAGTGATCCCTGCGGAGGCCGATCTGGTGCTGCTTGTCGGCAGCAAATCCACCATCGCGGACCTTGCGGCACTCCGTGAGGCAGGTTGGGATATCGATATTGCCGCCCATATCCGCCGTGGCGGGCATGTGCTTGGCCTGTGCGGCGGCTATCAGATGTTAGGAAAAACCATCAGCGATCCGGACGGAATAGAGGGCGCGTCGGGAATGGTTGCGGGCCTGGGCCATCTCGATGTGCAAACAGTGCTGGAGCCCCTCAAACATTTGGCGCAGCGCAGCGGCACACATATTGCCAGCGGCGCCGACGTTTCCGGATACGAAATTCACATGGGCGCCACCACGGGCCTTGATTGCGAGAGGCCATGGCTCAGCCTTGATGGGTTTGCTGAGGGCGCAAGCACAGGTCGTGTCTACGGCAGCTACCTCCACGGCCTTTTCGCCTCCGACAGCTTTCGGGCGGCCTATTTGGGGATGTTGGGAGCGCAAGCCTCCATCGTGTTCGAAGACATGATCGAAGAAACGCTGGATGCCTTGGGCCAGCACATCGAGACCTATTTCGATCTCGATGGTCTTCTCGCGGCGGCGGCGGAGGTCAGCGCCTAGCTATTCCATTTCATGCGCGGTCAGCGCGCGGTGGATCTCACGGCGCACCAACTTGCGGACATTGCGCGTGATGCGCTCGCCCAATGCACCCTGCAACTCTGATCGCACGATCTCGGCCACCAGATCGCGCAGGGCTTCTTCATCCATCACCTGATCATCGACGCCAAAACCTGCACCGGCCTGTTGAGCCGCTTCGTTCTGCTGTGCATCAGCGGCGGACGTGTCTTTCTCCTCCGGCGCACTCTCTTCGGGGGCCGCAGTCTTTTTTACAAAGGGCACACCCTTAGCATCCAGATCGACGTCATCTTCCCAGGCCATCGACGGAGCGTCGGGCGCTGCCAGTTCGTCGCGTTCATCACCATCAGGCTCCCAGCCTGTCGCTATTTTGCCGATGGCAGCCTCTAGGGCGGCAATCTTGGCGGTCAGCGGCATCTGCGTGACCGACGCGCTGCGCAGACCTGAAGGATCGCTCGACACGGTCTCGCGCACATCAGACTCCTGCTCAAATGCCTCGATAGTGTCATTGCCCTGCGCTTCAACCGCGGCGGCTTCCTCACCAAATGCCTCTGTCGCATCATCGGCGAGCGCCTCGATTTCGTCTGAGTTTAGTTCCGTTTTATCGGCATTTCCGGGCTCTCGATTCTCTTGGACCATATCATCGGCCCTGCCGCTCGGATCGATCCGGTCGGACAAAAAATCCTCCTCATCCCAAACATACGCGCTTGCGGATTTCATCCCCACATACGCGGTCTTGGCATCGGTTGGCTCTTCGTCAGTCTCGTCGTCGGTCCAGTAGTCCTCATCACTATAATCGCCATCCTCGAGCGGCTCATCGTCCTGCACCGTGGTGGCGGTTGCATCAGCCTCGATAGCCTCGTGCACCAGCGCGTCGAGCGCCTCCATCGCAGCATCGCGCGCATCATCCGAAACGGTTTCCTGAGCGGCCGGGAACAGGACCATGGGTCCCCTGTACGCCTTCGCATCTGCCACAGTAGCTTCATCCACTCCGGGCTCCCGCGCATCCTCATCCACTGTCCAGGTTTCACGCGCGACAGACCCCAGATCGAGCGGGCCATCATCTGGTTGATCCTGCTGCGCGATAGGATCGGCGAGCCGCTCCTGCTCTGGCGAGACTTCAGTCTCTACCGCAGGCTCGGGTTCATCTGCAACGCGCAGTGCGGGCGTGAGCACGAGGCGGCCCGCAACATCGCTCGGCGCAGCTATAGAAATCTCTGCCTGCGGTGCGTGGTCAGCGTCTGCTTCTTCTAGCAAGCCAGAGGCGGCATTTTCCGTTATTGTATCAGGCTGTTGGACTGAAGCTGGCTGCGCCGCACGCAACCCTGCAAGGGGGCGCTTGTCCTCAGATACCAATCGGCGGATCGAAGACAGGACATCTTCGACCTCCTCGTTTGTGACGGCTTTTGACATGTCTCACCATTCTCTGCTCAAGTAAAAGGATAGCGTGGCAATCGGATTCTCGCAATGGGGCGAAAACCTAGGAAAAACATAAAATTAACCTGTTGCCTTCACGCAAACCCGCAAGCAGGGATGCGTGAAGGAAGGCGCTCCAGCCGTTTCACAAGGCCGTATTACTTCTGCAACCGCTTGAGAACACGGTCCAATTGCTGCCCCTGCTCGGAGCGTGCGGTCGGGCTATCCTTGACGAGATTATAATATTCGGTCACGTCATAGAGCTGTACGGGAAGGCGCAAACCCACCGCCGTCAGCTGACCCGTCGAAGCCAGAACCGCATAGGCCGCATTGTAAAGCAGGGTCTGCGCGGAAATACGGGTCGCTTCCGCATCCAGCAGCGCCTGCTCGGCATCAAGTACGTCGAGCGTCGTTCTCGCACCCAGCGTAGCCTCCTCGCGGACACCGGCAAAGGCGATACGTGCCGCCCTGATCTGCCCGTCTGAAGCCGCCAAAGACGCGCGCGCAGAACTGAGCTGGGCGTAGGCGATACCGACGTTTTGCTGGATATTGAGGCGCACGATGTGCAGATTGCCACGTTGTGCATCCCGCTGGGCCTGCGCACGGCGCACCGCAGAGGACAACGCCCCGCCCTGATAGAACGTCTGACCGGCCACGACGCCTACGCTGGCGCCGGTGCTGAAATTGCTGCTGTCAAGGTTTTCACTGACGGAGAGAGAGCCTTGCAAATTTATGGTCGGGCGCTGCCGTGCTTGCGTGGCCTTAATCGCCAGTTCTGCGGCGCTGACCTGAAACTGCGCGGCCCGCATGCTTGGATGTTGCCGCATCGCGAGGGCCTTGGACGCCTCGATGTCACTGCTGATATTGGGCAGGCTCGGCGGGGGCGAGAGGCGGCCCGGTCTGCGCCCGATCACGTTGCGGTACTCCTCGATCGCAATCGCAAGGTTGCCCTGCGCCGTCGCCAGACCGCTTCGTGCCTGGGCGAGCTGCGCCTCCGCGAGGGCTACATCGGTCCGGGTCACTTCCCCCACTTCAAAGCGGTTGCCCGCCGCACGCAATTCCTGGGTTAGCACGCGCACGTTATTTTGGCGTAGTGTTACGAATTCCGTCGCCTCGATGACACCCATATAGGCCTGCACGCCGCGCAAAAGCACCTGCTGCTCGATCGCGATGAGTGACTGTCGCGTGGCGAGCACTGTCTCTTTGGCGACATCGACACCCAGCGATGTCGCGCCGAAATCATACAGCAACAACTCGGCGATCAACTGGCCGGACGCCACAAGGCTGTCGGTGTTCTGCACCGCAAACCCAACCGCACTGCGCCCGCGACCGAGACTTTGCGTAATGCCGGCCGTCCAACGCAGAACCGGCTCCAGCGCCGCGCCCGCCGCTGCGACATCCTCGTCTGCTGCGCGCAGCAGCGCGCGGTTTTGCTCAAGCAAACCGGAATTGGTGTAGGCACCTACCAGCGCGTCGGCCAGAGTATCGGCCCGCGCGGCCGGGGCGCTCACACCCGCGACAACGACTGCAACCGCGGCAATGCAAGCCAGACGTACCGCCCGCGCAGTGCCTAGCCCGATTCCGTATCTGATCCCGTCAATTCGCATTCCAAATGCTCCCAAAGCATGCAGCGAACCGAAACGGTCCACCCTTCGTAAATCCCTGTAGCGCCCACCCCGGTCTGGCATGTCAACCAGCCCGAACATACCCTCGTTGAAGGCACGTTGCGGTATCCTCAGCGCTCAGAACGTAAATGTCATCTCCGGCTCGAAACCGGGAAGATAGGGCGCTGTCGCGTTGAAGGCCAGCCGCCAGCTGATCTTGCCCGACCGCTTGTATCCAACACGCACCTCACCCAACGGCCCGCTCATGAAAATTGCGGCGATCCGCCCGCCCTCCTTGAGCTGATCCGTGAGCGTGGCGGGCACCTGCGCCACACCACCCTCGACAATCATCACATCATAGGGCCCGTGCTGCGCCGCACCCAGCGCCAACGGACCTTCGTGGACAACGGCATTGTCCGCGCCCGCATTGACCAGCGCATCCTGCGCTTCGCGCGCCATGTCGGCGTCCTGCTCGACCGCGACAACGGCCTGCGCCATCCGCGCGATCACTGCTGTGGAATAGCCCATCGCACAGCCGATATCCAAAACCAGTTCGTCGCGCCCAATCGCCAGCACGTCCAGCATCTTGGCCAAGGTGCGCGGCTCCAGCAGTACGCGACCTTGTCCAAGGTCCAGGTTCTCTCCGACATAGGCCGCCTCGCGCTGGGCTGTCGGCACGAAATCTTCCCGCGCCACCTTCAGCATCGCATCGATGATGGGAAACTTCGTCACGTCTGACGGGCGGACCTGCGTATCGACCATCATCGTGCGTCTTTTGAGAAAATCGGTCATTTAAGAGTTTTTGTCCGTTCAGAATCCAGTTTTTTGCAATCTGCCACAATGAGCCTCGCGCAGCAACGCCACTTCCCTCAGCCTTCCACAAAACTCCCCGAACCTTGCTATCCGGCCACATGTTGCCTCTTGCAGCGCCTAATATCACCGTCTATGACGGGGAAAAATGGCGAGTTGGCGGAGTGGTTACGCAGCGGATTGCAAATCCGAAATAATGCCACTGTATTACAATAACTTATCGCCCAAAAGTTCTCAGGACATTTGCAGAACGAAGCATGAAAGTGAGAACCTGTTTCTTCACTTATATCCGGCTGTACAAAGGGGATTTATTGCCCCGAAAGCACGCGGTCCACCGAGACAGAATGACCACGCAATCGCCGAATGTTGCAAAATATTCTTAGCTCAACGCCCTCAACTCCCCAAGGAAGCAAGATATGACACAGGACAAGTACATCTTCGTTGAAGTGACCAAAACGTTCATGATGACCCACGATCAAGGTGCGCGATTGATACGCATTGCTCGCGCAATCAATCAGGACACGGTCTTCTTTATCACTGACTCTGACCAAACGGAACTTAGCTGGACCGGCGATGACTTTCTGACCGAAGACAACCAGCATGATTACGCAGCCGCTGCATGTGACGTCCCCGATCCAGCAGGCCTCCTCCAAATTGAAGAAATTGCCTCAACCGCAAAGCAACTCTCGCGCCTTGAAGTGGAGCAGATCACAGCACATTGGTCAAATGACTGGGCGGATAAGCGAGGAACTTAGAAATTTAGCGGCAAAAATCGCAGCTTGCATGACCTTCAGGTTATGAGCCGCTTCTGCCGCGAGAACGGACATCCTTTTACTTCAGCAGCTTACGGCGCAACCTTTTGAAGTAGAAACGCTTTTAAGCGACTTCGCGGCGCAGTCAACCGCGACGGACGGGGTAAAACGGGGAACAAAGTAGTTACACCGGTTGACCTATTGTTGACCCGCCTCGAAACCTTCTCCGCCTCCCTCACCTTGTGCTCGGATGTCACACACGGGGAACGGAGATCGAACTTCCACCGGGCCCAGTTCATTTCGTGCCTGGCAGCGGGGAAAGCCCGAGCTCCCTTAAGAACGCGTTGTGTTTTTCTGTGGATGCGCGGATCTCGGTTTCGATTTCGAGCAAGTCCTTGTGTGTGGCGTCCAATTTTATCTCCTCCTCAGCCACTGCGGTGCTGATGTAGCGGGAAATATTGAGATTATAACCTTCCTCGGCGATGCGCTCCATACTGATGCGCTTGGAATAACGCTCCTCCTCCTTCCGGAATTGGTAGGTCGAGACGATTTTGCCGATATGATCCGGCGTCTCATTCTTGCCATCACCCAATTGGTTTTGGCCCTTGCCCTTTGTGAAATGCTCCGCTGCGTTAATGAAGAGCACATCGTCCGGCTTCTTGCACTTCTTGAGCACAAGTATGCAAACCGGGATGCCGGTGGAGTAAAACAGGTTCGCCGGAAGGCCGATTACCGTGTCGATGTGACCGTCCTTGAGCAGCTTGGTGCGAATGCGCTCTTCGGCACCACCTCGGAACAGCACGCCGTGTGGAAGGATGATAGCCATCACGCCTTCATCTTTCAGAAAATGAAAACCGTGCAGCAGGAAGGCGAAATCTGCGGCAGATTTAGGCGCTAGCCCGTAGTTCTTGAACCGAACATCGTCGCCCATCGCGTCCGTTGGCTCCCAACGGAAGCTGAAAGGCGGATTGGCCACTACGGCGTCGAACGCGGGCTTCTTGGCGGGGTTCAACTCACGCAGCATGTCCCAATCATTGGCCAGAGTGTCGCCATGGTAGATTTCGAACTCCGTATCCTTTACCCCGTGAAGCAGCATGTTCATGCGGGCCAAGTTGTAGGTGGTGATGTTACTTTCCTGCCCGTAAATCTTGCCGATGCCATGTGAACCCATACGCTTGCGCACATTGAGCAACAGCGAACCTGACCCGCATGCAAAGTCGAGCACGCTGGCGAGTCGGTCCTTCTTGCCGGTGGCGGGTTCCTGGCTGTCCAGCGTCACGATGGCCGAAAGGATGTCGGAGATCTGCTGCGGGGTGTAAAACTCACCCGCCTTCTTGCCTGAACCGGCGGCAAACTGGCCGATCAAGTATTCGTAAGCATCGCCAAGGGCATCGATATCCATGGAGAATTCCGCCAGGCCTTTGGCGATCTCCGCGATGATGGAACATAGTTTAGCGTTGCGGTCCTCATACTTCCGGCCGAGCTTTTCCGAGCCGAGATTAATCTCGGAGAACAGGCCGCCAAACGCACTCTCGAAAGACTCGTTTTCAATGTATTTGAAACCGGCTTGCAGCGTGTTGAGCAGTTCACCGTTCTGCGTGCGGGCCATGTCGGCGACGCTGTTCCAAAGATGTGCAGGCTGAATCACATAGTGCACCTTGCGGCGCATCTGCTTTTCGAATTCAGCAATGTCTTCTGGATTTCGACGATACCAGAGCTGAAGCGGCGTTGAGATGGCGGGTTGCTCCGAATCCGGCACGTCGGCAAGCACCGCATCAAGATCTCGCGGTCTCCCCTTTGTTCTTGCATCTCTTGCGGCGACGTCTGCAGCTTTTTGGGCCGCAATTCGCGCTGCCTCTGCAGCAACTTCAGTTTCGCTGGGGTAATCCGGCCCGAGTTCTTTCTTCGCCGCTGTCTCGTAGTTGTCGGAGAGGTAGCGCAGAAAAAGAAATGAAAGCATGTAGTCGCGAAAATCGTCCGCGTTCATCGCACCGCGCAGTTTGTCGGCGATGTTCCAAAGAGTATTTCCGAGTTGCTTTTGGGCTTGGTCATTCATGGTATTTACTATGCATCCTCTGGAAACAGGGCCCGGCTGAACGGGTGAAGTGTGATGAACTGCTTCAGCAACCTGCCAAAGTGATCCTTGTTTTCGGGCATCATCTCTCTCGGCTCATATAGCGAATAGTCGCCGTGGCTCATCAGGTCGATTACGCGCTTGTAAACCGTCTGGTTTGGGTCATCGGCCTCGGGCTTGATGCAATCGTCCCACTTGGCGTATCCTAGAAAGCTAGCTGTCTGTTCCATCACCCGGCGCAGCATATTGAAATGGTGCGTATAAAGCGTCCCATTTTTCTGTGCTTGATGCATCTCAACGAGCGAAGCCAAGTGATAGAGAAACGGTGTGCTGTCGGTCTCCCGCACCTCAAAGGAGTGACCGCCAGCCTGCCTTTGGCGGGTCAAAAAGTACTTACGAGGTTTCTTCATCTCGTTGCAAAGGACATTGAAGAACAGCACGTGATGCGACGACACAACCACCCGTAAGCGGTCTGGCGCGTCCTTGAGCATCTGTGCAAGATGATGCGCGACCATGACCGCGTTGTTTTCGTCCAGCGACGAAATCGGGTCGTCGATGTAGATGTACTTCGCCCACTTGTACGCCTCGGCATCGTCGAGAACGAGTTGCACGATCGCCAGGAAGAAGCACCAGATGAAGATGTTTTCTTCACCACGTGAAACCTTGATGTCATCTATCCTTGTTGTTGTGCCATCGGTTTCCACCTCGCGCGAAAAGCTGACTTCCCACTCTGTCGTGTCGATCCTAAAGTCAAAATCGGCATAGCGGTTAAGCAGTGGGCGGATGCGATTATCCATTTCCAACTCGCCCAGCCCAGCGAAGAAGCGGGAATCCTCATTGATTTTCAGGACACGCTGACGGTCATTTGCCAGATCGTTGTCCCAATAGAACAGGTCTTCTGTGAAGGCGTTGAAGTAGAGCGTGTCCTGCTCTGTCGCATCGCCTTCCGCGCTTACCACTTTGCCGAGGTTTTTGAACTCGGTGGAAAGGCGGGTCTTGCCCGTACCGTTATAAGCATAAATCAGGACGGACTTTCTTGTCTGCAACTCCGTTCGGAGGTTCTGAGCAAGCGCGGGCAGATCATCGAAGGAGGCGTCGGGCATAGCTCAATCCTCCTCCGCCGATGGGAAAAGCTGCTGCATCAGCCCTTTCTTGTGGGTCTTGAGTGTGTCGAGCTTTTGGGATTGCGCGGCGATGAGATCGTCTAGACTTATGAGGCAGTCGACGATGCGTTGTTGCTCGGCTTGCTCGATCGGGTATGAAAACCGGAGCCCTTTAATCAGTCCCTGGCTTAAGTTCTCTTGTCCGCCGCTGTTGCTCAAGCCACGTAACTCTTCATAGCGGCTGCCCAGATTCAGGAACACGAAATGCGGATCGATATCTTTTCGAGGCAAGATTGCCGCACATGCTTGATTGGTTGCAGCCTTGACCCCAAGCATCGCGACTTGGCCGCGTGTCTTTCCTTGTCCGTACATCGCCACTAATATTGTCTTCTCTGGGAATATCTTTGCAGAGGAATTGTTCAGTCCAGCATCGGTGATACACTCGTCAACCTCGGTGATAGTGTTGAAACCGACCAAGGAAGTCGTGATCCACGGGATGCTTCCAGTCCAGTATTCCACTTTAGTGCGATCTGGAGTGCCGCCAGAGGAAGTGTCGAACAGATTTCCCAACGAATCAAAGCCCCACGCCTTGGCATCCTGAAACTCCGGGAAGCGGCGGCGGGGTTGAGTTTCACCTTCACGGGGGAAAAGCTGCTGATTCAGCCCTTTTTTATGCGCCTTGAACGCGTCCACTTTCCGAGCTTGGACGGCAATCAGCTCGTCCACGGAAGTCAGGCAGTCGGAGATTTTTTGTTGTTCCGGTGGACATGGATTCACTAGCAGCAATTCTGAAAACTGTTTGTAGCTGACCATTTTTCCATCTCGAAGGCCTTCGAGGTTTTTCGTTAACTGTTGAATGAAGCTGTGGGACTTGAAGTGTTGCTTGAAGAAAAAGTCAGACAGCTCGGCCTTCTTGCGAAGAATGACGTAGGCCGGACTACAAATGCCGTGGTAATCGGAATATTCGATGCCGCCTTGGAAGGATCGAAGGCTGATGATGAAATCTCCAGGCTGGACTTCCTTGTAGGTTTCGACGCTCTTATCTGTTACCGAGACGCGATAGTCGATCAGCTCACGGGGAATGGCTCCGTGCTCTTGCGTGATGGCAAGGATCGGAAGCCCGGCAGGTGCTTGGCGGTTGTTAATCTGCTCGAACAGCTCATCGCCGGGCGAAGTGTCCCACCCTTCCGCATTTCGAAACTCCGGAAATCGCAGCTTGGGCGTCAACGCGAGTTTGTCGTCGTTCTTCACAGCTGTTGTTTTCGCTTTATTGCTCATAAGCGCTGAGCCCCGAAATGTCGCGCCCACGGGCGTGTTTGGTTAGAAGCGGCAGCAGTTCGGCCATCAAGTCCAGTTCCGCAACACGGCGTGCTTTCCAATTCAGATCCAGCGGTTCCATCAGGTCGGTCAATTGCTCGCCGTCAAAGATCATTCGTTGCAGGATGGTATCCACAAACGCTTGCAGGGCGTCGGTAGTCAGCCCGTGCTTGCTGGCGATGTCGGCCAGTTCCGTCGCTTCCTTTTCCGCCTTGAAACGGCTGTAGCCGTCACGGATGGCTTTTTCGCTAAGGCCCTCGCCCGCCGTTAGTGTGCCGATATAGGCGGCGATATCCTCGCGTTCGCCCATGAACTTGGCATCAGACTGGATAAGGCCGACCAGCTGCTCACGGCTCATCTTCTGCTTGCCCGGCGTGGCCTCAGAGAAGCGGGCGATGAGACCCATGATATAGTCGTAATCAATGACAGCAGATGCAAAGAGGACGAACTCGAAATCCAGCTGGTCCACGTCCTCGCTCGGCTTGTCCACGTCTTTGCCCTGCTGCGCCTTGAGGCGCTGCGCGGTTTCCAGATAGGCCCCCCTGAAGCCAAGCAGGTTGTCCCGTGGGAGGATCTGCTCAATGGTTTCGGCGTTGACATCGGTGAGGTCGGTGTATTGGTCGAGCTGGGTCTTGAGGCGCTGCACTTCTTTGAAACGCTCAATGAAAGCGGCACGGGCTGCGTCGCCCTTGAGATTGGGCACGGCATCAGGCGCGGTGTCGAGGCCCTGCGATTTCATGAAGGCGTCGAGCTTTTGCACGGCGTCTTCCAGTTTCTGGATTACCACGGGGGCCTTGTCGACCAACCAGATTTCGCGGGCTTTTTCTCCGGCTGCTTCACCAGAGAATAGGGCGATGGCAGCGTCGACAGCGCCCTGCTGCTGGCGGAAGTCGAGGATGTTGCCGTAGGGCTTGGTGGCGTTGAGCACGCGGTTGGTGCGTGAGAATGCCTGAATCAAGCCATGGTGCTTGAGGTTCTTATCCACGTAGAGCGTGTTCAGGTATTTTGAATCGAAGCCAGTAAGCAGCATGTCCACCACGATGGTGATATCGATTTTCTGGGTGTGCGGGAAATCGGCATTGGGCCACTGCTGGTCTTTGATGCGCTTTTGCACATCTTGATAGTAAAGGTCGAACTCGCCGATTTTGTGGTTGGAGCCGTAGCGGGTGTTGTAGTCGGCTATGATCGTCTTGAGGGCTTCCTTTTTGCGCTCAATTTCTTTTTTCTTTTTTTCTGCATCCTCACCAGCTTGGACGGTGTATTCGAGCGATTCCTGAGGAAGATCCTCCTGTATCTGCTTCACATCCGGATTGCCCTCGGCGGGGGGTGAGAAGACGCAGGCGATATTCAAGGGTTTATACTCAGCATCAGATGATGCTTTGTCTTTCTGAATTTGGGCGAAAAGCTCAAAGTATTCGATGGCATCTTTGATGGATGCGGTGGCGAGCAGCGCATTGAAGCGCCGTGCGCCTGTGGCAGCTTCGTGCTTGGAAAGGATCGCCTCAATAACGGCATTTTTGGCGAGTGGTTCGCCCTGCTTAGGCAGCTTTTTGCCTTCCGCCTTGAAGTAATCGACATGGAACCGGAGGACGTTCGCGTCCTCGATGGCATGTGTAATCGTGTAGGCGTGAAGCCGTTTCTCGAAGAGGTCTTCGGTGGTCTTCATACTGGCTTGCGTGTCTTCAATCTTTTGCTGGGCCGCGTTTTCGTCAAAAATGGGCGTGCCGGTGAAGCCGAAAAGTTGGGCACGCGGGAAGAACTCCTTGATGGCTTTATGGTTCTCGCCGAACTGGGAACGATGGCACTCATCGAAGATGAAAACGATGCGTTTGTCGCTCAGCGGTTCAAGTTGCTCCTTGTAGGTCTGTTTGCCGTCCTTTTTTTGCTGCCTATTGCGCTTACTATTTTCATCCAGCGCGAGGCCGAGTTTCTGGATGGTACAAACGATGACTTTGTCGGCGTAGTCGTCCGAGAGTAGACGGCGCACAAGTGACGCAGTATTGGTGTTTTCCTCTACGCAGCCTTCTTGGAATTTATTGAACTCCTCGCGCGTCTGGCGATCCAAATCCTTGCGATCGACGACGAAAAGGCATTTCTCGATATCGGGATTGTCTTTGAGCAGTGTTGAGGCTTTGAAGGAAGTGAGCGTCTTGCCGCTGCCGGTGGTGTGCCACACATAACCGTTGCCACAGTTCTGGGTGATGCTGTCCACAATCGCCTTCACCGCATAGATTTGATACGGGCGCATCATCAGGAGCTTTTGCTCGCTGGCAACGAGTACCATGTAGCGGCTGATGGTCTGGCCAAGGTTGCATTTGATTAGGAAAGTTTCGGCGAAACTGTCGAGGTGAGTGACTTTCTTGTTATCCACGTCGGCGAACTCATAGACCGGCAGAAAGCGCTCTTCGGCATTGAAAGCGAAGTGCCGGGTGTTGTTGTTCGCGAAATAGAAGGTGCGGTCCCGGTTGCTGACAATGAAAAGTTGGAGAAAGCATAGTAGCGTCTTGGTATAGCCGTTGCCCGGATCGTTCTTGTAGTCGACGATCTGTTCCATCGCCCGTCGGGGGCTGATGCCGAGGGTTTTCAGTTCGATTTGAACGCTGGGAACGCCGTTGATTAGGAGTATGACGTCATAACGGTGATGGCTATTGTCCGTATTGATACGCAGCTGATTGACCACCTCAAAGGTGTTTTTGCACCAGTCCTTGATATTGACCAGAGTGTAGTTGAGCGGCGTGCCGTCATCGCGGGTGAAGCTGTTGCGCTCGCGAAGGGTACGGGCAGCGGTGAACACGTCAGGCGTGACGATCTCGTCCAAGAGCCGCTCGAATTCGCCATCCGTGAGCGTAACCCGATTCAGTGCTTCGAATTTTTTCCGAAAGTTTGCTTCAAGAGTGGCTCGATCACGGATATCAGGGCGATACTCGTACTTAAGGTCCCGCAACTTGGTGACAAGTGCTTCTTCAAGATCACGTTCGGGTCTATTCGCTGCCATCGCGGGACTCATTGCTTTTCCGCATATGCTAGACGGGTTGTATTGCCCGGCGCGAAATCTGAACAAGAGCCGAGGTGTTTTTCTGTGCTTCGGCTGCAGAATGAAGTCCTATTGCCAATGGTTTGATCGATCATTCTGCTATCCCATTCGTGCTTGGGTCGTCATCGAGGTGACCCAATTCAATGCCCTTCAATCGCTCATACTCCTCAATCGCCATTACAATGACGACTGGCCGACCATGCTTGGCCACCGCTACTGGTTCGGCTCGGGCGAGATCGATCAAACGTCCGAAGCCGTACTTCGCGTCTTTCGCACTTAGGGTCTGCATCTGACTCCCCCGCCATTGGCTTTGCACACTTTTGGCCATTTTGGCCTAATTTGGCAATAGCTGCCAACCAGCACGTTAGCGGAATCAAAGCGTAAAGCGTTCTTTTCGGTGACTGGTGCCCAGTTCTACAACCTTGCCGAGGTGCGTACCTTCTAAAAACTGAAATCCGCCCGTGCCTTCGTGTGCCAACGCCCGCCCTTACGGAAAAAGAGGTCCGATAAAAAACCCTAGCGTGCGTTCGATCTCGCGCATCAGTTCGGCCAAGAAATCAGTGTCGATGATGATCTTGTGTCACTCAAGATTAGGAGCGTCACGGATAGAGTTTCGCGCAGGCAGATCCAGATCCACGCCGCCCAGCGCGGCAAAGCTCTGGTGAATGGCTTGGCCCAGATCTTCTGGGGCGCTAAGCTGGCCGACGACCTGCCGTAGGATATCTTGCGCTTCGTCTTCCATCGACCGGCCGTGCTCAACAGCTCTCGCACGCAGGCGCCGCATGAGGTCCTCATCGAGGTTTTGGATTGTGATACTGGCCATCGGTTCTCCTCCCCCTGATAAAATATCAGTGCAGTTACTATGTTGCGATCAAGCGCAATTTACCCAAGTTGGCGCTTTCCTTAAGAGCCCACCACCCGCAACCTTGGCTTCAGCATCTCGCCCACGGCGTTCACCCCGGCCCGTAGCGGTGAGTCGATCAGGTGGGCATAACGCTGGGTGGTCCCGATCTGGGTGTGCCCGAGCAGTCGCCCGATCATTTCCAGCGACGCCCCGCCCGAAACCAGCAGCGAGGCGAAGGTATGGCGCAGATCGTGGATACGGACGTCAGGGATGTCGGCCTGCGCGCGCATCCGTTCCCAGAAGCGCTTGAGATCAACCACTGGCTGGCCCGGGACATCGCCCGGGAACAGGAACGGGCAGCCTTTGGGCACGGCGTTCCTGCGGAGCCGGATCAAGGCGACGGCCTCATGCGAGATCGGCACGCGGTGGACACGGCGCTGCTTGGTATAAGCGGCCTGCTTGGTCCAGATCGCCAGATCGAGGTTGAATTGATCGAAGGTGGCGGTGCGGGACTCGCCCAATCGGGCGCCGGTCAGCATGCAGAGCCTTATGATTCCGGCTGCGCGCTGATCGGGATCAGCGCAAAGAGCGTCCGCAACTTGTTCTGGCGACCTACCGCTGACCTGTTACCCAAAGCTCGTCACAAATACGGATCAGAGCTGCCCCCCTTTCCTGTCCGAAACAAGGAGTATTAGAACGCTTTGGGGAAGGTGATCTTGTTATAATGAGGATCAATCTCGGTCCTAGGAAAAACCACCGTCAGGCATGTTGCCCCCGGATTCCACCAACTGAGGCTGTCGTAACTCTGCCACACCACATGGTCATTCTCGCCGCTGGCGGTGAACTTCTCGCCATGGTGGTATGGCATCGTAATTAACCCTACTGGCCTGCGATCCTTCTGAACAAGACGGACGTGATCAAGGCGCAGACCGGGGACACTCGCCGCCGCTTCGACGAACGCTTGGTTCGCGTTATTTCCTGGCACCAGCCGAGTTTCGCTATGCATCACCTGCAGGGTAGTGTTTACCATCGCCCCCGAGAGATAGCGTTCACTGAAGCGATCAGCGATGTCCTTGCGTGCGAGGCTCAATTGCTTGATCTCCCTCGTTGCAGACTTGTACTCCCGCTGCGATGCGGTGATCTGTCCCGTGAGAAATGTAATCCTTTCGAGGAGCAATTCCTGTCCAGCGATCCACTCAGCTTCAGCTTTCAGCATTCGATATCCTTCTGCCAACTTGGTAGCCCAAAGAACCATCCTGTTGTGGCATAATGTTTGAGTTTCGAAGAGTGGGGCTGACGAACGGTATGCCGCCTCGCCCAGTTTTTTTCAACGACACCGCAGCGAGCGAGACACGGCGATGACGGGGACTGGGTCACCGTGGCCCTGCCTTCAGGGTGAGACCTGACCAGACCATGCCAACCTTCGCCCGTGCGTTGGACAGGCCGCGCCGCTTCGACAACTCTGGCTTGAACTGAGGCATGCTCAGCGGCTTCACTCCGCTCTGGAAGCACCAGTGCTTGTAGGCAGCGTACAGTTCCTGAGCGCCCACTGTGCGTTCGGGTCCAAGAACAGCTTCATCCTCAATGAACTGCCCCAACAAGTCGCTAGCACCGGCGTAATCGCCTGTGGCCTGTTTGACGCTTTCAGGGCGCCGCAGCTTCTGGTCGCTCAGATAATCGAGAAGTCCCTCTAGAAGCCTGTTCAAAATGCCAGACCGCTCCGCTTTCAGCTTGTTTGGCAGGGTTGGGTCGCGTTCATGGGGCGGAATGACGTTGCCAAATTGAAGTGCAACAAGCCGACGGACGATGGCCGCGTCCCCTCCGTCAATAACCGGCAGCGAGTTTGTTACGAAGAGTGGGACAGCCGAAGGCGTGAACTCAAAGAACTCCTTGTGGAGATACCGAGCCGTGATCTTGTCGCCTCCGGTCAGCTTCTTCATGAGAGAGGCATCGAGGATTTCGCCGGTACCCAGTTCCGTGGAAACCGCGAGACGGACGCCGCGCAGACGAGCGAGGTCGTTCCGGATGCTAGCCTGCTTCTGGATCATGAACGTGTTAGTCTCAACCGTCGCCGCATAGGTGCCCAGCAGGGCCTGAATCTCATTGACGAGGGTCGATTTGCCGTTCGCCCCCGACCCGTAAAAGATGCCCATGACCTGCTGATCGAAGTTGCCGGTAATGATGTACCCATTGAAGCGCAGAAAAAAAGCCGCTTCCTCAGTAGCGAGGGCACGGCTCAAGACCCGGTCGAACGTTGGGCATCCTGCCCCAGGGACGTATTCAACGTCCGCGATCTGGGTCAGCATGTCTTCTGCGCGGTGTTCACGGAACACGATTCCGCTTGCGTGCATCTCGATGGTTCCGTTGCGCAAGTTGAGCAGACCGGACATTGCATCAAAGTCTTCCGTGCTGCGAAGAAGCAACGGATCAGTGGACGCGAGGTCGGCAAGGCCAGTGATCTTGCTCTTGGCCAGGAACCGCTTGGCTGCCTTGACGAGAGGATGGTCGTTCCCCCGCCCCCCGGCCTTTACGCTTTCGTAAAGCATTTCAACGAACCGCTTGACAGCTTCCTGAACATGCTGACTTGAGCCTTCGGGGGTCCAGCGGCCTTCGTGGAAGCGCATCCAGCCCATGGCTGGTGTGAAACAGAACCGGTTGACGAGATGCTGAGCGAGTTCGCGAGACAAATGAGTGTCATCAAACTCCAGCGCTTGTTCAGTGTCATACCGCGCGATGCTCTTCACAACCAAGGCCACTTCAGCTTTCGACACGGGGCTTGCCGATGCCGAGTTGAGTGAACCGAGGAATGTAGCCAGGTCGGCTTCATTCAGGTTGTATTTCCGCCGTAAGAACCCCGCGAAGGACGCCAAATCGGCGTTTCGCCGTCCTTCGGTCAGAAACGAGGCGCTTTCATGAGCAGAATGGCAGTTTTGATCTTCACCTTCGGCAATCAAGTCTAAAAGCCAGTCCTCAGAGCGCGCGGGTTTATTCATTCTTGTTCTCCCAAATGTAACGGTTGCCTGAGATATGGAGCGAAGGCGGTGCGACGACGTGGCCTCCGTCCGCCCGGATGTCGAGGCCTTCCCCAAGCTTCCCGGCACTGCTACGCATGGGGCGGTCCGGCATTTCGAAATAGAGGTGCAATCCACCGCTACCAGTTTTTGCAACTAGACTCCGCTTTAACAGGGGATTGTTGGCCTCCAAACGGGCGAGGGTTTCAACTCCGTTCTTCTTTCCAACATCAACGTCCAGAACGAAAATTCCCGACACCGACCCCGTTGCGATCCCAATATTGAAGTTTGACCCAAAATGCCAAATTTCGGCAATTTGGGCAGAGTCCTTCGTCGCGATCGTGTAGCCTCCTGGGTAAACCGGGTGCTTGCCAGGAGCCTTGCAAAACCGATTACCGCAGGTACAACACCCATTCTGGATCGAGTGAACAGCGAATACGGCCCACCCACGGCTTGCATAGTCGAGAGCAGATTCACGCATTTCCATGGCGCACCTCGTCGAAGGTATGCAACGATTGAACCTCATTGTCACCGAGCCAGCGCATGACCGCGTCAAGGCGGTAACGCGGTGAGCGGCCGGTATTGACGCGAGGTGGTCCGAGGCGATCTGCGTGCCAGCGGCCAAGAGTTCGATTGGAGATACCCAGAAGGCGGGCGGTCTCAGTTGGAGTGAGTATTACGATCTTATCTGTCATGGCCTGATGTCCTGAGTGACCCTATGACATCAAGATGGCCGCAGTGGCGTAAAGCTTCAAGTGTTTGACGTACATGGATAATCACCAGTTTGAACCATTTTTCATCATATGCTTTAACAGTGGAACCAGCATTAGCAGTAGCCGACGTGACCTAAAAGATCGTCGGCCTTAAGTTGATCAAGGCACGCTCCAACTTTGCCACAAGGACGGTTTTGCGGCGGAGCGCCGGGACGGCAAAGCCACGTCATGCCCCGCGCTTAAGGGTGTAGGATGGTGTAGCTTAAAACAGCGTTCCTATATTTCTTTCGAACTTTAAAAAGCCAATAAATAATCCTACACCATCCTACACCCACCACATTGGACCACCCGCCTCGGATCAAACTGGCTGAATCGTTATTTAAAACAAAAGGCATTGCCACCGCCCTCCAACGAACGGTTTCACACACCGCAACCAGCTGCCCTATTCCCTGAGCGCTCGCTGCGCGCCCCCTAAGGTGCTCGCGAAACCTGGTATGCCCGGCTCGGGCCAAGAAAAACTGCCCTGCAATCTTGGTTGGGAACACTATGCCTGAAGTAAAACCGAAGTGGTTAGTGTCTGTGACACCCCCTCCAAATCCGCTCGATTACTCAGCTTATTTACATCCTCAATGCGCTTTGATCTCGGTAATCCAGCTACCCTTGGAAAAACAATATTTACGCTTAAATGATCATTAGAAAACAACGTTCATCCTAAGGAAACAACATGCCGGTAAATCGGAGTGTGAATACTGGGAAACAAAGCGGATTCGCAATAGCAACTCTGACGCTAGACCCATCCCCTCCCTGGCGCGAACTTACACCGAAACAGCTGGCAGATCTTACCGGGATTACGGTTCAGTCGCTGGCCAATTGGCGGTATCGAAACAACGGCCCCAGGTTCATGCAACGAAAGAGGTCACGCGCTTGCCTATACCGGCCCTGTGACGTGCTGGAGTGGCTGTCTGGAGTACCGGCCTGGCAACACACCAGGTCATGGCTCCTAGAGCGTGGTTTGATACCGCCAGACGCAAGCGAAGACCACATTGAATGGGTGAGCTCTCTTTACCGACAACAAGCATGATGAAATGCTAGGAAAGCCGAAAATGATGCCGAGTTTTTGTGGCATGAAAGGGCCCCCTAACGCGTTGGCGTCTCTAAAAAATGGTGTACCCCTTCTTCCTTGACAATTCTTGGGTCATGGCAAGAGCCGGGTCATTTTGCGCGGCGACTTAGATGCCCGCGATCGACCATTTTTGTTTTGGCAGCTGCTATAGCCCCTTTGAACGTGCACCCGCAGGATTCAAATTTCAGATTTCGGCAACTGTGCAGCGTGTCTCGTTTTCAAATACTATTGACGACGCGAGCGGCCCTGACCTGCCGTTCGCTTCGTGGCTGAGCGCTGCGGTGCAGCTTCACCAAACCAGACATTCGTCCATCGTGCAGCATTTTCGGGGGGCGAAGGTCGGCACAGCAGGCCAAAGCCAATAATTCATATGCCAGAATGGTTCAGGCCAAAGCCGCATTTACCTGCTTTTAGATTCCATACCAATTCGTCGTTTCATTCGTTAATAACAAAGTACCGCGCGATCCCATAAATGTAGAGCAGCGTGAAAACTATGTTGATATATTTCAGTTGGGGTTCTGTGCGCAGCCATGCGCAGTAAATCCATATTAAACAAAATGGCAGGCCAAAAATCATTGCTGCAAGTTGCCAGTCTTGGACGATAGCAATGGTACTCAGCAGTCCTAATGCAACGGCCAGCCACTTGAGTGGCTGCTCGTAGACGGCCAGTCTTAAAATTGTCATGAAAAGTCTCGATATCAACATCGCCGTTGACCCGGCGTTCTGCTGATCGCGAAGATAGCAGACGAAGTAACCTTGGGCAATGTTCGGCAAACTGGGCTCCAAGCCGACCTGCGGCGGTGCAGCAACCGATTCTGAGACATCAGCGCCCCTGATGCGTTGCTCCGATGACCGTTGTCAGCCCGAAGCCGACCCAAGGTCGTCGGTGCTAATTTGCGATAGCCGACCTTCACCACGCAGGTCGCGAACTCACACAATGCGGACAATCCGGCCTTTTGCCCATGCAGCGAATGCTCACGCAGCATTTCTCGCGCTCGCAGCGCGAGGCTCACTGCTATGCGGCAGAATTCCCCAGACCGGACCTTTGGTCACGTCAGAGCGGA
>Ga0136600_1000252_pt1 | contig 29589 bp, 23 predicted proteins | sample AntRauMFilla2698_FD_104634 | JGI IMG/M metagenome (GOLD analysis project Ga0136600, IMG submission 104634) | Saline lake microbial communities from Rauer Islands, Antarctica - Metagenome Filla 2 #698 | ecosystem: Environmental > Aquatic > Non-marine Saline and Alkaline > Saline | place...
ATATTTGCATCAGGTATCTCTACCTCAAAAAGGTCATAAATAACCTTTTTAAGGGCCATTGAAATTAATCTTCTCGTAATGGTATCTTTTCGATTTTTACGGATGCCAAATATAGACATCGCTTCATGCCTTATTTCCCACAAGACTTTAAAATCCTTTGGAGTGAATTGGTCATCACTATCAGTTTGAAAAATATAATTACCTTTTAGTGAAAGAGAGTGAATGTAACCATACTTTACGGCTACGCCATGGCCTGAGTTTTCTTGGTTGAGAATATGAAGTTCAGGCCAATTTTTACTGAGCTTTTTAAGTACTATATTTGTACTGTCGCTACTTCCATCATTAATAACAACCAGCTCGAATGAAATTTTTAGGTCATAAAGTTGATTTCGCCACTCGGTTAATACTTTTTCGATGCATTTCTCTTCGTTATAAACGGGCATAACTAAAGTGACAGAATCATGATTTACCATTGTAAAGCCTCGAGATAATTGAGATAAGTTTGAGAAGGACGAACCTTCTCGAAGTTATCATTTAAATTATAGCTAAATAAAAATAAGAAATCTCCAACCGGAAAATTAGTTATCTCAATGAACATAAAAAAAGCGATAACCGACATTCATCACTCCTTCCTTAGTATAGAGGCAAGTAAAAAAAAGGACTTGATATTAGTGGGAGCAAGTCTTTTCTTGTTACTTTTCTCCTATCCCCTTGTGAGAGCAACAACAACGAGCCTTTTCCTTAACTTTCATGGGGCCAAGGCTTCACCCTATGCTTGGGTTTTTTCAGTGATTTGCCTCTCTACTTTTGTCACCATTTATAACCATCTTCAAAAGAGAATAACCGTTCAGAGGATCTTTACTCTCACAAGCCTTCTTACCGCAGCTCTTTTAGTCTTGTTTTACTACCTTTTAAAAATGAGTAACCTGTGGGCATATCCACTCTATATCTGGAAAGAAGTTTATATTGTTTTAATGGTTCATACGGTTATCGGTTATTTAAATGCGAATATTCCAGAAAAAACCGCCAGGCTTATTTACGGTCCTCTCGGTGCCTTTGGCAGTGTTGGAGGTATTCTGGGGGCACTATTAACAAGTCAAATGACTAAAGTATGGGAAAGTCATGTTGCCCTATTCTTAGGAGCTTTCTTAATCGTCTTAACAGCATTAATTTTTAAGAAAACTACGACTAAAAGTTTTGAAAAGAAGAAAGAGCTCAAGAGCTCTCCTTTGAAATCGATTAGTGGGGTAAAATCTTATGTGGCATTAATTTGTCTGGTTGTTTTACTAAGCCAGTTCATTGTTAATATTGGAAATTATCATTTTAATACATTTTTGACAGAAGCCTTTACTGATACGGAGAGTAAGACTCAATTTTTAGGTAATGTTTATGCTTCAATTAATTTGGTTTCTCTAGTGGTCCAGATATTCTTTATCCCTTTGATTTTAAAATACCTGCCCCTAAGACTTACTCACCTTGCTATTCCCATTGTTTATATGGCTTTCTTTAGCAGCGCTTCCTTCCTTGGACTGGGGCTGGCAGGCATTTCTGCGACATTTATAGTTTTCAAGGGCTTGGATTACTCAATTTTTGCAGCGTCTAAGGAACTTCTCTATTACTCCCTTACAGATACCCAAAAGTATGGGGCCAAGTACCTCGTTGATATGATAGTGTACCGCATGACAAAAGGAATGATTTCAATCATTCTCATAATCATTCCTTTTAGCTTCATCACCCCTTTATTTTTTGTGTGCATTGCGCTGTGGATGATGAGTTTGATACCGCTTATGAAGAAATACAATTTATTAAAACGGAGAATTATAGATGAACCCACTACTGTATAAATTTGAGACTCCATTTGAGACTGTTCCCTTTGATAAAATAAAGCCAGAACATTTTTTACCGGCTTTGGAAGAGGGGATTAAACTTGGAAAAGAAGAGATCACCAAGGTCAAATCAAACCCAGAAAAACCAACCTTCACGAATGTTTGTGAGTCACTTGAATATGCAGGTGAACTTGTTGGCCGTTGCGCGGGTATCTTCTTTAATCTTCACTCTGCAGAGTCAAATGATGAACTTCAAAAAATCGCTAAAGAATTTTCGCCACTACTGACAGATTACTCTAATGATATAAAATTGGATCTCGAGCTTTTTGAAAAAATAAAAGCTGTCTATGATGCTAAAGATTCTTTAAACCTTAATGAAGAAGAAATGCGTCTTCTTGAAAAGCAATATAAGTCTTTTACGAGAAATGGCGCCCTTTTAAATGAAGAAAAAAAAGGTCGCTTAAGAGAGATTGACAAAGAGATGAGTAGTTTAGGTCTTATTTTTGGTGACAATGTATTGTCTGAAACTAACGGCTACCTCTTGGTCATTGATTCAAAAGAAGAACTTGCTGGGCTGCCGGAGAGTGCTTTAGAAGCAGCTGCTATGCTTGCAAAAGAAAAGGACCATGAAGGTAAATTTGCTATTAACTTGGAGGTTCCAAGCTTTTTCCCTATTATTACCTATGCTGAAGACAGAAGCCTAAGAGAGAAAGTTTATCGTGCCTATAGCTCAAAAGCTTTTAAAGGTAACGAATTTGATAATCAAGAGAATGTTAAAAAGATAGCTTCTTTGAGATACGAAAGGGCTACACTACTGGGCTATAAAACTCATGCAGACTTTGTTCTTGAAGAAAGAATGGCTGAGACTCCTGAGAAGGTTAGAGAGTTTCTTGGGAATCTTCTCGATAAAGCAAAGCCGGTGGCTAATAAAGAAATTGATGAGCTTAAGCAGTTTGCCTTTGAAAGGAATGGTTTAAAGCCTGAGGAGTTTATGCCTTGGGATTATGCCTTTTGGGCAGAAAAGTTGAAGGAGTCTAAGTTTGATTTGGATGCCGAAAAGCTTAAACCATATTTTAAATTAGAAAATGTCGTTAATGGTGTATTCGATATCGCTAACAAACTTTACGGAATCACCTTTAGAGAAAGAAGGGACATTCCTGTTTATCATGAAGACGTTCAGGCTTATGAAGTCCTCGATAATGAAAAAAGACATGTCGGAGTTTTTTATACAGATTTCTTTCCTCGTGCTGGAAAAAGGGGCGGGGCTTGGATGACAAGCTATCGTGACCAGCATTTCTTTGATGGGCAAGACCTAAGACCCCATGTCAGTATTGTTTGTAACTTTACTAAACCTACCGATAGTAAGCCTTCACTACTTACCTTTAACGAAGTGACCACTTTATTCCATGAGTTCGGCCATGCTCTCCATGGTCTCTTGTCCAAGTGCTATTACGAAAGCTTAGCGGGAACTTCTGTGTTCTGGGACTTTGTTGAGTTGCCTTCCCAGATGATGGAAAATTGGGCCTACGAAAAAGAATGTCTCAATGAATTTGCTAATCATTACGAAACAGGTGAGGTCATTCCAATGGAATTTGTGCAGAAAATTAAAGACAGTTCAAGCTTTCATGAAGGACGTCAAACCCTTAGACAGATTTCATTTGGGCTATTGGATATGGCATGGCACGGTCAAGATCCTACAGGTATAGAAAATGTAGGAGAGCTGGAAGAAGAATCAATGAAGTCTTGTGAGCTTCTACCCACGATCCCAGAATCAAGTATGTCAGTTAGTTTTGGCCATATTTTTAGAGGTGGATATTCTGCGGGATATTACTCCTATAAATGGGCAGAAGTACTTGATGCCGATGCCTTTGAAGCATTTAAGGAAAAAGGAATCTTTAATAAAGAAGTTGCGACAAAATTTAAGGAAAATATCTTGGAGAGAGGTGGTAGTCGCCATCCAATGGAGCTTTATATTGCCTTTAGGGGACATGAGCCAACTCCAGATGCACTTCTTAAAAGAGCTGGCTTACTTTAATCTATACTTTCCAACTGCTGCAAAAACTCAGCCTGTGAGTTCTTGAAAGCAGTTGGAAGTTCAATCTCTCTATTTAAATCTAATAATTGTGGTAGAAGTTGTGAGCTAAAGTCATAACTACTTTCCTTCGGTAGTAATGAGGGAAGGTTATCAACACTAAGAATTTCTAAGTTATTCCTAAGTGATGTTTTCAAAAATGGCCGGGCCCAAGAGGTTGTCTCATGGTAGATCGGAATTGGGTTGATTTCACTTGTGGGGTCACAGCTTACATCAGCTAAAACTTGTAAATGATTGACTTCACTTTCAAGTGTTTCCTTGATTAGAAATGGAGGAATTTTCTTTGTTATGAGTGCAGCGTTAATGAAGATATGGTTCTCAAGAATACTTGGGAAGGGTCCACCTTTTTTCGTTTCTTCATAATCCCAAAGGGTAAGATGGGTAGTAAACTCTTTTAGAATCTCCTCAGCACCCTGACCGCATCGGCCTTTTGCACCAATAATAATACACCTGGGTTCTTTAATTTTTGCTTGTCGTTGATTCGTACTTATTTGAGTTTTTAAGGTTTCAATATCATCAAAAGAATTTAGTGAGGGATAAGAGTCACCTTGAGATTGCTTTCTGAAAAACTGGTCAAGTGCGATAGCCGCCCCTGCAAAACCGGCCCAGTGTCCAAAGGCTGAAACTCTTTTACCACTTTTATCCGTAAGGTATTCAAGGTCAAATAAGGTGCCGCCATCTTTCTTATATCTTTCTAAGATACCCTCTGATCCACTCTGTCCTTTGTAGAGGTGGGCAAAGTAAATATGGCGATGGTGGAAGCTGATATCAGTATCAGTAATTTCTTTAAGACCAATAATAGTAAAGTCGTTTGATGCCTCTTTTTTCCATGAGTGTGAGGGCATGATCGTTGCGCCAATATCACTGTAATCTTTAGTCGGAATAATTCTGTCTTCTGACTCTTCAACAACAAGCTCGACACCTTCTGAAATAAGTTTCTTGGCATCACTTGGAACTAGGGGGGTTCTTCTTTCGTTAGCTTTAACTTCGTCTCTTAACCATAATTTTAGTGTCATAAAAATCCTATTGAGATAGAGGCTCCATCTTAATCGATTTGAACCTCTCTGGTAACACCCTCTGGCCGGACAGACCATAGGGCCCTCATATGAGGAAAGGGGATTCTCAGAATAATAAACAATAAAAATAATATAGATGCACCCTGAAGTAATTGAACTGTTTTGAAGTCATTACCCAGCAGTGCAATGAGTAATCCTCCAGAAATATTGGGAACAATAAAGGACATTTCAAGCATAGCGTGAACTCTTGTGAGATATTTGGTCTCGACAGAGTCGCTTATGAAGTTCATTTGTGAAGTAATACGAAGGAAGACAAGAAGCCCCCAGAAAAAGAGTATGACTGTCGCAATGATGAAGGACCTATTGTTGATAAAGAGGAAAAATACAATAGTTTCCAAGATTACGGTTATGTAGGGAATTTTTCCATTAGGAAAAAGCTCTGAAGCCTTTTCAGTTGCCCAGGAACCAAAGAGCCCGCCGAGGCCAAAGAAGGTCATCAGGATCCCATAGTCACGCTCAGTCCTTTCAAGAACTTCAAGGGTGAAAGGAACAAGTAGCGGTATAAGTATGCCTATGGCAAAGCCCGCACTTATGGCGTTAAGGTTGATAGCAAAGAGATCCCTCCTCTTTTTTAGATAGCCAAAGCCAGAAGAAATTTCAGCGAGAAAAGATTCACCACCAGAGAATGAATCCTTACTTGGAGCATAGGATATCCTTGAAAGTAAAAATAGCCCAAGTCCGTAGGTGGCGAGGTCAAGAATCAGAACTTCATTGATGCCCTGGAAGAAACCAAATAGAGATGCTCCCAATAATGGACCCACAAGGTGGAGTACGGCATTGGTGGAAGCAAAAAAGCCGTTGGCTTTCTTAATTTTATCTTGTGGAACAATTTCATTTAGTAGCGCTTGTCTTGAAGGTCTAAAAATTCCGGTAAAGAAAGCTATGACGGCATCACAAGCGATGACAATTCCAACATTGTGAAAAAAGAGGAGGCAAATAAGGAGGGGGATTCGCGCAAATTCACAAAAGATAAGAACTTTTTTGCGATTGAAGGCATTGCCAATAGGGCCACCTAAAATTCCACCTAAAGTTAAAAAGACGAGAAATGTAGCTCTCAAAATACCAAGGTAGCTTTTGTCTTGATTAGTAAGCTTGAAAACAAAGAGCATAAGAACCGTTTCAGTAACAAAGCTTCCGAGCTCAGATGTGGCACCAGCAAAATATAACTTTCGAAAGTTAGGGAGTTTAAGTGTTGGAGAAATGATGCCTTTCATTATCTGCTTATTGACGCCTGTTTAAGTCATCAAGGGCACTATTATACTCTTCCATGATTCGTTTAATAATATCTCCGGCAGGTTCACTCTTTGTAATAAACTCAATTGAGGGGCCAGCGCACCATATAGACTTATAGGTAGCAGAAAAAGCTGCTTTTTCAAGAAGCTTCATACCTTTATAGTAAGTGAGCATCTTTGCGTATTTTTTTATCTTCTTATTCTTATTGAGAATAGATTCTACAAAATTTTGTTCTGTACCGACTTTTTCGACATAAGGTGTGTTGATAACGGTACATGGTGTACCTGAGATCTTTGTTGTAAGCACGATATCTGTAGCTCCGTAATCGATACATGCTTTTTTGTAATCATCATTAACACCAGATTCATGACAGGAGATAAAAGGTGAACCGATCGAAACTCCCTCTGCCCCAAGAGCAAGGACACTTAAGAGTCCTGCTCCTGTACCCACGCCACCTGCACTGATAACAGGAAGCTTAGTTTCCTTTCTTAACATTGGAACAAGTATCGAGGCGGGAATGGGACCTGCGTGACCACCGGCCCCACTATTAACAGCAATTATCGCATCGGCACCCATTGACTCCACTTTCTTAGCATAATCTGTATCGACGACATCACAAATAATTTTGACACCTTTTGGCTGAAGCCTCTTGATAACTTCTTTGGGACTACCAAGCGATGTAATGATGAATGCTGGGGGAATTCTTTCACAAATCTCCATTTGCTTTTCTAAATGAACATTACTTTTATTAACAATAAGGTTGATACCGAAAGGCCCGTTGCATTCTTTACTTAGCCTTTTCATTGCTTCTTCAAATTCTTCAGGTGTTCTCCAGTTAAGAGCTGGTACACATCCCATTATTCCTGAATCAGCAGCGGCAACGAGCATTTCAACATTAGAAACAAGAAACATCGGAGCCATGATGATGGGATATTTGATAGAAAAGGTTTCTGTAAGCCAAGTTTTCATAATTAAGTCCAAATTGAATAAAATTAATTTGTAAAAATCTATGTAAGAAGTTAACAGACAAATAACTTCGAATCACGCACTTTAATGAGATAAAATAGGGTTGTTCAATATATTGAACCCTACGTCACGGACGACGTAGAACGATGCCAAGGAGGGCTCGGTGAAATTTTATACTACGGTATTCCTAGTAGGAATCTCTCTCAATATTTCAGCGGTTGAGCATTCTCATCAATCAATAAATAGTCATCCCTATGAGCATAATAATAAAGTTTTTATTTCAACAGGAGCTGATCTCGGTCAAAAGAGTTTATCTCTTCTGGGAAATAAGTCAGGCTCCCACTTTGAGGTGCTTAAAAGTAACTCAGAAATGATGATCTCAGAGGTTTCAGTTAGTGATCTCGATGAAATTTCTCACATGGCGCATGAAGACTTTAAACGTTGTGGTGGTTTCATGGTCCATAAAAGTTATGAAGAGGCGTTAAGTGAACTTACAAATAAAGAAAGAGACTTCGGGAAATCATTCATTTTCGCTGATTACAGTATTGATCAAGCTTCGACAGTACAGAGTCTCATTCCACAAGTACAAGAGAGTCAAATTCTCTCTGTTATTAAAAAACTATCCTCTTTCAATAATCGTTATTATAAGAGCCAAAGTGGTTCTGATTCCCAGACTTATGTGTTCGATAAATGGTCTCAATTAACAGCATCGAGGAGTGATATAACAGTCTCTCGTTTTAAGCATTCTGGATATGACCAGCCGACAATAACCGCAACAATAAAAGGTCAAAGCGATGACATTATTGTTGTTGGTGGTCATGCTGATAGTGTTTCTGGGTGGTGGGGAAGAGAGCGAGCAAGAGCTCCTGGAGCTGATGATAATGCGAGTGGAATCGCCACTATTACAGAGATGATCCGTGTTCTGGTTGAAAATAACTTTCTTCCTCAGAAAACAATTGTCTTTGCTGCCTACGCGGCGGAGGAAGTTGGTCTTTTAGGTTCGAAAGATATGGCCACGACTTTCAAAGCGCAGAATAAAAATGTTATCGGTGTCTTGCAGTTAGATATGACGAACTTTAATGGAAGTGACTGGGATATTGTTCTTATTTCTGACTACACCAATGAGGAGCAAAATCGCTTTATTGCCAGTCTGATCGATACCTACCTACCTGGTCTCGCTTGGGGGTATGATAAGTGCGGCTATGCTTGTTCGGATCATGCTAGTTGGACTTCACAAGGTTTTCCTTCATCCATGCCATTTGAATCAAAGAAAGGTGACTCTAATAGGCAAATACATACAAAAAGAGATACAATAGAGCAGTCAGATGGACATGCCCGTCATGCGCAAAAATTTGCTAAAATGGGCATTGCATTTGTGATAGAACTAGATAAATAGTTGGTGCGTCTTAAAGAAGAAGGAAGCACCGCTTCTTTCTTCCAAAAGGATGTACTAACGTGTCTCAATTTGAAGTTCCTGAACTTCCCGACTTTCAGGTCATAAAAAAATTCCTCGATATAGAACAAAAAACCATCATCAAGGTAAACGAACTCAAAGGCGACGATGTTGAGTTCGTAAGATCTACGAAAGATGCTGCTATTATTTTAGCCTTTTTAGAGGATATACAAAGTCGGCTCCATACATTTTTTAAAGATCTTCCTTCGTTAATCACGATTTTCAATAAAGATTTTTTATCTCTAAGTGAACTTTTTAGCAGGGATAATATCCTTGATTTAATTTTTCTGGACGATTGCCTTATTCCTGAAAAGGAAATGTTCTTTTTTGGGCAAGATGGAGGGATTAGTGAGAAGATTTTAGGTCTCCATATCGAAACTTTCGAAAACTGGATGAAGGAAAAAGCAGGAACTCATAATGAGTCTCAAAAACTGATTAATGAGAACCTTTCGCTAGAGTTAAAACCAAGTGAAATTGAATGTCCTTGTGTTACTTGCAACGCCAATTATCGTACCAAACTAAGAGAAGTTATCTTTGACAGGTGTAAAGACAATATTGAACAAACGATTTCCTTATTTAAAGAAAAGCATGAGGGGATGAGCGTCGATGATGCAAGCCATACCTTCACAGATATGCAAAAGTCAGTCGATAAAATACTTCACAAAGTTAGGTATCGCTTAAAAAGATCATCTTTAAACAGGCTAGAATCACAAATAAAGCCTCTGATAAAAGATAACTTTACCTATCCATCGGAATTGGCGTTAGAAAGAGAGAAGTTCTTGAAACCTTTTCTCTTAAAGTATCTTTATGATGAAGATGTTCATGAAGATATTGTTGGAGAGGAAGAGTTTAAGAGATTTTTCAACCAGCTAGGAATAAATATTTGGAGAGGAGAGAGATACCTCATCCGAGAATTTAAAAAGCTTGTTCGCTCAGTCATGATTCTTAAGAGAAAGGATATTTCGGGCAAGATTCTTCAAGAGTACATTGGAGAGTTTTGGATTCACTCAGAGGCAAGAAAGATAAAGAGAAAGATCGTCTACCATATGGGTCCTACAAACTCAGGTAAGACCTATCATGCTATTCAGCGGTTAATGAAAGCGAAAAATGGTTGTTACCTTGCTCCATTAAGACTTCTCGCAGGTGAACTTTACGATACGATGAATAATAACGATGTCATTACAACTCTATTAACAGGGGAAGAGGTTATAGAGCTTGAGGGCTCAACTCATTTTTCTTCGACAATTGAAATGGCAAGACTGACAGAGCGTTTCGAGTGCTGCGTTATTGATGAAATACAAATGATAACGGACACTCAGAGAGGATGGGCTTGGACTCGGGCCTTGGTGAATATTCATGCTGATAAAGTTCACCTATGTGGTGATCCCTCGGCATTGGAGCTTGTTAAAAAGATTTGCGATCTATGTGGAGACGAGCTGGTTGTCGAAAATTATGAAAGGATGACTGAGCTCAAAATTGAAAAAAACCCTGTTGTCCTAGGAGACCTTCAAAAGTCAGATGCATTAATTGTTTTCTCAAGGAGACAAGCGCTAAGGTACAAAAGAGATTTAGAGCGATTGGGTTTTAAGGTTTCAATTGTCTATGGACGACTTTCTCCAGAGGTAAGAAGGGAGCAAGCCCGTAAGTTTGATGTAGGTGAAACGGATATTATCGTGGCCACAGATGCCATTTCAATGGGAATGAACCTCCCCATTAAAAGAATTATATTTTCAACACTAAGTAAGTTTATTAATTCTCAAGAATATCAAATTACTGATAGTGAAATAAAGCAAATTGCTGGTCGGGCAGGTCGTTACCAGCGATTTCCTGTCGGCTTCGTTAATTGCCTGACGAAAGTCGACGAGGGCTTAGATATTATTGAAAATGCTATAACAACGGATCTCGAGCAGAAGAAAAACTGTATGGTTGGGCCGGATCTCGATATTTACAGGCAAGTGAACGGCGCCCTAGATGAGAATGGATTACCCCAGTTAAGGTTGTCCGAATTCTTGCGTCTTTTTAATACCATGACCTTTCAAAAGCCTTTCTACTGCGTTGAATTGAAAGAGATGATAGAACTCTCTGAGACTGTTGAAGATGCGGATACTGAGTCGATCCTGAGCCAATCGGAGATATTTGGCTTCGCCTGCGCTCCCGTTAACTTAGGCTTGATGGAGCATGTCCAATATTATGTATGGATTCTTAATCATTACGTTCAAAGTAACCCAATTAAAAATGAAGCTATTGATTTTACTTCAAATGATATTGATTATCTTGAAACAAGTATAAAGTGTGTTGAGTTATATCAATGGCTCTCTCGTCACTTTGACCAAAAGAATTTTGAGTATAGCGAAAGCGACCTCCTCGATAATAAAGGTGAGGCAATCGAAAAACTTAATACTCTCTTGAGTAATAAAATCGTGCCGACCTGTTCAAGTTGTGGCGTTAAAATGCCAGAGAGTTCCAAATTTAATATTTGTGAAAAATGTTTCAAAGAAAGAAGGTTTGGAAACCGAGGTCCACGTCAGGCTGGAAAGCGTAGCGAAGGAAGTGGGAAAGGTTCTCAAAGTCGAAGTAAGAGAGGTAAAGCCTCCAAGGCTGGAGATAAGAAACGTTTCTCAAGTAGGAAAAAGAAGAGAGGAAAACAATAAAAGATGAATGCCTTTGAGTTTGCTCATCATATTCTTAACAATGGCGATATCGCCTCTAAACTGTTAAACCCCAGTAACGTTTCTGACTTTTCTGGAACCTATGAGCCATTTCTTTATGATGTACCAGTACGAAATCCTGAATTTCAATTTAGTGATGATAAAATTAAATTTCCGAGAAAAAATTCTTTAGGAGATTTAAAGCAAAGAGCTAAGACTTTGCACTTTTTTGCTAATCACGAACTTTTGGCCATTGAAATGATGGCGTTTGCGATTCTCGCCTTTCCTGAGATGACAAGTATGCAAAGAAAGATAATGCTCTCAACGATAGGAGATGAACAAAGACATTTCTCACTATATTGTAGTCGAATGAGTGATTTTGGAATTAACTTTGGGGACTTCCCACTCAATCAGTTTTTTTGGAAGTTTACTCCTTTAATGGATAGCCTAGAGCAGTTTTACGCCATAGTTGCATTAACATTTGAGCAAGCGAACTTAGACTTTGCCAAACATTACCAAAGTATCTTTCAGGATATAGGTGATGAGAAAACAGCTCAAATTATAAAAGAAGTTTATGAAGATGAAATTAAACATGTCGCTAGAGGAAAAATGGAGCTTGAGAGAAATTTAGAGGACCCAGAAGAATTATGGGCTTATTATGAATCTCTTCTCCCAGCTAATCTGACGGCAGAGAGGGGAAAAGGGATTCACTTTGATAGGGAGGGGCGAATTAAGTCTGGCCTTCCGATGCACTTTATTGACTCAATTAAGGATTACAAAAGTGGGTTTAAAGTTACGAATCGAAGGCAATGGAAGAAGTGAAAACTTATATTGCGAACTTTGACTTTGAAAATGCTCTCTCTGCACCAAATTATAAACCTTACTCCCACTCAAGAGAAAATCAAGCTTTTGAGTTCCTATTCTTATGGCTTGAGGGTGGTTCTAAAAGTCTGTTCAGTAAATTAACCTATGAGGATGAGTTTCTTCAATATGTAAAAGGTATCTCTGGAGAGTTGCCACAGATTCTCGATAACGCCACCTTGATGACTGGCTGGTGGGGAGATCTCGATAATGAAGAAGTTTGGAACAAAGAGCGAATAATAAACTCTAAATTAACGAGCTTTGAGGCGAGGGTTGAGTTAGGCCTTGAGCTCCTTGACTCTGAGATTATTGAAAGCCTTGTTGAACTTCCTGAACTAAAGGAAGGGTCCTTCTTGTTAAAGCGACCCTATGGCTTTTCAGGGAGAGGTCTTATTTTTGACTTTAGCAAGGTGCATGATAAGGACTTTCCTCTCATCTTAGAACCCCTACACCGCAGAGTGCGTGACTTTGGTGTTTTTACTGATGGGGAAAGCTTTCGAATTAGTCAGAATCTTATAGATAAGAGAGGGCAGTATAAAGGTAGCTTTATTAAAGACACTCTTCCTGAATCTGAGGTACTGGAAAAGGAAAGTCTGAGAGTCTTTAATTGGTATAAAGATAAATTTGACGTGACCTTTATGCAGATTGATTCATATCAATACCTTGATGGAGGTGACCTTCATTTTAATTTTCTATGTGAGGTTAATCATAGAAACTCTATGGGACAAATCGCTAACAAGCTGCACGAGAAATTTGGAGATGAATCATCCGTTTTTATTTTAATTCATAAAAGTAAATTGAAAACATTTTCAAACTTTGGGGAAAGACTTAAGGAACTTGGTACTCTCAGTTATAACCCTGTTGCTAAGCACGGTGCAATTTCCTTATCTCCTGTTGAAAATGATTTCCAATGTTTTTATATCACTGAAGAAAGTGACCGAAGTTTACAGATGTTTTTAAAAGATCTATGGAAGGTCATCGGCCAAAATGGCTCACGACTACCTTCCGAATTTGTCATATACTTCTAGAATTTTCTTTCCTGCTTCTTCTAGTGTCTTGCCATAAGAAATGACCCCATCCTCATGACCTTTCATAACAATTAACCCTAGAGGCTTATCTTTAATAAGGTCTTCTACAGCATTCGCCATTTCCTTTGTTCCATAAGGAATTTTATCAGAAGTTGCAGGGTAGCCCCCTTCAATCATACCTTTCCAAATATTCTTATCATGAATATGGAAGACAGCAGTGATTTCTCTATCCGCTTCATAAATAGCAGCATGAGTTAAAGCTTCACTTGAGGCTTCTAATGGTCCCATTGTTTTCACAGACCATGATTCAAAATTATAATCGAGAACTCTTGTGTAAGAATTTCCTTGAAGGTTTACGAGGCCACCCGTTTGGGTGCCAGTAATGACAAACTGTGACCTTTGCAAGGGAGCGTGCAATTCGTGATAGTCTTTTTTCTGACTAAGATTCCCATAACCGATTTTTTCAGGAAGGTATTCTCCAATAAGCTTTAGTTGGTGGAGTGTTTTTCTCCACTTTTCAAGTGGTACGTATTCATCGGTCTTTAGAGCATCACTTTTTGTGTACTGGCTTCTATCGTACTTAATTACCCCATCATCAATTGGACACACGATTCATTTCCTTGCCTAGGTGAATGTAAAAACGGCTATCTATAAACTTTTTCTACAAACTTTCGATAAGTTAATAGAAACAAAAATCAACCTATCTTATTACTTCTCTTTTTTAAGAGCAAGTAGGCGAGCCAAGAGTTTAGGTAAAAGAGTTTTTGCTGAGAGTAAAATGAGTAAATTAGACGAACTAAAAGAAAAATTTCAAGATTTCTTGGAGGAAGTAAAAAAGAAGATTCCTTCCAAAAAGAATTCTGAAGACGATGAGGACTTTGAAGAGGAATTCGAAGAGGATACCGGTGTTGTTGATGTCGACTCTACAGATTTGGATGGTGAAACCCAAACAGGTGTTAACGTCGAAGGTGAGTCCACTGATATAATTGATGATGAAGACGAAGAAGATGACGAAGATGAAGATGAAGAAGACGAGGATGAAAAGAAGAAGAAACAAAAAACTCTCATTATTAGAGGCTTACTTCTCGTTGTTATCATTTACATCGCCTCAGATTTATTAATGCAGCCAGATGATAATGTCGTCCCACCACCTCCTCCAGGCTCGGTTAAGCGTAATCGTCCAAAGAGACCTAAAAGACCAAAGAGAGAGAGAAATAACCCAGCTAAAAAAGCTGAAAATAGCGCAGGTAAAGAAGCGCCTGTAGAGCAGAAACCAACACCAAAGGTGGTAGAGAATCAAAATGTTGCCCCTGTTAATACACCTGAACAGAAAGCGGAACCAGCCCGGGTTACAACTCCTGAACCCATCACGGAGCCGGTTCCAATAGCAACGCCAGCGCCTATCGTAACGGCCGAGCCATCTGTTGAACCTATTACTATTGCTGAACCACCAGTAGATGAGCCCACGGCTTTGAACGCGCCAGGGTCCACTACGAATGTTGATAATGCTCCTGATGCCAGTGGTATACCACCAGAAACTCCGGCACAGCCTATGAGTGGCTCTAATCTTGACCTTGTAGGAGAGAATAGTGACAAGAAGAGCCTGTCGATGGATGAAAAAGTTGATCAAATGATTGAAAAGTCTAAGGAAGAGGGCGAAAAGAAAGAGGATGGAGGAAGTCTCATTAATAATATTGATCGCAAGATGGAGTATGTTGAACCTCCGAATTATAAAAGAATCGGGAGAGGTCTTGTTTATAACTGCACTGGAGGTCACTGGGCGTGCGTTGATAAGTTCTCTTATTTTCAGTGTCGAGAAAACACAAAATGGAGCCAGGTAAATAATAAAGGGCCAGAGTGTGTTGTGAAGAATGTTTATGCGTCTGACAAAGATTGTGGAATCATTCAACTTCACTATATTAATATCAATGAACCTACAGAGTTTTGTAATATAGACACAGGGGAGAGCGCCGAAAAACCCCAAACTAAGGTCATTGTTAAATAATTCTGCTCTGCTTCCAATTATTTATCTGGGGTCATGCCATCTCTTAGTTTAAACTATAAGGTATGGAAAATTCCCATAAACTTTCTTTTGCTTTCTCTCCTAACAGCTCCTTCGGGCGCGGAGAAGATTATTGGAAGAAAGCCATTCTCGCTTTAGAAAAAGAGTACCCTAATCTTGAAGTCGTACCACTCGGAAAACTATCTGAAGCTCATCAAAGTGTTTTGATTGCAAGTTGTGGTGAGGTTTTGGGAACAGAGTCCTTTTCGAGTCCGCGAGGAATGATCGTTACTTTTGAGGCCACGATTCAAGAGGATGAGATTGATAAATGTAAAAAAATCTTTGGTAAAAGCTTACTTGGCTTTGTTGACGCAAGTCAGCCTGCAAGTCTCCATATTCCTTGGTTTAAAAGAATTCTTTTGGAAGAGAAAATTCTTGGAACAGGAGGAGGAACTGGAGAGGGGCAAGTTCACTTAGGAAAAATATTAGAACAAAGCCTATTAGAGCTTCAGCGAGTAAAGAAACTGCATGAAAAAGTGGTTCCCCTAAGGCATGAAAAGATAAAAGGTATGTCTTTATTTTCAAAGTTTGCTGCGGGATTCAGTAGTGGTGGCGAATTCTTCGATGTAAAAAGAGACGATAGGCAGTTGGTAATCCTCGTGACCTGTGCACAATCCTATGTGGCCTCTTCAATCATTTTGAGTCACTTTGAAAATTTTCAAAAAAAGAAAGGTATTAATAAAGAAATTATTGAGGATTTTCTCGAAGAGCTCATTGATGAGTGTCGTGAACTAGGCTTGATTGATAGAGATAACTTTGAGGCGATACAGCTTGATGTGATTCGACTGGACCTTCGAACTTTCATTTTTGAAGGTTTCCACTTTGGTAACAGTCGTTACTTCTCCAATGGAAAGGTCATCTTAGACTCGAATGATCTTCCACTAAATGAAAACTCCTTCGAAAAAGCCTATTATCAAGGCTCCCTCGAGAGAGGGGAAAAGCTGGTCTTTGCAAGTCCAGGAGTCATTCAAAACTTTATTGCTAAAGAAGAACCTGAAGTCCTTTCAAAAGTTGTGTCTCAGCAATTTAAAAATGGGCCTAAGGAATTATTAAATGAAATATTTTTTCAATTGAAGAAGCAAAACGATGAAGACTTTTTGAAGTTTGATGCTTCTGTATTATATCTCGAGGTGGATTCTCATGCATTTATGCAAGTTTAAGTACATTTTAGTTCTCGCTTTTATTAATCTCTCCAATACATCTTTCGCCTTTGAAGACAACGAATGTCTCAATGGTAGTTTTGATGTAGAAGTTATTCATAAGGGCCAACCTTTCGGGCTATTACCAGTCAGACTTTTGATTAAAAAAGAAAATTGTAAATTAACTGTTTTTCATGAGAAATTTAAATATATTAAAAAGAACTGGAGTATTGATGTTTGCAGAGAGCCTGTTCACCTAAAAAAAGGAGTGGGAGCTGTCGAAGTTATAAAGAAGACGACTCCTTGTGATTCTAAAAGTGACGACAGCTTTTGTAGTGAAATTCAGGAAATCAAAACAGTCATTCAAGATGATGGACTTATATTTGCCGAGGGAGAGAAGGAAAATATTCAAACGAACCATGGTAAGTCCTATTGCGCCTTCTTACTATTAAAGAGTTACCTTGATAGGGGAATTATCTTTAGTCGGGGACAGAATTATCAAGGTGTATTGTCTGGTAAGAATTCAAACATATTTCAACCAACCTCAAATCCAGCGGGATCTGGTGATGATAAGGATGAGGCCCCGGAGGTCGCCAGGCCAGAGGTTGTAGGTGAAGACGCGGTTGACTCGGAAGTGCCTAGTCATTCAGCACCACCTGTCGACAAAGCCAGTTCAGGAGATGGCAAAGGCTCTTTTTAAAGGACTTTAAAGGCAGTCTCAAGGTCATCGATAAGGTCATCACAGTCTTCAATCCCAACACTTAAGCGAATAAGGTTATCAAGGATTCCAATTTCCTTACGGATCTCTTTTGGAATTGAAGCATGGGTCATTATTGCTGGATGCTCTATTAGGCTTTCAACTCCACCGAGTGATTCGGCTAAAGAAAAGAGCTTAACTTTCTCTAAGAATTTCTTGGATTTTGATAAGTCGCCTTTAAGGAAGAAGGTTATCATTCCTCCAAATCCACTCATCTGAGCTTTAGCTATTCGATGTTGAGGGTGAGACTTAAGTCCTGGGTAAATTACCCTCTCTACGTTTCTGTGACCTTCGAGATACTTGGCTATTTTAATTGCATTTCTCTGATGGGCTTCCATACGAACGGCGAGGGTTTTTAATCCCCTCAGAACCAGCCAAGAATCAAATGGACTCTGACTTGGGCCTAGAGAGTTTTGGAGTTTCCAGACTTTTTCATAGAAAGACTTATTGTTAGTCATTAGGCATCCACCAACAACATCAGAATGCCCATTCATGTACTTCGTTAAAGAGTGCATAACTATGTCAGCACCTAACTCTAGAGGTCTCTGAAAATAAGAACTCATAAATGTATTATCTACAACTGAGAGAACTCTATGGTCTTTGGCTATAGTTGTTACTTTTCTTATATCCGTAATCTTGAGAAGAGGGTTCGTAGGGGATTCAAGCCAGATAAGCTTCGGCCTATATTTCTTCATGAGTTTCTCAAGGCTCTTCACATCAGTTGTATCAGTGAAAATGATATTGTGGATTTCATTAAATACGGTGCTGAGTATTCTATAAGTTCCACCATAAACATCATCACCACAAAGGATTGTGGAACCTTTTGGGAGTGCATGGAGGATAAGGGTTGTCGCGGCCATGCCGCTCGATGTGACTAAGGCGTACTTCGCATTCTCTAGGCTAGAAAGACACTCTTCGAGTCGGGTACGAGTAGGGTTGTGACTTCTTGTATATTCGTAACCCTTATGTTTTCCAGGGCTAGATTGAACATAGGTCGAGGTTTGATAAATGGGGGGCATAATTGCGCCTGTCTCTTTATCAGGGTAGCCACCTTCGTGGATGACCTTTGTTGCAATCTTTGTTTGTTTTTTTGCCATGGTGAATTTCTTTCTACTAGTACGCCCGAGTTTGACTTAAGTATTGGAGAACATCTATGTCAGTTAAGATATCAATAATCTTATCTCCCTCCTTCACAAGAGCGACTTCCTTTTGCAGAAGGGCATCAGCAACATTCGACAAAAGCTCATTTTTGTCGATGACTTTGTAACTCATATTAAAAGCTAGAGAAATATTATCCTCTTTACTGAACTCACCCATCATTACAGGCTTAAGTAGAGTTTTTTCAGAAACAAGTCCCTTAATGGCACCGTTTTCATCAACACAAGGTAGCTGAGAAATCCCCTTGTCATCCATTAGTGTAATGGCCTCTCCAATTGTTGTCTGATCAGAAATTGTGAGCAGCTCACCTTTTTTACCAAGAGCTGCGATGACATCCTTGATTTGAACATCGAAAGAACTATCGAGATAGCCATTGTCGCTCATCCAATCATCATTATAAATCTTAGAGGCATATCGATTTCCAGAATCATGAAGAAGTACGAGAATCTTTTCTGGTTTTTCTAACTTCTTGGCATACTTTATGGCACCACAAATGGCAGCACCTGCTGACCCACCAGCATATATTCCTTCTTCTTTAAGTAGTCTTCTTGTCATGAGAAAAGACTCTTTGTCCCCAACCATTTCCCAGTCATCGATATTATCAAAATCATAGTTTTCAGGAATAAAGTCTTCACCAACCCCTTCAAGCACGTAAGTTTTGGCTTCAATCATTTCACCGGTCTTTGCGTAGTGGGCAACAATAGAGCCCTCGCAATCGATTCCGACAATTTTTACTTTAGGCATTTTCTCTTTAAAGTAACGGCCACAGCCTGAAATGGTTCCACCAGTACCAACGGTGGCCATAAAAGTGTCAAAGTCACCTTTCGTTTGTTCATACATTTCAGGAGCCGTCCAAGTGTAGTGAGTCATCCTGTTATGAAGATTGTCATATTGATTTACATAGAAAGAGTTAGGGATTGTTTGGCTTAGTCTCTTTGATACAGAGTAATAGCTTCTTGGGTCTTCAGGAGCAACATTCGTAGGGCAAACGACAACCTTTGCACCAAATGCTCTTAAATTATCAATTTTTTCTTGAGACTGTTTGTCAGCCAGAACAAAAATACACTTGTAGCCATGAACCGCTGCCCACATCGCGAGGCCAACACCGGTGTTTCCAGAGGTTCCTTCTATGATTGTTCCACCTGGTTTTAAATCACCATCTATAACCGCTTGGTCTAGCATATAAGCACCAATACGATCTTTGGTAGAGCCGCCTGGATTCATGTACTCCAGTTTTACGTAGATGTCGCTGTCAACCTCTTTACCAATAAAGTTAAGTTTAACAATAGGCGTGCCACCGATTGCGTCGACAACATTCTTTCTTGCTCCAGTCATTAATTCCATATCTTGCCCCTTAATTTATAAAACGTTTTTGATTTCGTATGCGCCAGCTAGAGTTGAGAGTCGTGCGATGATTGAATACACGGCCTCTTTACTTTGATAGTCATTATTTTCTCTAATTTCACTAATACAATATTTTCTAAAAACCATACCTCTACTATTGAGGTTTGAACTTGAGTCTTTTTGAGAGTTGGCCCTAACAAAGCCTCCCGCAGGATTACCGTCAACTAAGTAGATAGCCACTTCTGCTGCCATGTCATCATACTTGAGAATAGACTCAACGCCTTCTTGAATTACCACGGAAGTGAATTTTATCTTATTTTTACCGATATCCATTTTGTCGCGGTTCTTTCGATTCATGGAAACAATCTCATCACCTGAAGACACAACGGAAATACCCATACCGTAAGTTCCTTGGCTAGCTTTAACAAATGCCTTTGTTCCTTGAGGGAGATCTGACAAAAGGGAGTCTACCGCTTTGCCAATTTCTTCAAGGCCGTCTTTCGTTGAAAAATTGATTTCTTTAAGAGACTTAAAGTTCGCCATTATTAAATTAGGATTGATAGAGAAATCTTTGGAAAATTGAGTAACAACCTTTTGGTAAGCTTCAAAGTGCTCACTTTTTTGCCTTCTAAACCAACCAATTTTTGGTGTTGGATGGACTGGCGTTTTTATAGCATCCCAGTCGAGGTTTATAGGTGTTGATTGATCATGGTTTAGAAGGGCCATGTCAATCTTGTGGTCGCCTGCTTGCATAAATCCATCAACGATCTTTCCTTTGGCAATCTTAAGCTCAAACTTGGAATGACTAATAAGGGTAAGCTCATCTGATTCACCAAAAAGCTGATCATCGAAAGAGAGTAGATAAACCTCATAGCCAGTATCAAGTAGTGCTTTTGAGAGAAAAGCCAAGTGATCGAGATAGAAAAGATTTTTAGTATGTGATTCGGGAATGATTCCAATCGCTTTGACTTCATTTGCAATTTGATTGATGGCTTTCTTAAAAAGCTTTGAAGACGCATCTAAATCCAATTGGCATAAGTTATTGAAGCCAGCGGGATACATGTTCATATCAACTGGTGCAAACTTATCTATTCCTTCTCTGATATCGACACTAGAGTAAATTGGCATTGGATAGTCTTTTGCCATCTGATCAATGTGATCATTAACTTTATTCCATTGAGTTGTAATAAAGGACTCAAGTTCCTCTTTAGTATTTATATTGAAGCTCATGATTAACCTCTAGAATTTGGACCAGCACTCCGCTAGTTCTTTTACATGGTCTAAGGGCTCAGACCCTAAAATCTCGGGAAAAAAGAGCTTTGATTTGTAGCCAAGACCAGAAATCTCTTTTATCGCACTTTCTCTTTCTTTCATAGAGTTACGCAATTGACTCAGTCCGCCAGGCGAGGGGTCTGGCTCCCATGCTTCTAAAAAGGGGGTCAGTGAACGATTAATCACCAGAAAACTATCGTTGTGCATGAATCCTTTCGCTTCCTTTTGTAGTTGCATTGCTTCATGCACCTTTCTTTGCTCTACGCTAGTTACGAGGAACCAATTTGAAAGCGCTTCTTTTTTCAAGTCCTCTTGAAAGTCTAGGGCACTAATGAAAGATTCGCGATTTCTATACAGTCCACTGATGGCGTCTATAAACTCTTCGACAAAGTCTTCCCCCGTCACTTTTTGGAGGTACTTTAGTAATTTTTTAATTCCAGCTTCAACAATAAGAGAAAGAAAGCCAGACTTCTCTTTTTCACCTTTTACAGTAAACTTCTTGCCGACAAACTTAAATATATCGACAAAGGACTTATCAAAGAACTGCTTTATCTTTTGACTGCTTTGAAGAAAATCAATGAAATGTTTTCCTGGAGGAGTATCGAGAACAATGCAATCATAACTATGAGATTGTAGGTGATGTTGAACTTCAATGATGGCCATTATCTCATTCATCCCACCGTAGGGCCTAGTGAGAATATCAATAATTGGGTTATTGAGGGCCCAACCTTCTTCGTTTAAAGATGCCATTCTCATTAAGGTTTTTTTAGGATTCATTAAAAGGGCGTCAATTTGACAGCTCTCTCTATCAAAAAGCTTATGATCAATGGGAGTTATATCGCCAGCGTCAGCCTCATCGAGCTTTAAAATTTGTTTGAGCCTCTTTGCAGGATCAATTGTAATAAGCAGAACCTTTTTTCCTTGATCTGAAAGGTAGAGGGCTCGACTCGTGGCAAGTGTTGTCTTACCAACCCCGCCAGTGCCACAGAAGATCTCTACGCTCTTGGGCGAAATCATTTAGCTGCCCCCTTTAAGAACTGAGCGCAGGCACTAATGATCTGCGAGGGCTTAGACTCTGGAAAGTGGGGAATATTTAAATAAGGAGTTTGCTTTGAAGATTCTTGTGCTTCTTTTTCGCCAGCAATCTTTTTGATGATAAACTCTGGCAGGTCTTTCTCATTTGCTTCTAAAATTGGTTTTGAGAAACTTAGAAGATCATTTACCACCAGTTTAGTCTGAGGAACTTGGCGTTCCTTGAGCTTTGTTTCCAGATCAATGGCCTCTTGAATTGCCATTTTTGTTGGCAAGGAGCAGACGATGACTTCCATAGCACCTGGCTCGTAAAGAAACTTCTCCATTCTTTGGATATCATCGACAATTAAACCGGTCCGAAACATTTCTTTGAAGTTCCCAGGGCTCTCAAACATCGTAAGTGCATGGCCACTACTCGGAGAATCCAAAACAATTGTAAGGTTAGGGTTACTCTCTAGCTTATCGATTAAATGACCTAGAAGAATCATATGACCCAGACCAGGCAACATATTAAAGAGGGAGCTAAAGAAAGGAGTTTTTAAAATCCAACCAGCTATAGTTTCTGAGCCTAGCTTTTTAGCAATATACTCTTTGGCACTTTGTTCGATACTTAAAGAAAAGCTTGGAAGCTCAATGAGGTTTGCGAGTTCAGTATTTAAAGGCTGATCAAAGCTGTTATAAAAAACTTCTCTTCCATTACTTTCAAGAGCTTTGGCAATGGCCATGGAGAGTGTCGTCTTTCCGACACCACCTTTGCCAGTAACAACAATAATTCGATTTCTTTGATTAGAAAGAATAGAAGGAGGTGATGAGGAGTTTGTAGTAGCGACCTTCAACTTCTGGACCTATCTCTTGCTTAACGTCGAAAGGGTTATGATATTGACCTAGTAAGCCAACAGAAACCTTTTCGTTAAGCCTAAGGTCTCCACCAACTCCTAAGTGGTATCCGAAAACGATTTTAGACTCAGACTCTACCAATTGACCACCCACATCTCGTTTGACTTTGGGTGAATAAAAGCCAAATCCTCCTACTGCATAGGGAGAAAAAGCATCTATTTGATAAAATTTTGATTTTATACCAAGGTTTAAACTAGTCAATTGAGTGAAACGATTGTTGAACTCATGCTTTGAGTGATGAAAATTTGCCAGGAGGTCAAAAGAGTAACTCGCAGAGTAATTATACATAAGATCCCAAGTAATCTGGTCTTGCCCAGTATCTTGAAAGTCTCCTGATACAAAAGTTTGTCCAACACCAATACCAACAGAGTGTTTCTTTAAACCACTGGGTATTCTTGGCTCGGGTGCAATGCTTTTAACCTTGTCTTTAACTTTGTCTGCGTTTGATTTGGAGGTCAGTTTTTGAATTGCTGACTTGCCTAAAACAGAAGTGCCAGTGGTTAAGAAAACCACTGGCACTATTATTTTAAAAAATTTATTTATTTTAAAATCCATTCAATGTCTCTGTGAAACCTAAGTTACTTTAAATTTTAGTTTAAAGTAGTGTTAGTTTCAACAGAAGTATTGAATTCTGAGTTATTCATAAAAGGCTTGAACTCTTCAGTCGCAGGCTTTTCTTCCTGAACTGGAGCTTCGATTCCTTCAAGGTTTCTGATGTAACCAGTGAAAGTACCTTCCGTTCCTCGAATAACACGTTTAAGAAGCTCTGTGTCACCAGCTTTCGTCGACTTTTTCTCTTGATCAAAAAGAAGTTGAATCTGAGTCGTGTAAGTGATGTCATTCTTTGTTTTGTTGTCAATTACTTGGATTTCATGCCCTTCGCGAATGATTTGAGCAATCTCTTCTAAAGTCACGTAACAGCTTTGATGTGTGTCATAAAGCTTACGATTTTGGTAGCGCTTGATGATTCTTACGTCATTCATCTTCATTTCCCCTATTTGTGTGAAGGATTTAATTAATCGCCTCTAAGTTATATTCTGTGTGCTTTTTCTTAATCTTCGTGACTTATAGCAACGTTTGACTAAGGTATTAACACCTTGTGTAAAATTTTCTTAAGCGGAGCATGATTTCAATAATTTCCCTTTGATCCTGAGCCTAAATACAGTGGCTTACGATGTTAGGAGAATCAGTCACCTAAATAATGCTTTGCTTAACTTTCGAGGACTATGGATAGCAGCATTAAAATAATGCTGTCAACCTAATTGCCCTGAAAAAAACCTTACAGTGCATTATTAGCAGCTAGTCGTCGAGTTTTTAGTTACTTAGTTGAGTGATAAGATAGGTTAATACGCTATTTAGAGGTAATTTCTGCTGATAATATATTGCGTAAAGGAATAGTTAAAACAGGGTGATGGAAAGGCCGAAAAAGCTAAGAGGCAAGTGGCTTCTAAGCTAAAAAGAAAAGGTACTTCAATGGCTAAAAAACTTAATTTTTCAATTCTTCTCATGGCCCTGGTTCTTTCAGCATGCTCGAGTCTTAAAAAGGACGGGAAGTCGAATGCTGCAACAGGGTTACTTAGCTCTGAGCCAAGTAAAGGCAAAGAGTCTCCAGAAGAAAAAGAGAAGAGAGTTGTAGAAGCCTTTAAGGTTCTTAATGAAAGAATGTCCAAAATGGTCGAAGCCGCTAAAAAAGAAGGGCCGGAGGCAGTAACATTTCTGGCCAGTGACCTCTTTTTAAAAGCAAACGATGCCTCAATGAGAGGTGATTCTCACACATCTGCCTATTTGTATAAGCATCTTGTGAGCCTCAAATCGAAAGATAATTTTATTCGCAAGAAGTACGCCATCGAGTTGATTCGTTTAGGTAGTCTGGTGGAGGCTAAGATCGTTCTTGAGGATCTTTTAAAAGAAACCAAATTTGAAGAAGAAACTGTTGGCCTCATTCTTGGTGGGGTGCACACGGCTCTTAGTGAGAACGAGGATGCAAGAAAGGTTTATCAAAATGTCCTAAAGAGACATCCAAGTAGTGAAGAAGCCTGTATTTTTCTCGCAAAGTCTTATGGCCTATCAGATAAATATAAAAAGGCCCACTCTCTGCTTAATAAATGCAATAGAGGTAAAAGTGAAAGGGCGATTTTTCATTATTACCAAGGGAAGATTTACCTTAAGCAAGAGCTTCGTACCAAAGCTATGACTAGCTTTAAAAAGGCTTTAAAGGTTGAACCTTCTTACTATCAAGCGGCCATGGCAATAGGTTTGATGATGGAGGAAAAGAAGGAGCTTAAAAGTGCGGTAAAGGTTTATAGAACATTCGTTGATGGGAATCCCGATAGCTTTCCAGTGCTTTCAAGATTAGTTCAGGTTCTTTTTGCGACTGAGCAATTTAAAGCTGTGATTCCTTATGCGGAAGCTTTAAGCTCGTTAGACCCAAGTGATCTAAACCTTAGGGTTCGCCTAGGGATTCTTTACACTGATAATAAAGAGTTTAAGCAAGCGATAGGTGTGTTTAAGGAAATTCTCGCCGCAGTTCCGAGCTCAGACAAAGTCCTTTATTATCTCGGTTCACTTTATCAGCAAACAAGTCGCTATGAACTTGCACTCGATTCCTTTTCAAAAATAACTGAAGATAGTTCTCTCTATGTAGACTCTTCCCTTCAAATTGCACAAATCCTTCAAACATTGGTTCATGCTAGTGATGATAAGTGGTCTGGTCGATACAAAGAGTATCTTTCAGATAGAGGTGCTAAAGTTAAGGACCTTAAAGTTGAGTTTCAAATGATGTTAGCGACTTATTATGAAGGGAAATTAGAGTATAAGAGTGCTATTTCCTCAATAGAAGCTGTTCGTAACATAAACGATTACACAGAGGGGCATGATTACTATCTCGCTTCTCTTTATGAAAAAGTTGAAGACTTCCAAAGGGCAAGGGGAATAGTTCAGGAGATTTTAGATAAGAACCCTAAAAATGCTCATGCTCTAAACTTTCTAGGCTACAGCATGCTCGAAAATGATGAAAATATTGAGGAAGCATTCTCATTGATTAAGCAAGCAGTAGAACTTAAGCCAAACGATGGTTATATTCGCGATAGTCTTGGATGGTTCTACTATAAAACGGGACAGCTTCAAAAAGCACTAATCGAAGTCAAGAAGGCTCACGAGTTGGTTAAAACTGATGTTGTCATCGCTAAACATTTAGCTATTATCTACAGAGACCTAAAAAAGTTTAAAAAGGCGAAAAGGTTTTTCGCGGAGGCTTTGAGAAATTGCAAGTTCGAATCGGAAAGAAAAGAAGTGATGGAAGCACTTGGAGGTCTACAAGACACAAGGCTGCCAGCCTCCAACTAGCCCTTGCCTTTTTCTTGGCAGGTTGTCTTTTCTCCTGCGCCTCTAATAAACTAAAAAAGCCAACATTCAAGAAAGCCTTCAAGGGCTTCTGCTTCACTGGAAGTGGTAAAGGTCGATTGGTTCATGCTAAAGGCCGCCACTTCTTCACCTATGAGTCATTATGGGCCAAGGAGAAAGACACGTGGTCTTTAGCTTTAAATTTACCCATTGTTGGCCAAGAAGTTATTCACTTTTCTTATAAAAATGTTTTAGAGGGAAGAGTTGAGACTTCAGGTACTTTTGCCAACAGAATCTCAAATGAGGCGAAAAATCCTGCTCAGAGTGGACTCAATGAGCTATTCGCTAAAAGTATTGGTGAGCTTTTATTTATGCTGGAGAGGGAAGACAGTCTTGCCTTTGGCAAGAAATGGACATTCTCTCTTAATCCCGAGTCACTAATCATGGAGTCTGATATGTCGCGCCAATATCTTTTTAGGGTTAAGTCCTTTGAATGGGATGATTTCTATCAGCGCGTTACATTTTCTCTAAGGAAAAGACTCGCGGACAAAAAGTTTGGTGATGTCTTTAGACTGGAGCTATTTGTATCTGAGTGCACACTATAGAAGCCGATTCCTCACTAATCCCTTTAAAATCAATGTATTTTCTTATATAACCATGCCTTAACTTTGCGGCATGCAAAAAAAAATGATTATTCAACACCTTTTTTGTTGAGAAAAAAGGTATTACTGGTCCTTAAACCAAGGAAATTTTATGAAGATGACCTCTTTATTCGTTGTCGCCCTATCATTAGTGGGCTTATTGCTCTCTTCTTGTACAAAGAAGGAAGAAACAAAAGGAAAGACTCTTAACTTGGCCGTTAGTTCCCAAGTGAAGGGAATGGATCCAATCTATGCAAATGATCGTTACTCAGCAAATGAAGTTGCTAGAGTTTATGAAGGACTTCTCGAGTATCATTACCTTAAACGCCCTTATACTCTTGTTCCAAACCTTGCGGAGAGTATGCCAAAAGTTTCTGATGATGGCTTAACTTATACATTCACCATTAAGAAAGGGGTTGTTTTTCAAGACGATCCTTCATTTCCGGAAGGCAAAGGGAGAGAGCTTACCGCTGAGGATTTTGTGTACTCAATTAAGAGACTCGCAGATCCAAAGCTTCAGGGGCTCGGCTGGTGGCTTCTTGAGGGGAAGGTCTTAGGTTTAAATGAATGGAGAAAGAAATATTCTGAACTACCTGAAGTTGATTACAATGAGCAGGTAGAAGGTCTTAAGGCCCTTGATAAGCACACTCTACAATTTAAATTGGCAAAGCCTTTTCCACAATTTCTTTATGCCCTTGCGATGCCATTCACCTTTGCTGTTGCTCGTGAAGCTGTAGAAAAATATGGGAGAGAATTTCTTAACCATCCTGTAGGTACAGGACCATTTGCAATTAAAGATGGTGCCTTCAAGCAGACGAAGAAAATTGAATACGTGAAAAGCCCAACATTTCGTAAGAAGACATATCCTTGTGATGCCTCAGCTGAGTTTGAAAAAGCTGGTATGACAAAAGACTGTGGGAAGGACCTTCCTCTCGTTGATCGTATTGTTGTGAATATCATTGAAGAAGACCAGCCTCGCTGGCTAAACTTCCAAAAAGGAAAGGTTGATTACGTTTCTGTTCCTAAGGATAACTTTGATACAGTAATTCCAGATGCTAAAAACCTAAGCCCAGAGTACAAAACAAAAGGCATTGAGTTAATGGTATCTCCTTCATTGGATGTTACTTACACAGCTTTCAATCATGATTTGGACCTTTTTAAGAATAACGTTAAGCTTCGTCAGGCCATGTCTGCAGCATATGACATTAATACCGCTAATAAGCTTTTTTATAATAACCAAGCAATTCCTGCTCAATCAGTAGTTCCTCCAGGGATTTCTGGCCATATTGATGGTTACATAAGCCCTTATAGAGGTATGGGAACAAAAGAAAATGTAGAGATGGCTAAGAAGCTTCTTGCTGAAGCAGGTTACCCAAATGGTAAGGGACTTCCTCCGATTACTTATGATTGCCCAAACTCTACGGTATCTCGTCAAATTGGAGAGTACTTTAAGAAACAAATGGCAGAAATTGGAATAACCGTAAAAGTTATTCAAAACCCATGGCCAGAGCTTCAAAAGAAAATTACTACTCGTAATGTGATGACTTACGGAATTGCTTGGGGTGCTGATTATCCTGATGCTGAAAACTTTCTTCAGCTTCTTTATGGACCAAACGCAGCTCCTGGTGCGAATGGTTCTGGATACAATAATCCTGAACTAAACCGTCTCTTCAAGACTGCTGCAGTTATGCAGGATAGCCCAGAGAGAACTGCTCTTTACGAGAAAATGAATCGTATTGCAGCTGAGCAGGTTCCTTGGATTTACGGAGTCCACAGACAAAGCTTTGTTCTAAGGCACTCGTGGCTTAGAAACTTTGTAAACTCGGATTTTGATTCTGGTATTGCTCAGTATCTGAATATCGATAAGAAGAGAAAAGCTGAAATGATGGAAAAACTTTAAACCTAAAGGGAAAAAGTGAATATCTACTCCTATGTTTTAAGAAGACTTCTTTACGTAATCCCTGTTCTTTTGGGTGTTTGCTTCATTGTTTTTATTCTATTCAATGTTGTTTCACCTGATCCAACTCTGATTATGCTAGGAAAGCACGCTTCTAAAACCCAAATGATGGAATTGAGAGCTGAGCTTGGTTTGGATAGACCTTGGTTTATCCAATACTTTGATATTGTCAGGTCTACGTTTACCTTTGATTTTGGAAGGAGTTGGTCTACAAAACAAGAAATCATCGAAATGATAAAGCAGGGGGCGATACCTTCGTTGACGGTAACAGTTCCCGCTTTTCTTCTTTCGTTCTTGCTTTCAATCGCTATAAGCCTTTTCGTCGCTTTCTATCGTGGACAGTTTATTGATAAATTTGTCGTTTTCTTCTGTGTTGCTCTAATGAGTGTTTCCTCACTGGCTTATATACTCTTTGGGCAGTGGTTCTTTGCCTTTAAGCTGGGGCTATTTGAAATCTCCGGGTATGAAGAAGGATTTCCAGACTTTGTGCCCTACGTACTATTACCAATTGTCATTTGGGTCATCTTAAGTATTGGCCCTGATGTTCGCTTTTATAGAACAATTATGTTGGATGAAATCTATCAAGACTATGTAAGAACAGCGAGGGCGAAAGGCCTTAATGAAAAAGCCATTATGTTTAAGCATGTTCTTAAAAATGCGATGGTTTCAATTATTACCTATGTAGTACTAAGAATTCCTTTCTTGATTCTTGGTTCCCTCCTTATAGAGTCTTTTTTCTCTATTCCGGGTTTAGGTGGCATTACTCTTAATGCAATTAACTCTTCTGATTTTCCTGTGATTAGGG